>JFJP01019808.1_pt1 | contig 10657 bp, 3 predicted proteins | sample 431651 | NCBI WGS metagenome assembly JFJP01 (sample SAMN02602958, study PRJNA72255) | Microbial mat metagenome, whole genome shotgun sequencing project. | biome: fresh water; feature: sink hole; material: water; isolation source: purple microbial (photo- and chemosynthetic) mats found in...
ATTTTTTCATGATCGTTCCTTCTGAAAGTCATTGTGAATGTGTGTTTGCAAAACTCCACTGCCATGCCATGTTTGAAACGTCCGTTACACTCTCAGGCTTCCGCTGTCAAAGCCTCCTCCCACCTCCTTTAAGTTGTGTCATGACGAGCGCACGCCAACAACGTGCGCTTAACTTTTCCGTTGATATTGCAGCAATACGGCTAAAATAATCACCAGACCTTTCACCGTTCCCTGCAAATATGGCGACACGCCCATCATATTCATCATGTTGTTGATAATTCCTAAAATAATCGCGCCGATCACCGTCCCGCTGATTGTGCCGCTGCCGCCGGACATCGAAGTGCCGCCGATGATCACAGCGGTGATCGCGTCCAATTCATAAAAAACGCCTGCATTCGAGGAACTGATGGAATTTAAGCGCGCCGACAGCAAAATCGCGGTGACGCCGACGGTCAAGCCGGTCAGGGCGTAGGTGAAAAATTTGATGACATTGACTTTAATCGCGGAATAAACTGCCACCCGTTCATTCGAACCAACGGCGCAGACATAACGGCCATATTGCGTATTATTCAGCACAATATGCAAGACGCCGGCCAGCGCAAAGAAAATGACTACCGGAATCGGCACGCCGAACCAATACCCCGCGCCAATTCGTCCATACGCTTCGCTGCTGGAGCGAAATTCGCCGGCGTTGCTGATATACAGCGTCAAGGAGCGAAAAATGGACATTGTGCCGAGTGTGACGATAAACGGTGCGATTTTGCCTTTGGTGATAATCGCGCCGTTAAACATCCCGGCCAGGGTCCCGGTCGCGAGTCCGGCGAGAATCGCGAAAAAGATCGCCAGATCGCCGCCGCCGAAATAATTTAAGACGAGTACGGTGAAGCCGCCGATAAACGCCACCATCGAGCCGACGGACAAATCAATGCCGCCGGAAATAATCACAAACGTCATGCCTAAGCCGATCACGCCGGTATAGGAGACCTGCCTGAGAATATTCAACAGATTACGGATTTTTAAAAAATGTTCGCTGGCAAACGCCGAAATCACCACCAGAATAATCAAGGCGACCAACGGCGCAAATTTCGTAAAATCAAATTTTTTCTTCATACGCGGACGTGTCCTCTTGGCCTGAATGTGCTGAACTTATACCAATTGCCTTTAAAACGATCATCTTCAGGAGTGCGGCGCGGTCGCCGCACCGCGCCGACGGCGGCGCACTCCTTGGTATCGGCCATGCATGAGCCTTTTTGTGGCAATTGGTATGATATACGTACCGGCGAACAAGGCTGTTCGCCGGCACGTCAATAATTACATTTTCGGAACAATTGTGGCTTTCAGGCACGTTTCAGAAAATCCTTGCTTATGAGAAATCCTTGTAGGGGCGAGGTTTCCTCGCCCTTTTGGGCAGGGAAACCCTGCCCCTACACATCCGTCGTTTTAACCTTGTCGAAACAGTAGTTATACCAATTGTGGTCAATACGATCATCTTCGCGCCTTCACGGTAGAGACGCCCCGGCGGGGCGTCTCTACGGAATTTTTGATCTTTTCAAACACAATTGGTATTACTCAGGAGAACGACGATGAAAATGCAACATCCCTTCGGCACCGCGATTATCTTGGTTATCATGATGTTCAACATCTTTGGTGCAGGCGCAGTGTCAGGCCGCACAGAGCGCACGGCCACACCAGCAGATGCGCAGGCCGACGTGCGCTTTGAACGTCTCACGATTGAGCAGGGCTTGTCGCATGGCGTGATCTATTCCATCATCCAGGATCGGCAGGGCTTTATGTGGTTTGCCGGCGAAGGCGGCTTAGTCCGCTATGATGGGTATAGCTTTAAAGTATATCAACATCATCCATCGGAGCCGGCCTCGCTGGGGAGTAATAATATCAGCCAAATTCTGGCCGATCAAGACGGCGCGATCTGGTGCGCGACCTGGGGCGCTGGCGTCGAACGGTTCGACCCACGCACCGAGACTTTTCAACATTACAAAAATAATCCAAATGACCCGAATAGTCTGAGTGATGATCGGGCGCAAATGATCTATCAGGATCGGAGCGGCATCTTCTGGTTCGGCACGTTCGCCGGGGGCTTGAATCGCTTTGATCCCCACACGCAGACCTTTACACGCTTTCAACATGCGGCTGACGACCCGCACAGTTTGAGTCAGAATCGGGTCTGGTCTGTCGTGGAAGATCAGGCCGGCAATTTGTGGGTCGGCACGAACGATCAATTGAACAAACTTGACCGCGCGACCGGGCGTTTCACGCATTATCAGCATGATCCGCAGGATCCGCGCAGCCTCAGCCATAACGAAGCCCGCTGGCTCTATGTTGACCATGCCGGGACGCTCTGGATTTCCACGGCGGGCGGCCTCAACCGTTACGACCCGGCGCGCGACAACTTCACGCGGTATGCGCATGACCCGCAGAATCCCGACAGTTTGAGCAACAACATCGCGTTCAAAATCCAGGAAGACTCATCGCACCGGCTCTGGATCGGGACGAAAGGCATTGACACCGGCGGGCTGAATCGGTTTGATCCACAAACCCAGCAATTTGTCAGCTATGCGTATGACCCGAATAACCCCAACAGCATCAGCCACAACGATATTCGGGACGTGTTCATAGACCGCGCCGGGGTGTTGTGGATCGGGACGCGCGGCGGCGGCGTGAACAAACTGGACCTCAAACCCCAAAAGTTCCAGCGCGTCACACGTAATCCCAACGCCGCGAACACCTTGCACGGAACCTTGGTGTTCGCGCTCGCGGAAGACGCTGCCGGCACCGTCTGGATTGGGACGGATGGCGGCGGGTTGAATAGCTACAAGCCGCAAACTGGGCTCTTCTCGTATTACGACACGAAGAATAGCGCCATCAGTAACGATTCGGTGCTTGCCATTCAACCTGAGCGCGGCGGACAATTGTGGCTCGGCACAAAAGGCGAGGGGCTGAATCGTTTTGATCCCCAAACCCAGCAATTTACGGTATATAAAAATGACCCGAACAATCCGCACAGCCTGAGCAATAACCAGATTTACGCGCTGTTGCAAGATCGCGAGGGGCGCTTGTGGATTGGCACAGATAACGGCTTAAACCTCTTCCAACCCGACGCGCAGACGTTTACCCGCTTTCTGCCCGACGCGCAAAATCCGCAGAGTCTGAGTCATAAAAGCATCTTAGCGCTCATGCAAACGCACGACGGCGTGATTTGGATCGGCACGTGGGGCGGCGGTCTGAACAAAACCTCACCCCCGGCCTCCTCGCCGCATGTTGGCGAGGGGGAACAGGCAACGCGTCAACTCACCTTCACGAACTACCGGCATGACCCGGAGAACCCGAACAGTCTGAGCAACGATGAAGTCACCGCGTTGTTGGAGGATCGGCAGGGCAATGTGTGGGTCGGGACGAATGTCGGCTTGAATAAATTCGACCCGCGCACCGGCGCGTTGACTCGCTATTTTCAAGCCGATGGTCTGCCGAATGACGAAATCGCCGGGTTGCTCGAAGATCACGCGGGCGTCATCTGGATCAGCACGGTTGCCGGGCTCTCCCGCTTCGATCCGGTGAGCCAGACGTTTCGCAATTATGATATCACCGATGGGCTGCAAAGCAATCAATTCAAAGATGGCGCGGCGTATCGCAGCCGTTCCGGGCAACTCTTTTTCGGCGGCGTGGCTGGGTACAGCTATTTCGATCCGGCGCAGGTGCAGGATAATCTCACACCGCCGCCCGTCGTGCTGACCAGTTTCAAAATTTTCGAGCAGCCGGTCGCCTTACCACAGGCCGTGTCCTATCTTCAGAGCATCACCTTAGCACATCGCGATCAATTTTTTTCGTTCGAGTTCGCGGCATTGGATTACACCAACAGCGCGGAAAACCGCTACGCCTATAAACTCGACGGTTTTGACCGCGATTGGATTGCCGCCGGGCAGCGGCGTTACGCCAGCTATACCAATTTAGACGCCGGTGTTTATACCTTTCGCGTGCGCGGTTCAAACAACGACAACGTGTGGAATGACACCGGCGTCGCCGTAAAAATTACGGTCGTACCGCCGTTCTGGCGCACGGGCTGGTTTCGTCTGACCCTGACGAGCCTCCTCATTGGCGGCGTCTTCGTCGGCTATCGTTGGCGGGTGCAAGCCATCAACGCGCGGAACCGGGCGCTTGAACAACAAGTCACCGCCCGCACGCAGGATTTACGCCAGTCGAATCTGCAATTACAGCAGGAAATCGGCGAACGCAAACGGACCGAAGCCGAATTGCGCGTGGCGCATCAGGCCTTACAAGACACGCTGGATCATTTGACCCGTACCCAGGTCGAACTCATCCAGGCGGAAAAAATGGCGGCGCTCGGCAAGTTGATTGCCAATATCGCGCATGAAATCAATACGCCGCTCGGCGCGATTCGCTCCTCGGCGGCGAATATTGCCAGCACCTTGACTGAGACTATCCGCGCATTGCCGCGCCTGTTGCGGACACTGACCGTCGCGCAAGAGGAGCAGTTTGGCCTCCTCGTCGCGCGCGCCACGCAGCCGAAACCGGACCTCACGTCCCGCGAAGAACGCCGTTTGCGCCGGACTTTGCAGGCCGAATTAGATGCGGCGGGCATCATGAACGCCGCGAAAGTCGCGGATACGCTGGTGGATTTCGGCATTTATGGCGACGTGACGCCGCTGCTCGCCGTGTTACAGAGCGAGCAGGCGGACGCGCTGCTGCACGCCGCCGCGCAACTGACCAACCAACATCACAGCAGCACGAATATTCTCACGGCGGTCGAACGGATGTCAAAAATCATCTTTGCCCTGAAAACCTACGCCCATGCCGATGCCACCGGTCAGCCGACGAGCGCGCGGATCACGGATGGCCTGGAACTCGTGCTGACCCTGTATCACAACTACTTGCAACAGGGGATCGAAGTCGTCACACATTACGCCGACGTGCCGGCGCTGGTATGTTATCCCGATGAACTGCATCAGGTCTGGACGCATCTGATTCACAACGCGATTCAGGCGATGCAGGGCAAAGGGCGGCTGGACATTGCGGTTCGCCTCACCCCCGTAGAGACGCACGGCCGTGCGTCTCTACTTGTCGAAATTACCGACTCCGGTCCCGGCATTCCGCCAGAAATTCAGGGGCGCATCTTCGAGCCGTTTTTCACGACCAAACCGGCAGGCGAAGGCAGCGGCTTGGGCTTGGATATTTGCAAAAAAATTGTTGACAAACATCAGGGAAAAATCGACTTCGAGAGTCAGCCGGGCAGCACGACGTTTCGCGTCTGGCTGCCGATGTTTCACGCCTGAATGCAAGGAACACCATGATGACAACTCTCTCGAATGGACAGAGGTATCGCAATGCAACTGCTTGATCTCAAAACCATCATCATCACGTATGCCGTCATCAATTTCATCACGACGCTGGTGATCGTGTTACTCTGGCAGCAAAACCGCAAACGGTTTGTCGGAGTATCTCTTTGGCTGACAGGGTATCTCTTGCAAGCCATCAGCGTTGTGTTGCGGAGTCTCGCCGGACATGCGCCGGCGATGGTGACGATTGTCCTCGCCAATGCGGGAATGATCGCAGGGATCAGCGTGTTATACGCGGGTTTGGCGCGTTTTGTCGGCCAAGCGTGGACGCCGCGAGCCAATGCGCTGCTTCTGACCGGTTTTGTCGGGCTGATGATCTATTTTTCAAGTATCCGGCCGAACATGGAAATGCGTATCATACTCTTCTCCGGCGTCCATTTGCTGCTCGCAGGGCAATGTGCTTGGCTGTTGCTGCGTCGCGTGGAATCGCCGTTACGCCCCGTCACCCGGTTTGTGGGGGGAATTATGATCGGCTACGCGCTGAATTCGCTGGCGCGGATCGTCGTCGTCAGCGTGTATTCGCCTGCCAACACGCTATTCCCCAATCAGACGGCGAATGTCGTAGGCGTGGTCATCATTCAGCTACTCGACCTCGTTTTGACCTTTGCGTTGGTCTTCATGATCAATCGCCGCCTGTCCCTCGAAGTCGATACGCAACAAGCGGTATTGCTGGAGAACGCCGAACAGTATCGCAAAGCGCAGAAATTAGGGCATGTCGGCAATTGGGAATATCATCTGCACACCATGGAATTTTGGGGATCAGAGGAAGCCAAACGCATTTACGGCTTTCATCCGGATTCAGAATGTTTGACGACCGATGAAGTCGAACGCTGTATTCCAGAGCGGGAGCGAGTCCATCAGGCGTTAATTGATTTGATTGAACGAGACCTGTTCTATCGCTTAGAATACGACATCATCACCCATGACACGCAGGAACGCCGGACCATCGTGTCGCTGGCTGAATTGGAAAAAGACGCGGATGGCCACCCGCTCAAAGTCACTGGCGTTATTCAAGACATCACCGCCCGCAAACACACGGAAGATGCGCTTGCCGAGCGGGAAGCGCAATATCGGCATCTCACGGAAACCATCCGCGATGTGATCTGGACGCTTGATGTCGAAACGCTGCGGTTTACCTACGTCAGCCCATCGGTCGCACATCTGCGCGGCTATACGCCCGAAGAAATCATGGCCGAACCGATGGATGCCGCGCTGACCCCGGAACATGCCGCGTATGTCCGGCAACTCATGGAACAACGCCGCGCCGCGTTTCTCGCCAGCGAAACGGAGCAGGACGCCCCATTTTACTATGAAGAAGTCCGACAGCCTTGCAAAGATGGGTCGCTGGTGTGGACGGAAGTACTGACGCGATATACGCGGAACCCTAAAACCGGACGCCTTGAAGTGCATGGCATGACCCGCGACATCACCGCCCGCAAACAGGCCGAAATCGAACTCAAACTGAACGAATCCCGGCTGGAAAGTCTCCTGCGGATTTCGCAACTGCAAGAGACCGCCCTCCAGCCGATTTTGGATTTCGCGCTGGAAGAAGCGATTCGCCTGACGCGCAGCCAGATCGGGTACATTTATTATTACGATGAGGCGCAACGCCGCTTTACGTTGAATTCATGGTCGAAAGCGGTCATGCCCCAATGCACGATCACCAAGCCGCAAACCGCCTATGAGCTTGACAACACGGGCTTATGGGGCGAAGCCGTGCGGCAGCGCAAACCGATCATGGTGAATGATTTTCATGCGCCCAATCCGTATAAAAAAGGCTATCCGGCCGGCCATGCGCCCTTGCACAAATTCCTCACGATTCCGGTCATCGTGGATGGCAAAATTGTGGCCGTGACCGGCGTCGCCAACAAAGCCGACGATTACGATCACGCCGATGTGCGGCAACTCATGTTGCTCATGGATTCGGTCTGGAACATCTGTCAGCGCAAGCAGGTGGAAGAGGCCTTACGCGCCGCGCATCAGGAACTGATCACGAAAAATATCGAACTGCACGAAGCGAACGCCAGCAAAGACAAGTTTTTCTCGATTATCGCCCACGACTTACGCAGCCCGTTCACCGGATTGTTGGGGTATATAGACCGCATGAACAGGCAAACCGACACCCTTGCCGGTGACATGCTGAAAGACTATTTGGCGAAACTCGCGCGCTCGGCAAAACAGTTGTATGCGTTGTTGGAAAATCTATTGGCGTGGTCGCGCCTGCAACGCGGCTTGGTGGAAATGACGCCGACGGTGTTCGCGCTCGGCACGCTCGCGGATGAGATCGTCGCGTTGTTTGCCTCGCACGCGGAACAGAAGTCAATCTCGCTGACGCGGACGATTCCGGCGGCGTTCATGGTCTCGGCCGATCATGCGATGGTGCAGACAATTTTGCGGAATCTGGTGTCGAATGCCCTGAAATTCACGCCGGCCGGCGGCCGCGTCACACTCGCAGCGCGTCTCGTTGCGCCGAACGTCGAAATCGCGGTGACGGATACCGGCTGCGGCATGACGCAGGATGTTCTTGCCAAGTTGTTTCGGATCGACTGCCAGACGACAACGCCCGGCACGGACGGGGAAACCGGCACCGGCTTGGGGCTGCTCCTGTGCCATGAACTCGTGCAAAAACATGGCAGCGCATTGGTGGTTGAAAGCGCGGTCGGCGTCGGCACGACGTTTCGTTTTGCCCTCCCGTTGGCCGGGACCGCGGCGATAGAACCCCCGAACGACGATCCGTTGCCGGCCATCGCGCCGGTTGCGTCGCCGGTCGCCGCCGATCTCATCCCCCCGCCGCCGGCCGTGGTGCGCGAGTTATTCGACCTGGCGCAGATCGGCGATATTATGGGCATTGAGCAAGTCGCCCGCGATCTGCTGGCCCACGACGCCCAATATGCCCCGGTCGCCACGCAATTGTTACACTTGCGTAAAACCTGTCAACTCCTGCGTATCCGGGAACTGGTAGAACACTGGCTGCCAGCCGACGCCTAACCACACCGACAGACCTGCTCGGGCTGAACCTCGTCAGGAAGGTCAGCGGCTTAGGCGTGGAGATTTGCAAGAACGTCATTGACAAACATCAGGGCCACATCGAAGTGGAGACTCAGCCGGGCAAGACGACGTTCCGCGTCGGGCTGCCGATCATGACATTGGCTTAAGAACGGACATCAACAATTGAGCAGGAGTCAGCTTATGAATGAACAGAACATTCGCGCGTTAGAAAATATGTCGCTGTTACTCACCTATCCCACCGTCATGCGTTTCGTGTTGATTCTGTCGGGCGTGATCATTACGGCGTACATGCTGCGCGTGAAGGAGAAAACCGCGGCGGCCCGCTGGTTGACCGGTTTTTTTGCGGCGATGACCATATTTTTCGGTGAGTTGCTCTTCGGTCAAATTGCCGCCGCGTCGCGTCTCTTACCCTCGTCGCTCTTGCTGGATCCGGTATTTGTCGTGACCGTAATTGCGGCGCTCGGCATGTTAAACATGGCGGCCTACCACTTGCCGCAGAACAATCAGCCTCGTGAAACGCGCGGGGTGGCTGCGCTGTTCGCGGTCACGGAACTGCTGCTGATCGTCTTGGGGCTGTATCAGGACGTGCTGTTTCTGCGAATGGGGAGACTTACCCCGACGGTCATCTCCCTCAACGCGGCGATTTTTCTCTGCTTGCCTCTCGGAACGCTGCTGACCGTGCTCATCTTGCTGCGCCAGACGCTCCGCCGCGCCGCCGCCGCAAGGCCGGGACAGGCTCTTCGCGCCGTTATTCAGCCGCCGAATAAGGAGAGCCGCGCCCTGCGCAATATCCTCGGCGCGATGCTGTTCGGGTTCGTTCCCGCCTTCGCCCAATCGCTTTTTCAAGCCGGGCTTATCAGCATGAACGCGCTGACCTATCTGCTGAATTTCGGCGTCTTGCTCTTGCTCTTTTTTGTGTTTCTGGCCTACCTGAACTATGCGCCGGAACAAGTCAGCCTCATCGTCAAATTGGTCAGCGTCGCCTTAGTCACGGTATTGGGGATGTTCGGCGCGATCAGTTTATTGGTCACGAACAGCCTGGAACAACAGGCGGAGCAGGTGCGGCAAACGCATGTCACGCGCGCGTATTTCGCCCTGCGCGCTGGCGATCTGAGCGCCTTGCCCCCGGCGGTCGCCTATATCGTCAAGCAGGCGGACGGCACGGCGCAGCCGTATCAGGCGATCTTTCTTCGCGATCCGGCCTTGCGGACGGAATGGCTGTCCGACGAAGATGCACTGCGGCAGCAACACCCGAAACAATACCAACCGCGCATCCGGGCGGCGGAGGCGGCCGAATTTTGGCAAGCCACAGGACTGCCGCTCGAAAGCGTGCTGCGATTTGGGGAAGTAAAAGACTTCGATTATCCGAAATATATGGGGTATCGCTTTATCTGGCACAACGCGCGCTATGAGGTCGGCGTATCGGCGTACTCCTATTTGAAGCCGGTGCATCAAGTCTCGATGAAATTACTGGCGCTCATCGCCGCCAGCAGTCTGTTTCTCATGATCGTCTTTCCGTTGTTTTTCCGCCGAATTATCGCGCGACCGCTCGACGCGCTCGTGGATGCCAGCAAACGCGCCAACGCAGGAGACCTTGACATCTTGCTGCCCATCTGCTATGAAGATGAAATCGGCTTTTTGACGAGATCGTTCAATGCCATGCTCCAATCAATCAAAACTTCCGCCGCGGCGCTGCGAGATGCCAATCTGCATCTGGAAGGCCGCGTCGCCGCGCGGACGCAAGAGTTATCCGAACGGAATGCGGAACTCAGCATTGCCAAAGACAAGGCAGACGTGGCGAATCAGGCGAAAAGCACGTTTCTCGCCAACATGTCGCACGAACTCCGCTCGCCGCTGAACGCGATTCTCGGCTTCGCCCAACTGATGCTGCGCAGCCAGCGGCTCGATCAGGAGAACATGGAAAATCTCGGCATCATTGCCCGCAGCGGCGAACACCTGTTATCGCTCATCAATCAAGTGCTGGATTTGTCGAAAATCGAGGCGGGGAAGATCACGCTGAATCCGCACGCCTTCGATTTGGGCGAGTTGTTGAACGAAGTGGAGGACATGTTCCGGCTGAAAGCCGAAGACAACGAGTTGGTCTTAATCTTCGAACGCAGCGCGGAGCTCCCGCACAACGTTGCGACGGATGCGTTGAAATTGCGGCAAGTGCTGATCAATCTGCTGAATAATGCGTTGAAATTCACGACAACCGGCGGCGTGACGGTGCGCGTGAGCCAAACTTCCGAAGTCTCCAAGACTTCGGAAGTTTCGCGGGT
>JFJP01041126.1_pt1 | contig 10656 bp, 8 predicted proteins | sample 431651 | NCBI WGS metagenome assembly JFJP01 (sample SAMN02602958, study PRJNA72255) | Microbial mat metagenome, whole genome shotgun sequencing project. | biome: fresh water; feature: sink hole; material: water; isolation source: purple microbial (photo- and chemosynthetic) mats found in...
ATAATTCTCTTTTTTTATTGATAACATCTTGTTATTTTTGCATCTTTCTTTATTGCAAAATATAAGTCAATAATAATGAAACAGAAAATTCAGAGGTCAAAGTCGGAACAAATGATTTAAGCTCAGTTATGGTTGAACACTTCTATAAAAATACAAAATATAACCCGAAAGCAACCTGACTGAAATTTGAACGTAAAGATGATTATAGTAGAAGTATTGTAGAAGATGTTTCCAATTATGCAGATAAAAAAATAGTAATTCAATTAATAGTAAATAAATGGACTAAAATATCATATCAAATAAAGACCAAAATCTACAAAATTGGTCTTTATTTGATTTATCCCAATTAATTTTAAGTAATTATAAGTAATTGTCATATATTTGTAACAGATATTACACAGTGGCGAAATAATTATTCTGTTTCTTTGTAACATAATTTAAAAAAACAATAAATTATTTATGAATCCTTACCGCATACTTGTTGTAGACGACGAAGAAGATTTATGTGAAATTCTTCAATTTAACCTCGAAACAGATGGTTTTCTGGTAGATGTAGCTTATTCAGCTGAAGACGCACTTAAAAAAAACCTGACAGAATACGATTTATTATTGCTTGATGTGATGATGGGCGAAATTTCCGGATTTAAAATGGTTCGCTTGCTTCGTGACAATCCGAAAACTGCAGGTATTCCTATTATTTTCCTAACTGCTAAAGATACAGAAAACGACAAACTAACCGGATTGAATATTGGTGCTGATGATTATATTTCAAAACCATTTTCTATTCGCGAAGTAACTGCCAGAGTTAAAGCTGTACTCAGACGCATTGAAACCAACAAATCAACTGAAACTCCTGCTATTGAACTTTCGTACGAGCGCTTAATAATGACACTTGAGAATAAAAAAGTGCTCTTAAATGGCGTCGAAGTTGCCTTCACTAAAAAGGAATTTGAAATTTTGAAATTATTTTTAGAAAATAAAAACCGAGTCTTCTCGCGTGACGAAATGTTAGCACGTGTATGGTCTGATGAAGTAATTGTGCTTGACCGTACTATTGACGTAAATATTACACGATTACGCAAAAAAATTGGCGAGTATGGCAAAAATATAGTCACTCGATTAGGTTACGGTTATTGTTTCGAAGGATAAACACATTTACAACTTTCACAATTACAATTTACAAACTCATTTTTTGACATTTTTGTTTCTGGATTCTTAAATTAAAGAACAAAACACCATCGGTTTACATTGAATTTGCTTCAAATTCAATGTAAACGATATATTTATTGAATGAATTGACTATGAAAATCTGAACTGAAAATTTCAATATTAAATTATATGAAATTCCTTCATTTTTTTTTCTATTTTTGTAACTTTAAATACAACTCCACGAAACAAATCATTCAGAATATGAAGAAATTGAATTTAAAATCACATTTTTGGCGATATTACTTGCCTGTTTTTCTTGTTTTCTCTATCACCGTATTAGCCTTTCAATACAATAGGGAATTAAAGTACAAAGCCGATTTACTCAACTTTAAGCTTGGTGATGCAAATAACATGATTTACAACTACCTTGAAAGTACCAATGGTTCGTTGGAGAAATTTGATTCGATAGTTTCAGCTTCACCATACAAAGATAGTCGTATTACCATTATTGATTTGAACGGTAAGGTAGTGTACGATAACATAATAAAGGATGTATCTGCAATGGATAACCACTTGAAGCGAAAAGAAATTGCAATTGCACAGAAAAATATTGAAGGATCGGATATTAGAACATCAAGAACAAATAATGTTGCATATTATTATCATGCCAACCGTTATGGGAATTGCTATATAAGATCATCCGTTGCTTATAACATGGATATAACAAGTTTATTATCACCTGACAATTTGTTTTTCTATTTTTGGTTGTTAATTACTTTTTTGATTATTACTGCATTGTTTTATATGTCGAACCGACTAACAATGAAAATGCAAAGAGAACAAATTGAGCACGATGCCTATGTGCGCCGCCAATTGACCCAGCAAGTTGCACACGAACTCAAAACACCGCTGAGTAGCATTATCGGGTATATGGAGACTTTGCATGACAACCCTGATATTAGTCAAGATAAACAAAAATTTTTTATAGATAGAAGTCATACACAAGCGGTACGCTTAAATGAACTACTTCAGGATATTCTGGTGTTGAATCAAATAAATGAAGCTCCTCACTCAGTAACTAAGGAGCCGATTCATTTGAACAAAATTGTCGAAAATGTGATTGAAGATGTAGCAATAAAATTAGAAGAAAAACGAATTGTGGTTAACTTTTCTTTTGGAGGTGATATTTGGCTGAAAGCAAACTCTCTGCTGTTATATTCAATTTTCAGAAATTTAATCGACAATAGTATTGCTTATGCGGGTGATGAAATTGAAATTAATATAACTTTAAGTAGTGAAGATGCTAAGTATTTTCATTTTGTTTATTCTGATAATGGAATAGGAGTTAAGCCAGAGCATGTTCCATTTTTGTTCGACAGATTTTATAGGGTTGACAAAGGTCGTTCACGCAAAACCGGAGGAACAGGGTTGGGATTAGCCATAGTAAAAAATGCTATTGAATTTCATGATGGTACTATTTCTGTAATTAATAAGGAAGGTGGTGGTTTGGAATTTCGTTTTACCCTACATAAATAACATAAATACAGTAATTTGAAAGAAAAGTCAAATTTTACACATTATGTTCATTTTACAGTATTTCAGTTGATTACAGCAAACAAAAAAAGTCGATCTTATATTTCATTGATTTTTTGTTTTTTATTACTATTTTTGTAATACGTATTACATTTCTTATTTATGTAATACAAATGTAACTTAAATGTAATATATATTATAGACTTTTGTAGCGTCTAATTAAGTAACAAATATTACATTAATACTATTTATCAATGAAAAAACAGGTATTCGCTATCACAGTATTTATTTTCCTGATTTTAAATGCAAACGCACAAGACCAGGAACTAACTCCTTTGGAAGAATTACAACTAAAGGTAGAAAATCAGGAAGAAAATTTGCTTAAGTTGAATAGAATTAAAATTACAGGTTATATGCAGCCTCAGTTTCAATGGGGCGAACAATCGGCAAGCCTGAAAGTTGGAACAAACAATGTGGATGCATCTGGCAATGGTATTGAAGCTCCATTTTCACGAGTTGGTATGCGAAGAGGCCGATTAAAATTTACGTATGACGATGGCGGAATTGCTTCAGGAGTATTTCACTTTAATATTATTGATAAACCCGGCCTTAGTGGAGCAACAATACAATTGAAAGAAGGATATCTTACAGCAACTGATCCCTGGTTTTTAACGAATCGAATTCGATTTGGTGTTTTCGATCGTCCTTTTGGTAACGAAGTAGGTTATTCTTCATCACTTATTGAATCCCCTGAGCGATCTAGATTTATTAATACTTTATTTCCAGAAGAAAGTGAATTGGGTGCTATGTTGGTTTTACAAGCACCTATCAGTTCTCCATTAAACTTTATAAAATTCGAAGGTGGTTTATTTGCTGGTAATGCAATAAATCCGGAAACTGATAACAAAAAAGATTTTATTGGTCATTTAGTTGCGACAAAACCAATTGGATCTTCTGCCAAATGGGGACTGGGAGCATCATATTATAATGGTGGAGTATATCAAACAAATAATGTGGTTTACAAAATGGCTGAAAATTCATTCATTAAAAGCGATGAAGCTACAAACAAAGGGGCATTTGCAAAAAGAGAGTATTTTGGCTTCGATGGTCAGTTTAGCTTAGAAACACCAATAGGTATTACGCAGCTTCGTGCTGAATATATTTGGGGTTCACAACCCGGAAATGCAAAAACATCAAATAGTCCCAACAGAGCATCATTGCCTGCTCCCGAAGACACTTACATTCGTCCGATGAATGGCTGGTACGCCATATTAATTCAGGATCTTGGTTTTGTACCAGTTTCCGCAGTTCTTAAATATGATGTTTATGATCCAAATACCAAAGTAAGTAAAAATGAACTGGGTTTGTCAGGAAGTTTTACAAGTAGTGTTGATGTTAAATATTCTACATTGGGAACTGGTTTGATTTGGTATATAAGTCACTCACTCCTTGCTGAAGCTTATTATGAGTTTGTCAACAATGAGACTTCAACAGGATTGACTAATACAAATAATTTGAAAAACTATTCTAATAATCTAAAAGACAATGTGTTCACATTTAGAATGCAGTTCAAATTTTAATGAAATCAGTAATTTAAACTACAAACTATTACTATATTGTAATCAATATGTAATGTAATAGTAATAAATATAACGTAATTTTGCTCACAAATAAAATAAAGATATACAATTAACTAAACTAAAAAATAAAAAAAATGAAACGCTTAATATTTCCAATCGTTCTTATAGCTTTGTTTTCATCAATGAGTGTTGTGGCTCAGAAAATTAAAGGATCAGATACAGTACTTCCACTTTCGCAAAAATTAGCTGAAAACTACATGAAGAAAAATTCCGGAGCAAAACTCACTATCACAGGAGGTGGCTCAGGTATTGGACTTTCTGCTTTGGTCGAAGGATCAACTGATATAGCAATGTCGTCGCGTAAAATTAAATTCGACGAAAAAGTTAAACTTAAAAACAGCGGTAAAGTATCCAAAGAAGTAATTATTGCCCGTGATGCATTAACAGTTGTTGTTCATCCAAAAAACAAAGTATCGAAACTTACACGCGAACAAATCGAAGGAATATTTACAGGCAAAATAACGAACTGGAAGCAAGTTGGTGGTGTCGATATGCCAATTACAGCTTACTCTCGCGAAACTACTTCGGGTACGTATGAGTTTTTCAAAGAAAATGTATTGAAGAACAAAAATTACAAATCAGGAATCTTGAGCATGCCTGCAACTGGCGCTATTATACAGTCAATAGGTCAAACCCCGGGTGCTATTGGCTATGTAGGAATGGCTTATGTTACAGATGATGTGAAAGCAATTCATGTTTCGTACGATGGAGGTAAAACATTTATTGAACCCAATTCGGCCAATGCTAAATCTGGAGTCTATCCAATTGTAAGACCGTTGTATTATTACTACGAAGCAAAATCTGAAGCAAAAGTTAGTGCATTTATTAAATTTATACTTTCTGCTGAAGGTCAGAAAATTGTAGATACAATTGGATATATACCATTAAAGTAGAATTACAAAATAGCTAACATTTCCAAAGTTTTTGACTAAAGTTTTTGACTTTGGAAATGCCATTTCATTTAAAAAAATCTATTTTCAGTGTTTAAAAAGAAAAAAAACAGATTTCTTGAATTTCTGATTGAATCTGCATTCAGATTGAGCGGAAGTACTACTACAATCATTATTGTGCTGATAAGTATATTCCTATTTACCGAAGGATGGGGTTTGTTCAATTCTTCAACTGTTGAAAATGGATATATTTTGTGTGTGAACAAGGAGAACAAAATAAAGAACCTTACTCCGCATCAAGTTAAAGATATTTTTGATGGTAAAATTACATCTTGGAAAGAAGTGGGTGGTGAAGATTTGCCAATTGAAACTTTGCGCATGGATGAAGTTGCCGGATTATATTCAGAGGAAGAATTAGGTGCTGAATTTGAACACTTGCCTGAAAAGCTCAGTGAAGCTATGTCCACACGCAAAGGTGCATTGGGATTTTTCCCTGAGCAATTTATTAATTACAAATTCAAAGGAAAAGTTTTACCAACAGTAACCATTTCTCTAAAAGATTATTTTGGTGGAAAAGAATGGTTTCCAACCGCAACACCTTCGGCTCAATTTGGGCTAATGCCTTTATTGTTAGGCACTTTATGGGTAAGTTTAGGTGCTATTTTGCTGGCTTTACCTTTTGGAATAGCTGTTGCAATTTATCTTGCCGAGCTTGCCAGCAATCGGGTTCGAAAAATACTTAAACCATTAATCGAATTATTAGCCGGAATTCCTTCGGTAGTTTACGGTTTTTTTGGATTAATTGTAATTGTTCCACTTATTCGCAATTTATTTAATCTTCCGGTAGGCGAAACAGCTTTGGCGGGAAGTATTGTTTTGGCTATAATGGCTTTACCTACAATAATTACAGTAGCTGAGGATGCTTTACGCACTACTCCAATTGCCATGAAAGAATCCAGTCTTGCATTAGGTGCAACACATTGGCAAACAATTTTCAGAGTAGTTATACCTTATGCTTCATCCGGTATTTTAGCAGCTATTATTTTAGGAATCGGAAGGGCAATAGGCGAAACAATGGCAGTACTCATGGTTACAGGAAATGCAGCTGTAATTCCTCATACATTAGCCGAACCAGTACGAACAATTCCTGCAACTATTGCAGCTGAATTAGGCGAAGCATCGGCTGGCAGTGTTCAATATCAAGCCTTGTTTATGCTTGGAGCAATATTATTTGTATTGACTTTAGTAATAAGTATCTTTGCCGAAATAATTCGAAAAGAGCCAAATTTAGATTGATATGATTTGAAAATTTGAAGATGGAAAAGAAAAAAAAATCAATAAAAAGAATTCAACAATCTCTAATTTTCTGGTTATTCAGAATAATGAGTTTTACTGTTGTGGCAATTCTTTTCAGTATAATTGGATTTATCATTTTTAGAGGAATTGGTGCTATAAGTTGGGAGTTTTTGACAGCTGAACCAACTGATGGTATGACAAAAGGAGGAATTTTCCCAGCTATTGTTGGCACATTTTATTTGGTAATTGGCAGTATGTTAGTAGCATTCCCCATTGGTGTTATGTCAGGCATTTATATGAATGAATATGCCGGAAATAATTTTTTTGTGAAAATAATCCGCATTATGACCAATAACCTGGGTGGTATACCATCAATCGTTTTTGGACTTTTTGGGATGTCACTATTTGTAAATAAACTTCAATTTGGCGACTCAATTATTGCAGGGTCACTAACATTAGGGCTATTAGCTTTGCCTTTAATAATTAGAGTAACCGAAGAAGCGCTTAAATCAATACCTGAAAGCTACAGACACGGTAGTTTAGCGCTAGGTGCTACTAAATTACAAACTATTGGAAGAGTTGTACTTCCTGCTGCATTCCCCAATATAATGACAGGTCTTATTTTATCTATTGGACGTGTATCGGGCGAAACAGCACCAATTTTATTCACGGCTGCGGCTTATTTTTTACCCAAACTACCTAGTACTATATTCGATCAGGTTATGGCTTTACCATATCATCTATATGTGATAGCAACAAGCGGTACCGATTTGGAAGCAACACGCCCTATGGCTTATGGAACAGCCTTAGTGCTGATAACTATTGTTTTAATAATGAATTTAATTGCTAATTTTCTTCGTCGGAAATTCAGCAAATAAATAGAATATACTAAAGAGAATGAAACTTGAAGCAAATAACGTAAACTTTTTCTACGGAGATTTTCAAGCATTGAAAGATATCAATATGCATATTGAGGAAAACTCGGTAACGGCATTTATTGGTCCTTCAGGTTGTGGTAAATCAACGTTTCTGCGGTTATTTAACAGAATGAATGACTTGATTGATGATACGCATTTGGATGGCGAATGTTTAGTGGGTGGTCAAAATATATACGATAAAAGTGTATCTGTTGATGAGCTTAGAAAAACGGTGGGCATGGTTTTTCAGAAGCCAAATCCTTTTCCTAAAAGCATTTATGAAAATGTAGCGTACGGTTTAAGGGTGAATGGTGTGAAAGATAAAACAATAATTGAAGAAACTGTAGTAAAATCGTTGCAGCAATCAGCACTTTGGGGTGAGGTAAAAGATAAACTCAAGAAATCAGCTTATGCCCTTTCGGGTGGACAGCAGCAACGATTGTGTATAGCTCGTGCATTAGCTGTATCCCCTTCCGTAATTTTAATGGACGAACCTGCTTCGGCACTCGACCCAATTTCTACTTCGAAAATAGAAGAACTGATCTTTGAACTTAAAAACCAATATACAGTGGTAATAGTTACACATAATATGCAACAAGCAGCACGTGTGAGCGACAAAACAGGATTTTTTATGTTAGGCGAAATGATAGAATATGCCGATACTAAAAAGATATTTCTTAACCCTGATAAAGAACAAACTCAAAATTATATTACCGGAAGATTTGGTTGAAAAAATCATCTTCCAAAATAAACTATCAACTGTCAACTATTAACTGTCAACTATTATGAAACATACTGAATCAGAATTAATTACAATAAAAAACTCAATCACCGAAATGTGGAATCTGGTTGAAAGCCAATTCTCAAAATCTAAAACTGCACTAATCACAGGGAATCACGATTTGGCTCGTGTGGTTATGAGTTCCGAAAAACGCGTAAATGCTTTTGAACTTAAAATTGACAGTGATTGTGAAAATTACATTGCGCTATTTAGCCCTGTGGCTATCGATTTACGTCTTGTTCTTTCTCTTTTCAAAATCAATAAAACACTTGAACGCATAGGTGATTTTGCTGATGGTATTGCACGCTTTGTTTTAACTTTAGATGAAGATCAACAAAAATTGAATTTACTGAAAACCTTGCAAATAGAAGAAATGATGACTTGTGTTGAACAGATGTTGGGGAAATCATTAGAAGCAATAAATAATGAAAACACAGGGCAAGCAGGCATTGTATTTTCAATGGATAACAAAGTGGATACAATTTATGCTAATGCTATGGAAATATTAGCAAAACATATCCTTGAATTCCCTGAAGATGGACTCTTTGCACTCTATTTAGTTACAGTACTTCGTAAAATTGAACGATCAGGAGACCATTGCAATAATATTATGGAAGAGATTGTGTTCTACCTTGATGCCAAAGTACTGAAACATCAAAAAAAGTAGTAATTTTCAAAAGCAAATATCAGATCTTTTCGTTTACTTTTTTATTGCTTTAAAATTATTTTTTTCAAATCTCCGAAAACTTATCCGGTATAACCAGATAAGTTTTTTTAATTAATTTAGCAAAATGAAATGCTACAGGGTAGGAACTATTGGTAAACTTTGCCAATTTATCCTACTTAATTTGCGTTCTATCTTTTTTTTTTTAAAAACACCAACTCTTACCGCAAACAAAGTCTCTGTCAGTTTCTGAAAATTGAATTTTGAGAATACCAATTTTTGTAATATATTTTCGCTAAAAAACAACTATATTTGTTGTAATTAAAATAAATCAAAAGTCAGGTACGATTACTAATTTATCAAAATGTCAAAAGAGAGCAATTCATTTTCAAGTTTTGTATTTATAATTTTCTTTTTCATCCACAGTGTTGTTTTATCAGCCACAGTTCCTGCGGGTTATTATTATTATACAAAAAACAAAAAACAGGCTGAATTAAAAACTGCTTTAAATACCTACTGCAAACCACTCAGAGAACTCGAATACGGCTCAGGCCAGGGTTTTACGTGGGAAGGATTTTATTATACTGATAGAAATGTCGATAATTCAATTATTGATATGTATTCCAATTCGGTACGTTTTTTTTCCGGTTTTACATCGGTTGATAGTATGCACATCGAACATTCGTTCCCAAAAAGCTGGTGGGGTGGCTACAACAACGGAGCTTATAATGATCTTTTTCATCTTTATCCGGCTGATGCACTTACTAATTCGACCAAAAACGATTTACCTCTGGGTGAAGTTACCGGATTACCTTCATTAAATAATGGAAAATCAAAAATCGGCAAAAATGGTTTTGGAAATGTTTACAAAGGAAATTGCTTTGAACCGGCAGATGAGTTTAAAGGCGATTTTGCCCGTTCATATTTTTACATTGCTACAATTTATCAGGAACTTTATCCATTATTTATTTCTCCAATGCTCGACAACAACAGTTATCCAGTGTGGAAAAACTGGGCGTTGGAACTTTTAATGAAATGGCATTTGCAGGATCCGGTCAGTCCGAAAGAACAAGCCCGAATCGAAGCCATTTATAATATACAAGGAAACCGCAATCCTTTTATCGATTATCCCGATTTAGCTGATTATATTTGGGGTAAAAATACTGCTAATAATTATCCTTTCCCTGAAGAGACAGAACCTTTTCTTTTAACTCCTCGTGCAGGCAATAAAATAGATTTGGGTGTCATTCTGAGCGGAGGTACACGATCTCAAAATATTCGCATTCAGGGTGTAAATTTATCTTCAGATTTACAGCCGCTAACAGGTGTGGATATTTCTGTTACTTTCAGCCCTACAGAAGGCGGTTTGGTTCGCGACACTTTGCTTATTTCTGATGGTGGCTTGGGTGCAAATCTCAGAATTCCGGTTAAAGCACTCGCTTCGGTGGATTTTATTGCACTTGAGCCTATAAATATTACACCTGTAAGCGGTCAACTTCAATGGATTGCTGACCCTTTTGCTGAAAATTACCGTCTAAATGTTTATCAGGGAGATAACAATGCGGGTGATCTCATTATTTCGGCTTATGTAGAAGGTAACAGCTGGAATAAAGCAATAGAACTTTACAATGGAACCGGAAAAACTATCAATTTATCAAAATATTCATTGCAAAAACAATCCAATGGTGCAGGAAATTTTGGTTCAACCTTAAGACTTTCGGGCAATCTGGAGTCAGGAAAATCGTATGTGATTGTACATAATAGTTCTACAAATGCTGATTTACGT
>JFJP01012815.1_pt1 | contig 10654 bp, 11 predicted proteins | sample 431651 | NCBI WGS metagenome assembly JFJP01 (sample SAMN02602958, study PRJNA72255) | Microbial mat metagenome, whole genome shotgun sequencing project. | biome: fresh water; feature: sink hole; material: water; isolation source: purple microbial (photo- and chemosynthetic) mats found in...
GGATCTTATACTTGAACATCGCCCGCGATAAGAACAGATATTCATGCCCGTGGCGTTCTTGCCCGCGGGGTTTTCTCGTCGTGGCAGAAATAGAACGGATCAGCCGGCCTGAAAATTCCGGCGCCGTGAGCAAAAGATCATGCAGCGTCGTTTTGCCCGCGCCCGACGGTCCGGAAAGGATGATGACGCGGCCCTTTTTCATTCCACATTATTCGCTTGTTCACGGATCTTCTCGATCTTGCTCTTGAGCGAAATGACCGCATTGGAAACCATTTCATCCTGCAGCTTCGACCCCAGGGTATTCGCTTCCCGCTGCATTTCCTGGGCTATGAAATCCATTTTCTTGCCGACGGGAACTGTCGCCTTGAGCAGGGCTGTCATTTCTTCAATGTAATGATTGAACCGCGCGATCTCTTCATTCACATCAATGCTGTTCTGATACGATGCGAATTCCTCGGGCTTGCTCTGTTTCTGAAATGCTTTAAGAAGATCGTCATGGCGCTTCTGGATCGCCTTAAGCTTCTGGGTCATTCTCTTGAGCTTATCGCTCATGTCCTTGACAAGGCTCTTGCCTTCATTCTGGCGCATGACCTTCAGGCTCTTGAGCGCGACCACAAGCCCTTTCTGAACAGAAGGCCACATCTCCTGGGCCTCGACAAAAACTTCTTTAACATCGACGACCCCCGGCATCCGGATAAGGTCTGCCAGCATGAGGTTATTCGAAAGCTTGTATTTCTTTTCCAGGCTTTTAGCGTGCCGCAAATATTCCTCGATCAGGTCTTCGTTAAAAGAAACCTCCTGATTGGGTTTATCGGTTATGCGCACCGAGATCGTCACGCGGCCGCGCGCCACATCCTTGGCGAGCATTTCACGGATCTTGTTCTCCAGCGCTCCGAAACCCGACGGAAGATAAAATGCAATGTCCAGATAACGGTGATTGACGCTCTTGACCTCAATGGTCCCCTTGATCTTGCCCACAGCGAACTGTGCGGCCCCGAACCCTGTCATGCCTGTGATCATGCCCAAACCTTTCTGTGCCCGGATGTCTTCGTCGAAAAAAGATCCATCGCGATCTCTTCCGGAGTAAACCATAATTTAATTTCACGCTCCCCTTCAACCGGATCCGACGAAACATGGATCACGTTCTCAAAAACCCCCTTGGTCGTCACACGGCCCATACTGCCGCGGATCGAATGCGGATCGGCCAGCTCGGGATTTGTTGCCCCGGCAATATCACGCCCTTTCTTCACCGCATCCTCACCGGTGAACACCATCGCGAGGACCAGGTCCTGATGATTATGAAGATCCCCCATGAGAAAATGAATGAGCTCGCCGAAGAATGGCTTCTCCCGCAAATGCTGGTAATGCGCTTCCGCCAGTTCATGCGTGACCTTCACAACGCGCGCGCCGATCAGGCGCAGGTCTGTTTCCTCAAAACGTGTCAGGACATGCCCTGCATGCCCTTTGATCATACCGTCGGGTTTAACGATCACCAGAATGTTTTCTGTCATTTGCGGACCACCTCCAGGATACGGTCAAGATCATTGAGTGAATAATATTCTACGACAAGCTTACCTTTGTTCCCGCGCTTATTATGGATCTGCACTTTCGTGCCAAAAATACACCGCAACTCTTCTTCCAGAGTCACCACTTCAGGATCTTTCAGCGAAACCTTTGCTTTCCCTACAACCTTTGTACCCGCTGCAGCAGCTTTGGCGCGCGCTTCTGCCTCACGCACAGACAACCCCTTATCGACGATCTCCGTGAAAAGGACCTTCTGCGCGCCCTGATCCTCGACGGATAAAATGGCACGCGCATGCCCCGCTGTCATCTTCCCGTCAACGATCGCGGTTTGCATCTCTTTGGGGAGTTTCAGCAAACGGATAAGATTCGCCACCGTAGCACGGTCTTTACTGACCATCCGCGCCACGTCTTCCTGGGTCTGCTTGAACTCATCGATGAGCCGGCGAAAACTTTCCGCCTCTTCAATAGGATTTAACTCTTCGCGCTGGATATTTTCGATCAGCGCCAGGACCAACGCTTCTTTATCATCAACATCTTTGACAATGACCGGGATCTGCGCCAGGCCCAGCATACGGGCTGCCTTTAAACGGCGCTCGCCGGCCACCACCTCATAGCCATCGCCTGATCTACGGACCACTACAGGCTGCAGAAGGCCCTTTTCTTTAATGGAAGCCGCCAACTCCTCGATCTTGATCACATCATAGGTCTGACGCGGCTGTAAACGATTATCCTTGATCCGTGCCGTTTCAACACGTAATACGCCATCTTGTTCCTGCGCGCCTTCTTTTTGATCCACAATCAGAGCTGAAAGACCGCGACCTAACGCCATATTTTTTCCTTATCGTATATAAATCTCTTCGGACATTTCGTAAGTCATTGCCGATAAAAGACTTATGAAGTTAACAGGACTTCAATACTTCCTGGGCTAACTCAGCATATTTTTTAGCACCGATCGATGTGCCATCATAAGCATTGATCGGTTTACCATAACTAGGCGCTTCACTCAAACGGATATTACGTGGAATGATCGTTTGGTAAACCTTCTCTTTGAAATAATTCCGGATCTCATTGATAACTTCTACAGTGAGATTAGTTCTAAAATCTGCCATTGTTAATAAAACGCCTTCGATCTGTAACCCGGTATTCAAACCATCACGCACAAGGCTAATGGTATTTAAAAGCTGGGAAACTCCTTCCAAGGCATAAAACTCACACTGGATAGGAATAAGAATAGAGTCTGCAGCAACCAGGGCATTTAAAGTCAACAACCCAAGGGATGGCGGCGAATCCATGATGATATAATCGTAAGCATCCTTGACCTCAGATAAGGCCTTCTTGAGGCGCGTTTCTCTGGATAAAACACCAACAAGCTCAATTTCTGCGCCGGTCAGGTGGATATTGCAAGGGATTGCATCTAAATTGGTTGTGGCTGTTTTGATAATGGCGTTGGATGCCGGGACTTTATTCAGCAGAACTTCATATGCAGAGCTTTTGATCTCATTCTTATTGATCCCTACACCGCTGGTGGCATTCCCCTGCGGATCCATATCAACCAGCAAAACCTTTTTGCCCGCAGCTGCCAAGGCGGCTGCAAGATTAACTGATGTTGTTGTCTTTCCCGTTCCGCCCTTTTGATTCCCAATGACGATGATCTTACCCATAAGCTTAAAGACTCTCCTGAAGATCCCACGTTGCACGTGAAACAAAACAAACGGGACATTCTATTTTGCTAATTGACCCTTCCGTCGGATCCAATCATCAAAGCAGCGTGTCCCGCTTACTTATAAATACTATAGCACAATTTTTTTTATTGTTATATTTTTTTTGCTTTCAAAGCAACTTTGATCTTGGCAGTCTTAACGCCGGCCATACCAAAAAGCCCGCGCTGCTCTTCACAGACAACCTTGATGTTCAATGTTTCACGTGGAACATTAAAGGCCTTAACCGCCTTCTTTATAGCAGCATCGACTGTACTTCCTTCGAACTCTGTAGCCTTTGACATGTCGGTCATACTAATTAGCCGTTGGTGTGCTGCGCGCAATATGCCACTGGCTCAGCGTCGATAAAACATAAAACACAACAAAATAGAGGTTCAAACCGCTAGCCATATTATAAAAGATAAACCCGATCAGGATCGGAAAGAAGATGGCCATCATCTTCTGCTGTGTGGCCTGGTCCGGAGTCGTGGCGACCATGCTCTTCATATTCAGATTCTGCTGCAACGCCATAACACCTATCATAATAATAGGCAAAATGTTAAGATACTCCCCCAAGAACGGGATGGTAAAAGGTAGTTTCAATGTCTGATCCGGCAAGGAAAGGTCCTTCATCCACAGAAAGCTTTCACCCCTGAAATACACAGAACGCCACAAAACCTGGCTTATGAATACGATAAAGCTCAACAACCTCTTTATTGAGGCGCTCGGGATTGCTCTTGTACTTTTCCTGCAATTCCTTCATTTTAGGCTGTAAAACCTGTAATTGCTTCATCGAAACAAGGCTTTTGGCTGTTAATGGGTACATGAGCCCATAGACGATCAAGCTGATCACGATGATGCACAGGCCCCAGACAGGTATATATTGATGAAGGGTGCCTAAAAGCCAGTAGATGAGCTTCGAGATAGCGTCAAGCCAACCCCAATTACTAAAAACCATGACCTTGGTAAACTCTTTATCGGCCTTGTTAAGAACATCAAGCCTCTGAGGGCCTGCATAGATCTTAAAATTATACGTGAGGGCGGCGCCGGGATCAACAATAGTACCCCCTAGTGTGGTCCCTATACGAAGTTCTTTATCTGAGGCCATTTTGATCAAATAATTTGCTTCAGGTTTTTCCGATTTGACTATTGTTACAAAATATTTGTCCCTGAAGGACGTCCACTCAACTTTGGCCGTTTCTTCTTTATTCCATTTTTCTGTAAAATTTCTGGCATTATCTTTTCGGATGATCCGCTTGTCTGTTTTAATGGAATATTCATAAAGAGTAAAATCAGATTGGACGTTATGAGTGTCCAGTCTGGACGTATCGACAATGAAATCTGTTCTTTGCCCTGCGATCGTTTTAGGAGCTGAGGAAACATTTTCGATGCGGACGCTGGTACTGATAGTGTGGTCTTGATTTAATGTAACTTCTTTAACCACATGCCAATCTGAACTTTTGTATATAAACTTTGCATGTCCTTTATTGATCAGATCCATTTGAAACTCAGCATTATCGAACATCTCAAACCCTAAAACAGATTTGACAGGACTTAAATAATCATAGTCCTTTAAATGAATGCTGTTGATATTACCGCCCTTATTGGAAACACTCAGCTGATAAAGCCCATTCTCCAGCTTGAACTCTTTCTCTTTAAAGGTGGTCAAGGCCTTCTCCACGGGGGCTGTAACGATCGCCGCGGCCGCCGTAACAGGCCCTGTTCCCTTGACCTCATAGGCATTGATGCTCACGCCAGGGGTGTTTTGTACAGGAGTATTCTTGGGCGCAAACACGGTTTGAAACCCGAAAACAACCACTAGCGACAAGAATATTGCGATAAAAAGTCTTTTTTCCATAAATGGATCACCTTACTGGATCGTAGCCGCCCTGATTAAATGGAGAACATCTTATGACCCGCCCAACAGCCATCCTAAAGCCTTTCCAGGCTCCATATTTCTGGACAGCTTCAAGCGCATAATGAGAGCAGGAAGGATAAAAACGACACGCTCTTGGAAGAAATGAACGGCTGACCGTCTGATACGAGCGGATCAACCATGTCAGGATACCGACCATACGCCGCTCCGGCAAATTAAACGGACAAGCGCTTGCGGCCCTTGGCACGACGACTGGAAATGACCTTGCGACCATCTGCCGTCGCCATACGCTTACGGAAACCATGCGTCTTCTTACCTTTGATCTTTGTGGGTGTTTTTAATGTCTTTTTCATAATCTCAAACTTTATTTATTAGATTCAACCGGGAATTTATACCTTGAAAAATTATCCTTCAGGATAATGGCGTGAATTATAACACAGACGCCTTCTAAGTCAAGTATCAGTCTTTATAGCAAATTTTTTCGTCGATTATCCACAGGTTGGCCGTCCTGAAAAAGGCTGCCTTCCGGTGCCTGTGGAAAATCCGATTGAATTTCAAATGTTCTTTGCTATAATGGCAAAAATCAAATTTTGAACCGTGCACATTCCCCTTGAATCCATGAATACACCATTGCCTTTAAATCAATTTTTTCACCTGTGGAAAACCTGTGGACTTCTTTTTAGTAAGTCGCTAAGCTGTTCATTATCAACAACTTACATGCTTTATGTGAATCCACAGTGTCTGGACGTGCTCTTATGACAAACACCCTCGCTGTATGGTCGAGCGCACAGGCAGACATCCGTCAGAAGATAGGGGAGAGTGGCTACCAGTCCTGGATCACCCATTTAGGCGCCCTGTGCGAAGAAGACCATACCCTTATTCTGGCCGCCCCTGATGAATTCTTTAAAAACTGGATCATGGATCATTATTTCGTTCTCATCCAGGATATCCTCAAAAAGCATTCTTCCGACGATATCAAGATCGAGATGCGGATCATTCCGTATGAAGAATTACCCCGGACGGCTGTTGTAGCGCCCGTTGTCAACACGCCCGCGCCTGTGCATGAGGGGATCAGCCGAAAATTACGCGGCCTGCACCTTAATCCGCGGCTCACCTTTGAGAATTTTGTCGTCGGGTCTTCCAACCAGATGGCCTGCGGGGCAAGCCAGGCGGTCGCCAACGCTCCCGCCAAGGCTTATAATCCTCTTTTTCTTTATGGCCAATCCGGTTTAGGTAAAACACATTTGATGCAGGCGATCGCGAATTATGCCGTTCACCAGAATTCCAATCTTCAGTGCGCCTACCTGACATCCGAACAGTTCACCAATGAACTCATTGATTCGATCCATCACAAGACCATGAATGAGTTCAAACAAAAATACCGCAATGTGGACATCCTTCTGATCGACGACATCCAGTTTATCGCCGGGAAAAGATCCACCCAGGAAGAATTTTTTCATACGTTCAATGCCATGCACGACAATCATAAGCAGATCGTGATCACATCTGATCGTCCGCCTAAAGAGATCTCGGACCTTGAAGACCGTTTGGTAACGCGCTTTCTCTGGGGTCTTATTGTCGACATTCAGCCGCCGGATTTTGAAACCCGTGTGGCTATTCTTAGAAAGAAAACAGAGCTGGAAAGCGTTAAGGTCCCGGATGATGTGGTTTTTTTCATTGCCGAACAGATCAAAACCAATATCCGTGAACTTGAAGGGGCTTTGATCCGTGTTGTGGCCAGTTCCATGCTTCAGGAAAAACCTATCAATCTTCAATTAGCCCAGCATGTGCTTAAGAATATGCTGCAGGAAACAACCAAGATCATCAGCATTGAAATGGTACAACAGGTGGTCTGTGATCATTTCAAGATCACTGTTAACGACCTTAAAAACAACAAACGTACTAAAAACTTTGTTCTTCCGCGCCAGATCGCGATGTATTTGGTCCGGCATTTAACACGCCATTCCTTACCTGAAATAGGGAAGGCTTTTGGCGGAAAAGATCATACAACTGTTCTTTATGCTTGTAAAAAGATTGAAGAAAATTTGACCCAGGACAGTGAAACCAAGTATATTGTAGAAAAATTATCCACAATCCTTAAACAATAATAAGGAAATCATCCACAGTTGAATTATTACACAAGTTGTTTGTTTTCATATAGTTTAAACCTTATGCAAATATTCACAGGCGTTATTATCATTATTACTGTTTAAATCTTTTAATATAAACGTAAAGGGGTTGTGAATAACATGAAAGTTAAGATCTTAAAAGAAGACCTTCTTCAGGGCATTCAAACAGTTCAAAATGTTGTTTCACCTAAAGCCACATTACCTATTCTTTCTAATATGCTGGTCGAGACAAAGAAAGATACATTACGCCTTTATACAACCGATCTTGATATCGGTATTTCCTGTGAAATACCTGTGAGTATCATGGAAGACGGCGCGATCACTATTCCTGCGAAGCGTTTTAGTGATATTGTGCGTGAATTTCCTTCGGGTGATGTTGTTATTCATGCCAGAAAAAACAATCAGATCGATATTGAAGGTCAAAATTGCCGGATGAAGCTTCTGGGTTTACCTAAAGAAGAATTCCCGAAATTCCCTGAATTCAAAGATAAAGAAGCTATCAGGATCAAACAGGCTGATCTGAAAGAAATGTTCCGCATGACTGCTTTTGCGGTGTCCCATGAAGAGTCCAGGTATGTATTGAATGGCATATTAATGGAAGTATCCAAGAATATCCTGCGCCTGGTAGCCACAGATGGACGCCGGTTGGCTAAAATAGAACGACCCTTGATCCAGGAAGTGACCAAAGATGTCAGCTTTATTCTTCCGATCAAAGCTGTGAGTGAAGTTAACCGTAATCTTAAAGACGAAGGGGAAGTGGTTTTTGTCCCCGGGATCAGTCAGGTCATGTTCGATATTAGCGGGGTTTTGATCGCCACACGTATTATAGAAGGGGATTTTCCGAATTATACACAAGTGATACCTAAAGCGAACGGTATTAAGATCAAATTAAAGACGCAGGAATTTCTGGCGGCTATCCGTCGTGCCAATTTATTGGCCACCCCGGATTTTCAAGCTGTAAAATTTGAAATTTTCAAGGATAAGCTGGTGGTATCCAAAACAACGCCTGATGTCGGTGAATCACGGGAAGAACTTCCGGTTGTTTATAGCGGCAATGAAATGATCGTCGGGTTCAATCCTCAATATATGATGGATGTATTGAAAAATATTTCAGATGAGGAATTGGAGCTGGAACTGGTTGGATCAGACAAACCTTGCGTTATCCGTAAGGAAAATTATCTGTACCTGGCCCTGCCGATGAGGCTGTAATTAAAAATAACCAGTATTTTCATTGAGAATATCAGGGTAATGTGGAGAATGAAAAGCGTAAAATCCTAGCGGTTGGACAAATTTTGCCCGGTGTTTTTGAGGACATCACCCGCAGCAACACGCACGAGCAGATCCAATTGGAAAAGATCTGGGTGGATATTGCCGCGGCCATCACAGGCCCGGCAGAAATACCCCGCACAGGATTGAGCGGTTTTAAAGAGGGTACAGTTTATATTGCGGTGGATAATTCGGCGAGGTTATTTTTCTGGAAACTTCGTCGGGGAGCGGTCTTGAAGCGATTTCAGGAACGCAGGCCCGATGTGATCAATATTGTGTTTAAGATAGGGAAAGTGACATGAGCAATAAAGATGAGATCAAAGAAGTAAAGAGTGCGGGTCAGGGTGCTAAATATGATGCCTCCAATATCCAGGTCCTTGAGGGTCTTGATGCGGTGCGCATGCGTCCGGCGATGTATATCGGCGACACGTCCATACGCGGACTGCATCATCTGGTCTATGAGGTTGTGGATAATTCTGTGGATGAGGCCTTGGCAGGGCATTGCCAGACCATTGAAGTCGTTTTGAACGAGAACGGCTCCTGTTCGGTCATCGATGACGGCCGCGGGATCCCGGTAGATATGCATGAAAAAGAGAAACGGCCTGCGGTTGAGGTTGTTCTGACCGTGCTGCATTCGGGCGGCAAATTCGACAAGGATTCCTACAAGGTTTCAGGCGGGTTGCATGGCGTCGGTGTCAGTTGCGTTAATGCGCTCAGCGCCTGGCTTGAGGTCGAGATCAAGCGTGATGGCCAGATCTATCATCAGCGCTATGAGCGCGGGAAGCCCGTGACCAAGCTTGTCGTTATCGGTAAAACAAAGAAAACAGGGACCAAGGTCACGTTTTTACCCGATCCCCAGATCTTTACCCAGACCACGGTCCTGACGTATGACATCCTGGCAAAAAGATTGCGCGAGCTCGCATTCCTTAATAAGGGCCTTAATATCAAGCTGGCGGATGTTCGTCCCGGCAAAGAGAAAGAAGGGCTTTTTTATTTCAAGGGAGGGATCATTTCTTTCGTTGAGGATATCAACCTTAACAAGGAGATCCTGCATAACAAGGTCGTTTATTTTACAGCGGTCAAAGAGAACATCGAGATCGAGGTTGCCTTCCAGTATGCGGGTGGTTATAGCGAGAATGTTTTTTCTTACGCGAACAATATCAGCACGACCGAGGGTGGAACACATTTAAGCGGTTTCCGTTCGGCCTTGACGCGCGCGATCAATACGTATGGCAAGGCGAAGAAGGCCTTGAAAGAGGGCGAGGCGATCACCGGCGACGATACCCGCGAGGGCTTGAGCGCGGTCATCAGCGTCAAGATCCCGTTCCCGCAATTTGAAGGGCAGACGAAAACCAAGCTTGGAAATTCTGAAGTTGAAGGCTTGATGGCGTCATCGACCCTGGAAGCGTTGAGCACATTTTTTGAAGAGAACCCGACCGTCGGCAACAAGATCGTGGATAAGGTCATTCTGGCCTCGCGCGCACGCGAAGCGGCACGCAAAGCCCGTGAACTGACCCGTCGCAAGGGAGCCCTTGAAGGTGGCGGCCTGCCCGGAAAACTGGCAGACTGCTCCGAAAAAGATCCGGCGCTCTGTGAAGTCTATTTTGTTGAGGGTGATTCGGCCGGCGGTTCTGCCAAACAGGGGCGTGACCGCACGTTCCAGGCGATCCTGCCGCTGAAGGGTAAGATCCTTAATGTCGAGAAAGCGCGTCTCGACAAGATCCTTTCCAATGACGAGATCCGCACGATCATCACAGCGCTGGGGACCGGCGTCGGGGAAGAGTTCAATATTGAAAAATTGCGTTATCACAAGATCATCATCATGTGCGACGCTGACGTTGATGGTTCGCATATCCGCACGCTTATTCTTACGTTGTTTTATCGTCAGTTCAGGACGCTGATTGAGGGGGGGTTCATTTATATTGCCCAGCCGCCGCTCTATAAGGTCGCCCGCGGCAAGCGCGAAGAGTACATTGAAACGGAAAAGGAAATGAATGCGCTGCTTCTGGACCTTGGGACTGAAGGCTTGAAACTCACGAAGATCACCGGCAGCAAGAAATACACCAATGGGCAGTTGAAAGAGATCATGGCCCTTTTGGTCGAACTTGGCCGTGTCATCGAGAAGTTGGCGAAAAAGAGCATTGATTTCAAGGATTACATGA
>JFJP01040795.1_pt1 | contig 10654 bp, 9 predicted proteins | sample 431651 | NCBI WGS metagenome assembly JFJP01 (sample SAMN02602958, study PRJNA72255) | Microbial mat metagenome, whole genome shotgun sequencing project. | biome: fresh water; feature: sink hole; material: water; isolation source: purple microbial (photo- and chemosynthetic) mats found in...
TATTCTGATTTTTCTACGATCACTCGGAATATTACACTGAAAGAATCGACGAATGATGACAGGGTTGTGTTTGATGCCGTCAAGAGTATTTTTTTAAAAACATATACGCGTACAATGTCAATCCGTCTTCTTGGTGTAGGGTTAACACAGTTTTCTACGGTGAGCGAGGAAACACTTTCCATGTTTCCCGCTGATGAAAAACGAACTCAGGTATTAAGCGCGGTGGATAAACTGCGAAAAAAATTTGGTGATGATTCGATCCACACCGGAAGTGCGTAGATGCAATTACTAATTATGAATTAATAATTAGTAATTGCTCTTATTGCTGCACCATATTGTGATATACGCTCTGCACATCATCATCCTCTTCCATCGCATCGATCAGATCGGTAACTTCTTTTGCGTGTTCCGGAGAAAGCTCTTTGGTGGTTGTGGGAAGATATTGAAGCTCGGTACTTGCCGGCTCGATCCCTTTTTCTTCCAATGCTTTTTGCATCGCGCCAAACCCGTGGAACGTTGTATAGACATATAAGAATTTGTCGTCCCCATTCAAATCATCCAATCCGTGATCGATCATTTCCAATTCAAACTCATCAACATCGGCGATCTTCTCAATAGGAATTTTGAAAAGCCCTTTCCGTTCGAACATGAATGCGATCGAGCCGGGATTTCCCATTGAACCGCCGAATTCTTTGAAATGATAACGAACGTTGGACACCGTTCGCGTTTGATTATCCGTTGCACATTCTACAACAACGGCAATGCCGTGCGGTGCATATCCTTCATAGATAATTTCAAAATATCCGGAAGTGTCTTTATTGGACGCCCGTTTAATCGCCGCATCAATTCGATCTTTCGGCATATTCACGCTTTTTGCGTTCTGAATTGCAATACGCAGGTGCGAATTCGCTTTGGGATCCACTCCTCCGGCTTTGACCGCAATTTCAATGTCTTTTCCAATGCGGTTAAATGCTTTGGACATTTTTTTGAACCGCGCGAACATTACATGTTTACGTTTTTCGAATATACGACCCATAATCTCTTTCTGTTGTGTAAATCAGATATCGTTGTCTGTGGTAAGTGCTCTTGATTGAAGGTACGAAAATATCGGAAGAAGTGGAAGTGTTGCTTGTTATTACATACTCATTTACATTACAGACCAAGGATTTAATGCTGAGGCCTCTTTATACATTTATGATCGTTTCTTTTCTCTTATAAATATATGAAAACTCTTTATTTGAATCTTAGAGACATCCTGGAAAAAAAACCAAGAATATACTCTTCCGCCGTTTTTCTTTCCCTTCTCGCGATGACTGCCGTTGTATCATACAGAGTGTACTTCTTAACAATTGCGGAAGAGCGGCAAAAAGCATTTTACGCCGGTCATGCGTTAAGCCGTCAATTGGAATTAACGTTGAATTACGGCCTCTCGGCAACACAAACTATTGCGTTGATGGTTGAACAGGGTTTGTTGCCTGCTGCGTTTGAAACCGTTGCGGAAAAAAGCTTTAAGGCGTACAGCGTGCTGAACGCAATTGAATTGGCTCCTAACGGTGTGGTGAGTCATGTTTATCCCTACGAACAGAATAAAAATGCGATCGGATTCAACATACTCGGCGATGCTATTCAAAAAGCGGAGGCGATGGAGGCAATCAAACAGCACCGGTTGATCTTTGCCGGACCGTTGAATCTTGTACAGGGCGGTGTTGGTGTTGTCGGGAGGCTGCCTGTTTTTATCACCGAGAATGGAAGAGAACGGTTTTGGGGATTTTCTCTTGTTGTAATCAAAATTGATCGTTTGCTCTCGCTGGCACAATCCGATGAATTAAACGTTAAAGGATACAATTTCCAATTGCGGTGTTTCGCTTCTTCTTCCTCATCCGTCGACACGTTTGCAAATAAAAATCAATTTCTTTCCGATCCGGTTATTTTAAATGTTACTGTACCCAATGGTCACTGGGAACTTCTCATTGCTCCTTTGTCCGGTTGGAGTGCAATCACAGCAACCGTTCCGTACGCTGCTGCTGGTGTTGTCTTCTCATTAATCATCGGCTTGTTTGTGCTGTATGTTGGAAAGCAGCCGGAAAAACTTGTCCGGCTTGTAGCGGAAAGAACAGAAGAGATCAAACTGAGCGAGGAAAGTTACCGTGGCTTGTTCAACAGTGTGCAAGATGCAATTTATATTCAGGATGCAAATGGTGCTTTCTTGGATTTGAACAATGGCGCGGTTTCGATGTACGGATATGAAAAAAACGAGATCATCGGAAAAAATCCGGAATTCGTTTCTGCTCCGGGAAAAAATGATTTGCTTGATTTTTCAATGATCATTCCGGCTGTTATGAATGGAACATCGCAACGATTTGAGTTCTGGGGGAAACGTAAAAATGGAGAGATATTTCCAAAGGATGTGCAATTATTTAAAGGAATGTATTTCGGCAAACCGGTCATCATCGCGTTGGCGCAAGATATTACGGAAAAAAGGAAGGCGGAAGAAGGGTTGCGCGAAAGCGAGCGGCGGTACCGCACCATCGTTGAAGGATTGTCTATTGGCGTTACAATTCATGTCGATAATTGTATCGTCTTTGTCAACAATGCCCTGCTTTCGATGATGGGAACACAATCTTCATCCCAATTCATCGGTCGATCGGTAATTGAGTTTGTTCATCCGGAAGACAGACAAAAAGTGATGAACGTAATTCAATCAGCATTTTTAAATCCAAATGATTCGCCATCCGAAAAACCATCGGTAATAGAGGAACGCTTGGTGAGGGTTGACGGATCAATTATTACGGTTGAGGCTTCAGCGCTGCTTATTACATACCAAAGCAAACCGGCGTTAATGGTAATGATCAATGATATCACCGAAAGAGTTGTTGCGGAGAATGAGATCAAATCATTGAATGCAGAATTAGAAGACCGTGTCGAACGACGTACCGCACAATTATCCGAAGCCGTTGCAGAATTGGAGGCATTCAGTTATTCCGTTTCTCATGATCTTCGTGCTCCGCTTCGCTCCATTGATGGATACACGGCAATATTTGCCGAACGCTACAAAAATAATTTTGATGAAGAAGGAATAAGACTTCTTTCCAACGTGCGGAACAGTATTGACAAAATGGATCAGTTGATCAAAGGATTGTTGACCTTATCGCGAATCGGAAGAAGCGAACTTCGGTTTGTTGAACTTTTGATGGAACAACTCGTCCGCACCACATATGAGGATTGTTCGACGGCAGAAGACCGTAAGAAAATACAATTTACCATTTCTTCGCTTCCAATGGTCTTGGTCGATATTGCTTTGATACAGCAGGTGTGGACCAATCTTATTTCGAATGCAATCAAATATTCCGCTCAAATAGAGGTACCGAAGATAGAGGTCGGTGCAGCAAAAGAAGACGGCAGAGTTGTTTTTTATGTTAAAGATAACGGCGCGGGATATGATCCTAAATATTCGAACAAGTTGTTCGGAATTTTTCAACGCCTTCATGTGGATGATGAATTTAAGGGTGTGGGTATTGGTCTTTCTATTGTGAAAAGGATCGTTCAGCGTCACGGCGGTACGGTATGGGCAGAAGGAAAGAAAAACGAGGGGGCAACATTCTATTTCTCCATTCCTACAACGGTGCGGGAATAATATAATGGCAATTTCGTTCGATCTCGAATCGGAAATACTGAAAGAACATTCCAAACGCCAGACAGTGAAGATCGTTTCGTGGATCAACGGCGACGAAACACGCTTTGCACAACTGATGCAGCAGTTTTTGTGCGGTGAACCGCGGATAGTGCAACGTTCATCCTGGATCGTTTCACTGTGTATAGAAAACCATCCTTCATTGATCAAGCCGTGGCTTTCAAAAATTGTGAAGCGCGCCGGTGAAAAGAATATTCACAACGCCGTAAAAAGGAACGTTGTTCGCGCTCTTCAATTCGTCGATATTCCCCGTTCGCAGCAAGGAAGGGCTGCAAATCTTTGTTTTTATTTCTTACAAAACGTGGGCGAACCTGTTGCCGTCAAAGCATTTTCAATGACCGTGCTCGCCAACATTGCTGTGCAAGAACCCGATCTGAAACAGGAAATAAAACTTGTGATAGAACAAATGCTGCCGTACGGTTCTGCCGGAATCCAGTCTCGTGGTAGAAAAGTATTGAAACAACTTTCATAAATATTTTTTCCATTGTTTATCATCCGTCTCCTTTCTACATTAATATAATTTTTTGATAATCCTCTTCACAATAATACATCTATCATCTATGAAAACTATCCTTCTTACGCTTATTGTTGTGTTTGCCGTCGGTCAGGCACAAACAATTCAATCCCCGAACAAAAAATTAACGCTCACGTTTTCGTTGACATCTGATAGTGTTGCGCAATACCAACTATTGTTTGGTAAAAAATCAGTTCTAAAACCTGGCAAGCTGGGTATTGCACTGAAAGAGCAGGCTTCGTTCCTGAACGGTTTTACGATTGCCTCGATTGAATCGTTGCTTGTTGATGATTCTTGGAATCCCGTCTGGGGTGAGATGAAAACCATTAGAAACAATTATCGCGAATTGAAGGTAACGCTTCGCCAGCCTGCGCAGAACAACCGCACAATGGCAATCGTGTTTCGGTTGTTTGATGAAGGGCTTGGATTTCGATACGAGTTTCCCAAACAGGATAACCTGAATTATTTTACCGTCATCGATGAGCGGACAGAATTTGCCCTGACCGGCGATCACAAAGCTTTTTGGATTCCGGGGGATTTTGACACGAACGAATACGCATATTTTCATACTCCGTTGAGCGAAGTGAATGCGATGCGGGGAATGTCGTCGACCGATATTGCAACTCGAAGCGTTGTTGCTGCAAACGCCGTACAAACACCGGTCATCATGAAGTCCGCAGATGGTTTGTATATTGATATCTTCGAAGCTGCACTTTCAAACTATCCCGCAATGTGTCTCAGCATCAATAAAAATAATTTTGTGCTCACATCCATGATCGCACCCGATGCTGTCGGGAATAAAGCGTATCTTCAAGCCCCGACAAAAACTCCGTGGAGAACAATTTTTGTCAGCGACAAAGCGGTCGACATTCTCGCTTCAAAAATGACGTTGAACTTGAATGAACCGTCGAAAATCACTGATGTCAGCTGGATCAAACCGGTAAAATATGTCGGCATCTGGTGGGAAATGCATGTTGGTATTGCATCATGGAATTATTCCGACACGAACAATGTTAAGATCGGTGAAACAAACTGGCATGCGCTGCGGCCGAATGGCCGTCATGGTGCAACAACCGAGCGGACAAAAGTGTACATCGATTTCGCAGCGAACCATGGTTTCGGCGGAGTACTTGTTGAAGGTTGGAACGTCGGCTGGGAAGATTGGTTCGGCAATTGGAAAGAGAATGTGTTCGATTTTGTTACGCCGTATCCCGATTTCGATGTTGCGGCACTGCAAAAATATGCTGAGGAAAAAGGAGTTAAACTCATTATGCATCATGAAACTTCGGCCTCCGCAACAAATTACGAACGAAGAATGGATGATGCGTATCGATTCATGAATCAATACGGTTACGATGCTGTTAAAACAGGATACGTCGGAAGGATCATTCCGCGCGGAGAACGGCACGACGGTCAGTGGATGGTAAATCATTATATCCATGCAGCAGAAAAAAGTGCTCGGTATAAAATTATGATCAATATGCATGAATCTGTTCGTCCCACAGGATTGCAGCGTACCTATCCAAACTGGCTTGCCAATGAAGCTGCACGCGGAAATGAATTCAATGCATGGAGCAACGGCAATCCGCCTGATCATGAGACTATCCTTCCTTTTACCCGTTTTATGGGAGGACCGATGGATTACACGCCGGGAATATTCCAGATAAAAATGAACTATTACGATCCAAAGAAAAAAGAACAGGTTCACACAACACTTGCAAAACAATTGGCGTTGTATGTAACCATCTACAGTCCGCTGCAAATGGCCGCCGATCTGCCTGAAAATTATGAAGCAAAACTTGACGCATTCCAATTCATTAAAGATGTTGCTGTTGATTGGGATGATTCAAAGATTCTGGAAGCCGAACCGGGTGATTATCTGACCGTTGCACGGAAGGCAAAGAATACGGAAGAGTGGTATCTCGGCGCGATCACGGATGAAAATCCGCGCGCGGCAACTGCTTCGTTGAATTTCTTAAATCCAAAACAAAAATATATTGCCACAATATACAGCGACGCATCGGACGCACACTGGGAAAAGAATCCAATGGCATACAAGATCGAACAATTTCTTGTGACAGAAAAAACTGTTCTTAAATTGAACTTGGCTGCCGGCGGCGGATCTGCGGTCAGCATTAAGCCCGCGGCTGCCGAAGAAAGTAAAAAACTTAAATCATACAAATAACAATCACTTACAAAGGACCCGGCAATGATCGTTTCAAAAGATAAAGTTGTTTCAATCGAATATACGCTCCGCGACGACAGCGGTGAAATTCTCGATTCATCAGAAGGACGCGAACCACTCGCATACCTGCACGGGAACGGAAATATTGTTCCCGGGCTCGAATCACAGCTTGAAGGAAAAGCAAAAAATGATGCGCTAAAAGTTGCTGTTGCCCCCGCTGACGGATATGGTGACTTTAATGCAAAAGATATCATCGACGTTCCCCGCAAACAATTTCAAGATGTAAAAGAGCTTGAAATAGGAATGCAGTTCACTGCTTCCGGTCCCGAAGGACATCGAATCGTTACGGTTACAAAATTTGACGATAAATTTGTTACGGTGGATGGAAATCATCCGTTGGCGGGAAAGACACTTCATTTTGATGTGAAGATCGTTGATATCCGCGATGCAAGTGCTGATGAATTAAGCCATGGTCACGTTCATGGTGTGGGTGGACATCATCATTAAATAATCATGGCCTTTTATCAATTAATCAAAACGCAAAAATTACCTGCCACCATCAGCGAAATATGGGACTTTATTTCGGCGCCCGCTAATTTAAAAGAAATAACGCCAGAGCATATGGGCTTCGTTGTAACCAGCAATACCCCTGCGGAAAAAATGTATCCCGGCATGATTATTACGTACAAGGTTAGCCCCCTGCTTGGCATAAAACTAAATTGGATGACCGAGATTACACATGTTAAAGACTACGAATATTTTGTTGACGAGCAAAGAATGGGACCATACTCGTTGTGGCATCACCAGCACAAAATTGAACCTATTGATGGCGGTGTTTTAATGACAGATCTTGTTACCTATCAACCACCAATGGGAATATTGGGAGCACTTGCCAATTCACTAATAATAAAAAATCAACTTCAAAAAATATTCGATTACAGAACTGTTGCGTTGGAAAAACGGTTTGGAAAATATATTTTATGAAGATTTTACTCACCGGGGTTACCGGATATATTGCTCAAAGATTATTGCCTGTTTTATTGGAAAATGGGCATGAGGTTATCTGTTGTGTAAGAGATATAAACAGATTTAACAAGAAAAATTATTCGACTTCAAATCTCTCGGTAATAGAAGCAGATTTTTTAAATAAGGAAAGTTTACGGCATATTCCAAATGATATTGATGTCGCTTATTACCTCATCCATTCCATGTCAACACAAAGCGGTGATTTTGAAAATATGGAAGAACTATGTGCCACTAATTTTAAAAATCGCATTGAGAAGACAAATGCTAAACAGGTTATTTACCTTAGCGGGATCAGCAATGCTGACGAGTTATCAAAACATTTGTCATCACGAAAGAATGTGGAATCTGTTTTATCGGGTTCTCATTTTGCACTCACCACTTTAAAGGCCGGCATAATAGTGGGATCGGGAAGTGCTTCGTTTGAAATCATTCGAGATTTAGTGGAAAAATTGCCTTTTATGATTACTCCGCGCTGGTTAAAAACTAAATGCCAGCCTATCGCTATTCGTAATGTGGTAGAGTTTTTATTTGGTGTCATTGGTAAAACTGAAACGTACAATAACAGTTACGATATTGGTGGTCCAGATATTTTAAGTTATAAAGAAATGCTTTTGCGATTTGCAAATATTCGCGGACTTAAACGACGTATTGTTATTGTACCGGTAATGACGCCGAGAATTTCGTCGTATTGGTTATATTTTGTAACGGCAACATCTTTTGCGCTTGCGAAGAATTTGGTGAACAGTATGAAAATTGAAGTGATTTGCAAACCTAATCATTTAGCCTCTCTGCTCGGTATTAACCTTATTGATTATGATACATCAATTAAACTTGCTTTTGATAAAATAGAACATAATCAAGTTCTCTCAAGCTGGAAAGATGCACAAACCAGTGAAATAATTAACCAAGGCCTTTCCAAGTATATTGAGGTGCCGGTAAACGGCTGTTTTAAAGATATTCGTTCACGAAAAGTTGACAACAGTTCTCGGTCTCTTGAAAAAATATGGTCAATCGGTGGCAAAAATGGTTGGTACTACGGCAACTGGCTTTGGGAAATCAGGGGTTTCATTGATCAGCTTGTTGGTGGCGTTGGTATGCGAAGAGGAAGAAAAAGTGATACAGAGATTGTCTCGGGGGACGCCCTTGATTTTTGGCGCGTTCTTTTGGCAGACAAAGAAAAAAATAGATTGCTGTTGTATGCTGAAATGAAACTGCCGGGCGAAGCATGGCTAGAATTTAGAATTGATAAAAATAATATCCTTACACAAACAGCAACGTTTAGACCGCTGGGCTTATTGGGTAGATTGTATTGGTATTCGATACTTCCGTTTCATGGACTAATTTTTAATGGAATGATAAATAAAATTGCCGAAATTAAAACATCGTAGCGGACAGAAAAAACTCATAACAGCACTTACGAGAAATTGGCGGTTCGGTTTAATAAAAACTTTCTATTTCAAAATCTGCGCCTAGCACTAAACCATTATTTCCACTTCGACTGCGAGAGGGCTACCGCAAAGAACGATGTGATCAGTAATAAATTATATTCAATTTCACTTTTCCCAAATCCTTCCACCGACCATCTGTTCATAAACTGAAAAAGATATATCTCTGCAATAAGATAGAGTGCCAATAACAATCCTATCGGCTTAACAAATTTTCCAAGAAGAAATGCCAATCCTCCGATGATCTCAAATGCTGTAAGTCCCCACGCAGTGATCATTCCCTGCGGAATTCCGCTTAAGGTAAGAACTTCGCCAAATGCCACCACGGTGTTGGAATAGATGCGCATTGCGCCATGGAAAATAATAATCGCTCCTATTACAACTCGCAATATTGTTAACGCTTTTGTTGATTGTATCGTCATTTTTTCTCTTTGGATTGTTTTGGAATTTGAGTTTTATCTGCGGTAAAATTTAAAGAAATGGAATTGATGCAATATCGTAATCCTGTCGGCGCCGGACCATCTTCAAACACATGACCAAGATGTGCTTTGCATTTTTTACAGTGAACTTCTACTCTCCTCATTCCGAGAGAGTTATCAACTTCTTCTTCTACCATTCCGTTGGTCATAGCCGATGAGAACGCGGGCCAGCCGCAGCCTGAATTATATTTTGAATTTGATTTGAATAGTTCGGTTCCGCATCCCGCACAGGAATATGTCCCATCTTCAAAGAACTCATCAAATACGCCGCTGAACGGCATTTCGGTCGCTTTCTCCCACAACACTCTCTGCCTCAATGCTGATGTGTCTCCCATAACCGATTTTACCGCACGTGATGCTTTGTTTTGCGTAAACATCACCCCGGCAATGAGCAGAACAATGATTCCGATAATGATAACACTTTTCATGATGGTTTCTTTCTTATGGTTTGCAATAGCCGCTTTCACCATGTATAACACACAAGAGTGATTGAAAAATCCTGCTTATAACAAATATTATACAGTTGTAATCTTTACCGTCCGTGCGTCACATCTTTTAAAAAACGCTCACATTCACATATCGTTTTGGATTCGCTTTCAGATCTTTCGCAAGTTCGTTAAGGCTGAGAATTAACGAATCAAGATGATTATAGAGCCGTTCATCGTTCATCAGTTTTCCGATCGTTCCGTCACCTCTTTCTAATTTTTTAAAAACATTATCAATGGATGCACTGGCATCTTTAAATCGGTTTGAGGCTTCTTCCATTGTTTTTGCCGTTACACGAATACTTTTTATCCCGTCATTAAGATTACCCTTCTGGTCAACCGCAATTGTATCAAGCCGTTTTGCAAATCGACTCATGTCCTCCGAAAATGTGGTGAAATTACCGACGGCATGATCAAGATGTCCACCCTGTTGCTGAATCACTAGTTGAAGATCTTTTGCCGCGCGGTTCAGCTCCAACAGAATACTTTGAATGTTCCTTCGTGTCGGATCGTCAAATGTTGTGTTCACCCGTTCCAATATGCCTAACACATTCGTTGAGATCGGCGAAAGCGTCGATGTTAGCTCTGTAAGATCTGCTTCGTACGCTCCTGTTAATATGTCGCCATCTTTCAATATTTCCGGAGAAACACCGGGAATGATGGCGATCTGTTTTCCACCCATAAGACTGGATGATTTGATGAATGCTTTCGAATCCTTGGAGATGTTTACCTTATTGTCGATCGTTACTCCAACGGCGATAACGTTTCCCGCAAGACGCATATCCTGCACCTTGCCGATGTTTAATCCTGCAATGGTGATCGGACTTCC
>JFJP01045302.1_pt1 | contig 10653 bp, 3 predicted proteins | sample 431651 | NCBI WGS metagenome assembly JFJP01 (sample SAMN02602958, study PRJNA72255) | Microbial mat metagenome, whole genome shotgun sequencing project. | biome: fresh water; feature: sink hole; material: water; isolation source: purple microbial (photo- and chemosynthetic) mats found in...
GTTGGTGATTACCTTTAAGCTCAATTAAATCGATCGACTCCGAATGCTCATCCCAGCCAAGATATTTATACTTTGAGCGATTCTCCGACGACTTAAATAAAGTAACTTTTCCATCAAATTTGGTTGGCTTATATTTGTTCCAAAGACTGGAATAGACATCCATTATATATGCATTTCTATAATCAATCGGCATCGATTCCCTTTTTTTATGGGCAATCAGGTAAACCGTCTTCTTATAAATCTTGTTCATAATATATACTGCACCTTCAACTGAAATCCTTCTTTTTCTTTTTCGTGGATTTAACGAATCAATCATAACCATCATCGGCACTTCTAATCCTCGTTTTTGCAATTGTATAGCCATTTCAAATGCAACAATTCCTCCAAAAGAGTATCCTCCTATTAAATATGGCCCTTCGGGTCTATAGGCAATTAATTCATCGACATAAGATTTTGCCATTTCTTCAATGCTTTTGAATCCAATTTTTTCCCCGTCAGATCCGGAGTGCATAAAGCCCCAATACGGATGTTTCTGATCAACAAGCCGTGGCAGATAGGTATTACAAATGTCACCAAACACCATTGTGAAGGGTAAATTTTCTCCATCAGGTTTTAGAATAACAAGATTTCCGTCTGGTTTTATTTTTCTGGTATTAACATTTGATGTTTGTGACAGGTATGATTTTAAATTCTCATCGATGTATTTAGCCAATAGTTCAAGATTCGGAAATTCCTGAATTAATTGTCTGAATTTAATATTGATTTTAAAACGTTTCTCTATGGCTTGAGCGTATTGTGCCAAAAACAGTGACTCAAGACCCAAGTAGGCAAAAGATAAGTTCTGTTTAACTTCAATGGGTTCAAGACCAGACAAATCACACAACATCTGCTTCAGAACTGCAATGGTATCCAATGCTGTATTTTCTTGTTTTACATCAGTTTTGTCCGATATGCTGTCGCTGTTTGCTGCAATGTTGGTGACAGTCTCCGGCTTGAATTGTATTCCGGTAAATGGTACTTTGTCAATCCAATGTCTCCTTAGCTCAAAAGGATAGGAGGGAAGTACGATCTTTTTCGGTGTACTGTTACCATGCAATGCCCTAAAATTGAGGTTAAACCCCTTAGTCCAGAGTTGCCCGATAGAAACCAATAATTTCGATTGTTCATTTTCATTTTCCGGTTTTCCGATAGTAGCAATTATAGGACATTTAGTCTTTGCATCAATACTTCTTTTGGCCAAAGAAGTTAAGTGGGTATTTGGGCCTACTTCAAGTAAAATGTAGTTGCCAGATTCTAATATCGTTTTTATCCCCTTTTCAAAAAGAACCGTATTTCGCAACTGGTTGGCCCAATACTTTCCGGTTGTAACTAATTCGGAAGTAATGAACTTACCTGTTAAGCATGATATAAATGGTATTTGTGGGCTTTGTGGTTCAAAATGTTCAACATATCGTGCAAATTCATCAAGTATCGGATCAAAAGCCGATGAATGAAAAGCATGCGATGTATTTAATGGAATACTTTCAATATTACTTGATTTTAGTAGGTTATCTACGTATTCGCTATTTTCTGTTTTAAATGAAATAGTGCAATAACCGGGTGCGTTTATTGCTGCAATTTCAAACAAATTATCTTTAATCCGATTCAATTCATCTTCGGTGCTTTTTACAACCATCATTTTTCCTGATGGCATTTTTTGCATTAGCTGTCCACGTTTGATAACAATTTTTAGGGCGTCTTCCACGCTAAAAACGCCGGAAAGACATGCTGCTGCGTATTCTCCAATGCTATGCCCAATCAACAGTTCCGGGTTAATATCCAGTGATTGTAAGTATTTGGCAACAACATACTCCACTATAAATAAAGCTGGCTGAGTGAATTCTGTTCTGGAAAGGGTCTGTTCAGTTTCTTCGTTAGCATTTGGAGCAAATAAAATATTCTTAAAGTTTGTTCCTGTTTCTTTTTCGAAGATTTGAAAGCACTGGGTAAAAATATCTTTACATAAAGGTTCATTTTCATATAGATTCCTGCCCATGTTTACATATTGAGCACCTTGCCCTGGAAACATAAATACAAGCGATCTGCTTTCATTCGTACTAATTGAATCGATGAAACTTCCGGTAAACGAAGTATCAGCTAGTGCCTTATTTTCTTTAACTATACTGAAGCTTCTGTAATTCATCGGGCTTCTACCGGTTTGTAAAGTAAATGCAAGGTCTTGCAGATCGAAATCTGGATTGGATTGACCAAATCTGGCTAAATCTTCTTTTCTCCTGTTTAAGGCAGCTTCTGATTTAGCTGATAATATCAAAAGTTGTGGGCGACTACTCGTTTTTTCTGATGCTTCCTGCCTGTTTGGTTCCTGAAGTATCACGTGGGCATTTGTTCCACCAATACCAAAAGAACTTACTCCAACAATCAATGGTTTTTCGCTGGTCCATGTTTTTAGTTTATCTAAAACATAAAATGGAGTTTTGGAAAAGTTAATGTTCGGATTTGGGTTTTTGAAATGGACAGTCGGAGGAATTTGCCTATGGTAGGCAGAAAGGCAGGCTTTTATAAAACCAGTTACACCGGCAGCGGTATCTAAATGACCCACATTGCTTTTAACCGATCCGATTGCACAAAATTGTGTCTTATTTGTTTTTGCCTGAAATGCTTTAGTAAGTGCAGCAATTTCAATTGGATCGCCAAGTGGAGTTGCTGTTCCATGAGCTTCAATATAGCCGATATCTTCTGGATGAACATCAGCAATATCCTGAGCTAACATAATAGCTTCGGCTTGTCCATCGACACTCGGAGCCATGTAACTCACTTTTTTGTTACCGTCGTTGTTGATGCCCCATCCTTTAATTACTGCGTATATGTGATCATTTTCAGCTAGCGCATCGTCAAGTCGTTTCAATACAACAGCTCCAACTCCATTGCCTCCAACCGTTCCATTGCTTTCGCTATCGAAAGGTCGGCAATGACCATCGGGTGAGTTTATAGCTCCTTTTTGGTAGGTGTAGCCTGATTCTTGCGGTAAAAACAAGCTTACTCCACCGGCAATACAAGTATCTGATTCGTAGCTAAATAAGCTCTGGCAGGCTTGTGCAATAGCAACAAGAGAGGTAGAACAAGCTGTTTGAACATTAATAGCCGGCCCCCGTAAATTTAACTTGTATGCGGTTTTTGTTGGTAAAAAGGATCCATCGTTATTAATCATGATTTGAAAAGAATCATGTTCATAAATCCGAAGATATTTTTCTAACGATTCCTGATCCCTGATTACATGATTCATTAAATACGTGTTATACAGACTTCCAACAAAAACGCCTATCGATCCTTTATAGCTATTGGGATCGCAAGATGCATCTTCCAAGGCATTCCAGGCTGTTTCCAGCCAAATGCGATGCTGCGGATCCATTGTCCTGGCATCCATTGGGGTATAGCCGAAAAATTCTGCATCGAATTTATCTATGTTCTCAACGATACCTCTTGATTTTATATAATTATCGTTGTTCGTTAATATTTCCGGATTGAGTCCAGTGCTAGTTAATTCGTCAATAGTAAAATGAGTAATGGTTTCTCTGCCATTAACTAAGTTGTCCCAGAATTCACTTATATTCTTAGCTCCCGGAAACTTTCCTGCCATTCCTATTACTGCAATTCCATCGTTATTAGGATCCATAAGAGTATTTTTTTTTCTAGTAACAACTAATTCTTTCTTTTGTTGCTTCCATGATGTGCGTATTTTAGTGATCGCCTGCTGCTTGAATTAACAGGTAAATCATTAACTGCATCCTTATTTAACGAAGATAGATAACGCGCTAAATCTTTAATGCTTGGATACTCAAAGATCTTTACTACTTCCAATTTAATATCATATTTTTCATATATCATATTAGTTAATCGTATAGCCATTAATGAGTTTCCACCCAAATCAAAAAAATTATCAGCATTGCGAAAGCATTTTATGCCTAGCAGCTCAGTAAAAATAATAGATATGTTTTGTTCCATTATTGATGAGGTTGAATTTACAGGCTCTTCAATCACTGATTGGGAAGCATATAGCTTGGAAGCAAATTGACTAAATATTTTTTTATCTGGCTGGAATTAGTCTTTTCATCAGGGAACAGGACTACAAAGCCTTTCAGAATCGGATTTTCGTTGGCAGCAATTTGCAATATTACCGATGCTTCTTTAATCTTTGGATGTTCAAGTAGTTTTGCCTCTATTTCTCCTAATTCTATTCTGAATCCGCGTATTTTTATTTGGTTATCCATTCTGCCAATAAAGATAATATTACCGTCAGAATTCCATTTTGCTAAATCTCCTGTTCTATAAAACCGTTTTTTAGAGTCAGGTTCAATTTCAATTTCCGGAAACTTAAGTTCTGTTAGCTCCGGGTTATTTATATAACCTCTTGCCAGATTTACTCCGCCAATAACCAATTCTCCCGGAATTCCCCATGGCTGAATTTTATTGGCTTTATTTAGCACAAAAAGCTGGGTATTATCAATTGTTTTGCCTATCGGAATCTCTTTAATCGTTGGATCGGTAGAACATCTGTAAATTGAAACATCGATTGTTGCTTCAGTTGGCCCGTAAAGGTTAACTACTTCAGGGAGTTTTGAATATGACCTTAGCTTATTAAACTCATTAACAGTCTTCGGTTGTAATGCTTCTCCACTGGCAATAATCCATTTTAGTCCGGAAATTTTGGAAACAACTTGCGCCGATTTTAAATAATCGATGAAAACAGAAAACATCGATGGTACAAAATGAATGACCGAAACTTTCTTAGCCTCAATTTCCTGTACAATTTTAATTGGTTCACGTTCAGCTCCTGGTGGCAGAATGGCGAGGCTTGCTCCGGAAAACGTCCACCAAAACAGTTCCCAAACCGATACATCAAAAGTAATCGAGGTTTTTTGCAATAATACATCATTTGATGTGATTGGAAACTGTTTCTGCATCCAATTTAATCTGTTTATCAAAGAATGATGTTCGATCATAACACCTTTAGGTTTTCCTGTTGACCCTGAGGTATAAATTATATATGCCAGATTGTTTGATTCAACTTTGGTTTCCGGATTAGTTGAATTATCAGATAACGGATGGTCTAGAATATTGTCAATATATAAAATTGTGGAATAAGGCGGAAGATTAAGATCTGATTTAGACTCTGTTAGTATAAATTTTGGTTTGGCATCTTCAATTATTTCAGATAAACGACTTTGCGGATTTTTTGAATCGAGCGGAAGATAAGTAGCACCAGCCTTTAGCGTAGCAAATATGCTAATCATCATTTCAAAAGAACGATCAATACATACCGCAATGATATCTCCAACACAAACTTTCTTATTTATAAGGTAATTAGCTAATCTATTAGAATGATCGTTCAATTCTTTGTATGTCAATACTGAATTGCCAAACCATAAGGCAGGAAGGTTGGGAGTATCTAAACTTAATTGTTCCAATTTCTGATGTACACACTTGTCTTTTTCATAAGGTACTGTAGTTTCGTTCCAACTTCTGATCAATTCTTTTTCCTCGCAGGGTAAAATATCTAACTGACCTACCCCCAATTCTTCAGAATTTATACAAGTAGCAACAATTTCCTCGTAAATCTCAGTCCAATGATTTATAGTTGTTCCTTCGAATAAGTCGGAATTATATTCAAATGATAAGGTCAACTCATCATCCAATTCAATAACTTTGAGGAATAGCTCAAGTTGAGCACCATATTTTTCTACAAGAATCGAATCTGAATTAATTCCTTGAAGATATAATTTAGGTAAAGGTTCCTGAGTAAATCCAACCTGAAAAATTGGATTTACGCTTCTGTCGATCCCTGTATTGATATGATTGATGATTTCTAAAAGAGGGACCTCCTGATTTCGGTGGACAAACAGAAATTCTTTCCTGATTTGATCGGTTAATTGTACGAAATTTGGATGGTTTGTAAAGTCGATAGTAATTGGTAAATTATTTACATAACAACCAATAACAGATTTATCTGATTCCCTGTTTCGGTTTGGAAATGGCACACTAACTATAATTATATCGTGATTACTTAATCGGTGAAGTAAGACCGAATAACAGGAAAATAAGAATAAAAACGGACTAATATGATGATCTTGTGAATAGGTTTTAACTTGATTGGCTGTTTCTTTATTAATAGTAAAGACCTTCTGTTTCCCTAAAGGGGTAGTTCTGACCGCATTTTGCTTGTCGTATGGTAATTTTAATAGTTCGGCGGGGTTCTTATATTTTTTTAGCCAATTCTCCGTTTTAACTTTTGCTTTATCAGAATTTAACCATTCATTTTCCCAGGCAATGTAATCTTTGTATTGAGGGGCCGGCTTTTCTAGCAATAGCTGACATCCGTTTTCCAGATCATTATAATAAGTTGATAAGTTTTCAAGGAAAATGTCTCTGGCCGTCAAATCGATCAGTATATGATGAAATTGTATAAACAATACCGCTTTTGAATCGCTAAATTGTATCAACTTAGCTCTTATTAACGGAAACTTACTTAAATCGAAAGAATAACTCGCTTCATTTTCAAGAATCGTGTTTAAAGCCACTTCTGAAAATGCTCCTGTGCTATCTTCAACTTTGATTTGTATCTTGCATTCTTCTGAATTTGCAATTATTTGTTTTAGGTTGCCATTAACAATACTGAAACCAGCCCGTAATGCTTCATTATGCTTTAAAATGAAGTTAATTGCTTTTTCTATGTTAATAATATCAGGAGACCTACTTAATATGAATGCTAATGGAACATTGTAGGCCAAATTATTTTGGTACATATTTGTTGCCAACCAGAATTGCTCCTGAATTTTTGATGGATTTAATTGCAGTGACATATAGTTGATATTGGTGTTTTTTGGGGTAGATTAAAGTTAATGATTTTAAAGCTTATCGCCAATTTTTTTTAAGCCACGGATTTTGCTGTTTTTTTTTGCTTATTTATGTTAGAACAAGTGTTATACTTTTTTCTTTTGACTGAGACTTGAACTAGTTTAATTGAAACTTGGCGGAGATGCGTAGCCTTTTGAGATTGGAATAACTTTTTCTAAGGAAAGATGATGATGTCAAAATACTTTTTTAACTAAGAAACTAAAATTTAAATTGGGAAGTTCAGCTTCTGATATGGCAGTCAATAAAAAATTTAATTGAATAGAACCGATGATTTTTTGAAATGACTTATATCTATCTTTTATTCAGATAAACATGAATTGCTTTAATCGTTAACGGCTTCCATATACAACATGGTTCTATTGGTCATATTATCGAAGAAATTGTCATTTCGTAGTACAGGTGATGCACTTTGTTCCGGTTGCGACAAATAAATTGTTTTGAAACCAGCCAACGCAAGCATCCGGTGTAGTTTCTCCGGATTCCACCAGTTGATATGCCTGTTTCTATATTTATATTGGAGTTCAACCGGACACCTGGAAGTAAAATAATCCAAAGCATCTTCATATTTCTTTGTTTCAAGTATGAATCTTATTTCTTCGTCGGGTATCGGATTTTCTGCACCATCTGGAGTCAACGTTGACGCACTTGCAGCAAAATGCTCAAGAAATGCCTGTTCCAAAGAAATCGATGGGTTATTCCGGAACCAGAAAAAAAATTCGCGATCATTATTTTTTAATGCTCTGTAATCCAAATCAGTATTAATGGTGTGTACCCGAAAAATTGCTCCTTTCTTTAAGATGCGTTTGACCTCTTTAAATAGAAATAAGGTAGCTTCGTCGGTAATGTGTTCGATGGTTAATCTGGAATGTACAATTTCGGCTGAATCAGACTCGATAGGGAGGGGTGTACAGGTTAGCACGTCATGAGCGATATCTTTTTCCGGATCATAACATTTTGCCAATCTCCATTTTCTATCCATATCTACATTAGTCCAGCACGGGTGATGAATCCCGCAGCCAAAGTCGAAATGTCCGCCAGCACTAATGTTGTAGAATCTTCTTTTTTCGACACTTTCATGTCCGAATAATTTTACGTAGAGATCCTTGTCGTTTCTCTTTTCAATATGTGGTTTTATAAAATACCCAGCTTCGCTAACCAGTCTAATCGCATTTCTTTTAATAAGTTTTTTCATATAAATATTAAAGTTTATCTTGTTTCGATTGTCTTAATTGCCTGTAATCCTTCCGTTTTTGCACATTACTATTCTTATTCATTTCTTCAGAATGATTTCCAGATAGATAATTAGCAAAAACCTTAATATTTGGATATTCCATTACTTTAACAACATCAAGATTAATTCCTAAACTATCCTGTATTTTAGTTATTAATCTGATTGCTAATAGTGAGTTACCACCAATATCGAAGAAGTTGTCAGTTATACTGATATTACTAATATTTAATAAGTCTTTCCATAATTCGGTCAGGTGTTTTTCATATTTCGAGCTTGGCGCTAAAATTTCTTTTGAAATATGAAAACTCGGTATTGGAAGTCTGCGCCGGTCAATTTTTCCACTTGTGGTTAATGGCATACTTTCGATCTCGACAATATGCGTTGGAACCATGTGTGATGGAAGTGCTTTAATCAAAAAATCAGTTACAGTTGCAGTAATATTTGTTTCAGTATTTTTTGGTACTATATAGGCAATTAAAAATTTGTTTTCCGGATCAGTTTCTGAAACAATTACTGCTGTCTCGTTAACTTTTTGGTGTTCAAGTATCTTCGATTCAATATCACCGAGCTCAATTCGATGTCCTCTAATCTTGATTTGATTATCAACTCTTCCGGTAAATGATATTTCTCCATTTTTTTCCCATTGAGCAATATCACCGGTTTTGTATGCCCGGGTAATATTTCCATCAGGGGTTTTGAGATCAAAGAATTTTGCACTAGTTAATTCAGCAGAATTTAAGTACCCTCGGGCAAGGTTTACTCCGGTAATTATTAATTCCCCAGGAACACCAATAGGTTGCATTCTATTTTTCTGATTAATAACAAAAAGCTTCGTATTATCAATCGGTTTTCCGATATAAATCTTTTTTATTTCAGCTTCTGTTGGACATTCGTAGTAGGAAACTGCAATGGTTGCTTCTGTTGGCCCGTAGGTATTTACAAGCAAAGGCGCACCTTCCCAGTTTACTATTTTGTTATACCTGTTTACCAATGCAGGAGATAATGCTTCTCCAATTAAGAAGAACCATTTCACATGCTTTAAACATTGGGTTTCCTGGCTTGAATTTAAGTAGTCTATGAAGGTTGAAAATAATGATGGAACAAAAATTAAAGCTGTCGGATTTTTTTCATTGATCTGTTCAACCATTACTCTGGGATTCTTTTCACCATCTGGTTCAAGTAAAATTAATTGACCTCCGTCAAACATCCACCAAAACAGTTCCCAAATGGAAACATCAAAAGTAATTGGTGTTTTCTGCAATAATTTATCGCCTGGAGCCAACTGATATTGTTTTTGCATCCATCCAATTTTGTTCATCACAGAGTGATGTTCAATCATTACTCCTTTTGGGCGTCCGGTAGATCCTGAAGTGAACATGATATATGCCAGGTTATTGGGTTTAACTGCAACAACCGGGTTCGTGTCATTCTCTGATAGTGGATTATAGATAATGTCATCAAGAAAAATACAAATTTCAGTAGAAGGAAGATTGATGCTCGTTTCTTTTGTGCTAAATATAGTTTTTAGCTGAGCATCGTTTATTACCATCGACAATCTTTCAACCGGAGATTTAGGATCAATTGGAACAAAAGTAGCTCCAGCTTTAAGGGTTGCATAAATGGCAATCATCATTTCAAACGAACGATCCATGCAAATCCCTATTTTATCTTCAACCTGAATGCCTTTTGCAATTAGATGATTGGCCAATTTGTTACAATGAGTATTAAATTCACCGTATGTAAGACTTCGATCCTTAAAGTATAGCGCAATCTCTTCAGACTTTAGTTGAACTTGTTTTTCAAATTTGGAGTGCAAACAGATGTTATCTTCATAAGGAACATCAGTATTGTTCCATTCAAATAGTTTTTTGCTATCATCATCAGTGAGAATCTCCTGTTCCTCAATTTCATATTCAGGATGGTGAATAAGTGCATTTAAAGTATTAATAAATAGATCTTTCCAATGCGATGCCGTTTGCTCGGCGAATAATTCTTCAGAATACTCAAAAGATCCTTCTATTGAATTACCATTTTCAAACATGGTTAAAAATAACTCTAACTGAGATCCTTCACGTTCAAATATTAACGGCGTAACATTTAAATCATTTAAGGTAAGATTCATTGGAGGCTCAAATGTAAAACCAGCCTGGAAAATGGAATTGTTGATTCCTTTCATCCTTGATTTTGCCCTGTCAATAAGGTACAATAAAGGTAATTCCTGATTTCGGTGAGCTTTAAATAAGGCAACTCTAATCTGCTTAATAATTTCGACTCCGGTTATATTATTTGAAAAATCAATTTTTATTGGTACAATGTTTACAAAACAACCAAAAATATTTTTGTTTTCTTCTCTTCTACGGTTTGACATTGGTACCCCAATAACAATTTGTTTTTTATTACTTAACCTACTAAGCATAGACGCATAGGCACTTAATAAAACTACAAATGGTTTTACAAGATTGGATGATGAAAAACTTCTGATTTTTGACGTAAACTGTTCATCAATAGAG
>JFJP01000366.1_pt1 | contig 10652 bp, 6 predicted proteins | sample 431651 | NCBI WGS metagenome assembly JFJP01 (sample SAMN02602958, study PRJNA72255) | Microbial mat metagenome, whole genome shotgun sequencing project. | biome: fresh water; feature: sink hole; material: water; isolation source: purple microbial (photo- and chemosynthetic) mats found in...
CGACCTCCACAACCTCTGCGGCCTCGCTGGCGCCCATCTCGCGGGCTTCCTTCAGACCCTGGTAGGAGTAGGCGCCTGGCTGCTGCCCGCCTACCTACTTTGGGAAATCTTCACTCGGGATGGACTCAAGTGGCCGCGCCGCGTGGCCTGGAGCATCCTGGGGCTCTCGGTGTGGACCCTCCTAGGCGCCTTTGGAACCCGCTCCTGGGCCTCGGAAGGCGCCTGGCGCTGGGGTGGGTGGGTAGGCTCAGCCCTCTGGCCGCCCTGCCGACGGGCCCTCGGCCCCGTGGGCCTGCCCCTGGTGCTCTCCCTGCTGGTTTTGATCGCGGCACTGATCCTGGCCCCCAGTTTGACCCGGGCCCTGGGCGCTCTGGTCGGCCGCTGGATGGGTGATCGGGCCCTGCCCTTTCTCAAACCCCTGCCCAGCAAGGGCGCTCGCGGCGTGCTGGCCTTCCTGAAACGCCCTTTCCTGGCCTGGAAGAGCGGTCGCGCCGCCACCATGCCGGATCTCGACGTGCGGGACGCCGCCGATCTGCAGCATCTCGCCGAGCAGAACCAGATCGAGCAGGAGCAGCAGGACGCCTTTGCCCGGGCCCAGCGGGAAACAGCAGAATACCGCCGCAGCAACCAGCAACTTCCCCCGGAGATGGGGTTGCCCATCATTCAGTCCATGCGCCTGGACACCCCCTCGCGGGAACTCACGCCCTTGCCATCAGACGTGATCTCCGCGCCGCTTTCCGCCGCTCAGGATCTCCTGGTGCTGGAAGATCGCCACCGGCCCGCAGATGTGCCCCTGCCCGCCCCGGCCCTGCTCCGCAACCTTCCGCCGCCGCCTCCGCCCAAGCCCCAGCTCGTCCAGCCCGTGGTGATGCAGGACCGCTATGGCCGCGTGGCCGAGCAGCAGCCCCTGGGACTCACGGAGCCCACCCCCGTGCATCCCCTGCCGGACACCGCCGCCCTGGGCACCAAGGCGCCCCGGAAAACGTCCCGCAGGCTCGAGGGCGATGCCTCGGCCTTTGCCCCTGCAGAACGCCTGGAACTGCCCCCCCGGCGCCTCTTCGACCCTCCCGGGCCCGGCACGCGAGTCGACCCCAAGGTGCTCGAGGACACCCGGGCCCTCATTGGACAAAAACTGTCGGAATTCAAAGTCAAGGGCACCGTGGTGGGCATGCAGCCCGGCCCCGTGGTGACGGTGTACGAGTTCCAGCCGGATGCAGGCGTTCCCCTGGCCAAGGTCATCGGCATGGAAAACGATCTGGCCCTGGGCCTGCAGGCCGAAAAGGTGCGCATCGACCGCATCCCGGGTCGGAATCTCGTGGGCATCGAAGTGCCCAATCCCAAGCGCGAGATCATCGCCTTCCGGGAAATCATCGACAGCCCCGTGTTCCGGGATCCTGCCCACAAGGAGGCCCGCAGCCTGCTGGCCCTGGCCCTTGGCAAGGACATCGCGGGCGCGCCGGTGGTGACGGATCTCGCCAAGATGCCCCACCTGCTCATCGGCGGCAGCACCGGCAGCGGCAAGAGCGTGGGTGTCAACGCCATGATCTGCTCCGTGCTGCTGCGCTCCCTCCCCAGCGAGGTCAAGCTCATCCTGGTGGACCCCAAGATGGTGGAACTGGGCATGTACGAGGATATCCCCCACCTCTGGGCGCCGGTGGTCACCGACATGAAAGAGGCGGGCCGGGTGCTCAAGTGGGTGGTGGCCCAGATGGAGGACCGCTATCGCCGCTTGGCCCTGCTCTCGGTCCGCAATCTGGAGGGCTTCAACGCCAAGGTGCTGGAAGCAGGTGGCAACATCGACCTCAGCGACCGCACCCCCAATCCCCGCTGGCCCGATCGCCCGGCCTTCCTCGAGCCACTGCCCTACGTGGTGGTCGTCATCGACGAGTTGGCAGACCTGATGATGGTAGCCCGCGCTGAAGTGGAAGAAAGCATCGCCCGCATCGCCCAGAAGGCCCGGGCCGTGGGCATCCACCTGATCCTTGCCACCCAGCGCCCCAGCGTGGACATCGTGACGGGCGTGATCAAGGCCAACCTTCCCGCCCGTCTCAGCTACCGCGTGAACACCAAGATCGACAGCCGCACCATCCTGGACAGCAGCGGCGGTGAGCAGCTCCTAGGCAAAGGGGACGCCCTCTTCCTGGCCCCGGGCAATGCCCGCCCCCACCGTATCCACGCCCCACTCATCACCGAAGAGGAAACCCTGCGACTGGTGGACTGGCTCAAGGCCAGGGGCAAACCCGAGTACAACCAGGCCCTGCTCAACGCCATGGAAACCGACGAAGAAGCCACCCAGGCCATGGGTGGCGAAGATGGCCCCGGCACCGGCGACGACATCTACGACCGCGCCGTCTCCGTGGTGAAGCGCGAACGCAAGGCCAGCACCAGCCTCCTCCAGCGCAAGCTCAACATCGGCTACGGCCGAGCCGCAAGAATCATCGACCGGATGGAGGAGGAAGGCATCATCGGCGCGGACCGCGGAGCCGGAAAGCCCCGCGAAGTCTACGCTTCGGAGGAGTGATCCTCCAGCCCCGGATGGGAGGCTCCATCTCTGCGAGCCTAGCGAGCAGGAGCAGGCTCCAGTGGAGCCTGTGATAGATGGAGGAGGAAGGCATCATCGGCGCAGACCGCGGAGCCGGAAAGCCCCGCGAAGTCTACGCTTCGGAGGAGTGATCCTCCAGCCTTCCATGCGAACCTAGAGAGCCTTTGGTTTCCAGGTTCTCCCGTACAAAAGGCCATCCCCCAAAACGAGCAATCTATGGGACCAGGGAAGGCGCTTCACCATCCACCGCACCAGGTTGTGCAGCGCGTTGTCGCGATGACTGAAGGGGCAGCTGGCCATGCAGATGCCGCAATCGGTTCCGACTTTCCGCCAATAGCGGTAGCAGGACTCAACGGCGGTCGGCCATTTCGCTACGCCGAGAACCGTGCGCTTGCCCTGGGTTTCCAATGCCCTGGAGGGGCAGTTCTCCGCGCACTTTTTGCAGACCTCGCAGAAGGCCTGGACGCCCAGATCCACAGAGTGGTCCAGCCGGGCAGGGAAATCCGTGGTGACACAACCGATCCGCACCCGGCTACCAAACCGATCCGCAATGAGAATGTTGTTGCGCCCCACTTCCCCCAGCCCGGCCAACACTGCAAGGGGTGGCAGAATCACATCGTAGTGGGCGTCGTAGTGCTGCTTGCCAGCGTGCCCCAGGGCCCTCATTACGGCCTCAAGATGCAGGCTGATCCGGGCCGCCGCTGCATACTGCCGCGCCGATTCGCGCAACGTGGGGGCCTTGGGTGCGCACTGCAGGGTTTCGAAGTCCATCTCCACCAGGAACACGAGGGCGTGGGTGTGATCCAGATCCACGGGTCTGCCGTGATCCTCGGGGAATCGTCCCTTGTGGGAATAGAGGAAGGCCCTCTCCAGGGGAGCCCACCCCCCTGCCACCGCACCCAGTTCGCGCGCCAAGGCCTTGAGCCGCTGAGAAGGATCACCGGCGGCCCGGAGGGTTTCCACCTGGCTCCGCACCCAGCCCTCATCCACGGCCAGGGTGTCGATGGCCTCGAAGTAAGCCTTGGCTTCGGCCATGACCTCGGCTCGGTAGAACGTAGTGCCTGGAGCCAGCAGGGGAGGCAGGGCGCGCAGGGCATCGTCCCCATCCTTCAGCCCTGGATGGGTCGCGTAGAAGGTCTCATAGGAGTCTGTTCCCGCCTGCAGGGCCGCTCGGCTGAACATCACCTCCCGCTCATCCACTCGGGCGTTGGGCAGGGGAAACGGCATCTGGTGCAATGGGCGGAAAGTTAATTCATCTGGAGCACGGCATCAGCCGCCGTGACTTCCGCCTTGGGCTTCCGGGGCACCACCCAGCTGCTGCGGTCTCGCCGGGGAGCCAGGCCCTGGCTGTGGCAGGTCAGGCACGCCACAAGATTCGCGTCATTGCCTCGCCAGTAGGCTCGGGCTGCGCCGCCCACCTCACCGCGCTTGCCTGCGGGGACCTGCGCCCAGTAGAGCGTGAAACGAGGTTGGCCCTGCTTGGTTTCCAGGGCATAGAGGGGGCCGCTGTCTTGACCCGGACGGCCCCAGCGATCCTCCACGCTGCTCATCACCAGCAGGGAACCCTCCGGCAGCTTTTGGCCCGCCCGATAGGCCTCCTCAGCACCCGGCGTCACCCACACTCGAACCCAGCGATTACCGTGCAGGGGATTGCGCACGGGCTCGGCATGCATGGGCACCAGACTCAGATAATCCAAAGCTCGCAGCGGTGCCTTGGCCTCAGGGTCCGGGAACAGCGCCTGGGGAGGGGGTGGCTCGGCCGGGGCAGGAAGGCTAGCGGCGGGAGTCGCGGGGGTCGAAGGGCGGGTCAACGGACTGCCGTACCACATCGCCCCCAGGGTCGCCGCAGCCCAGAGCAGACCCAGCAGCAATGCCAGAAAACCGATGCCCTGATGTTCTTCACGACGGCGGAAGACAGCCTTGAGCGTGAGCAGACCAAGCAATAGAGACACCGCGCCGAACATCTGGTGGAGACGGAACACGGCCGCCTCGCCCACGCCTCGTGGCGCCAGGAACTGCCCGGGTGCGAGGAGGTTGAGCTTCTTCGAAAGCAGAAACCCACTGATGACCGCCACCACGGCAAAAAGGGCACCTGTCCAGGCCAAGTACCGGCAGGTCACCCACCAGGGACGAATGCCCCGCCCCGCCCGCTGGGCGGAGACCAGCGCCAGTGGGATGAGCACCGCGACAGCCACGGGAACGTGGACGAAAACAGAGTGATTGTGGGCAATCCAATCCATCCAGGACATGGTTGGAAAATCTCCGTGGGAATATGGAATCTACTTTGACAGCCTTTAGGGAAGGAAGGCGTGAAATCCTGGCATCATCGCACTTCAAGCTGCTCCAGAGGCCACCCATGAGATCTCTCCTCCTCCAGCATGTTCAGGAATCCACCCTTCTGAAGCAGGCCTTTTTTCAGGCGGAGACCGAACGGATCATTGCCCAGGCCCAGGACATGGCCGAACGGCTCAAGCGTGGCTGCCGGATCCTGGTCTGCGGCAATGGGGGCAGCGCCGCCGATGCCCAGCACTTTGTGGCGGAGCTCTCCGGGCGCTACGTGAAGGAGCGCCGGGCCCTGGCCGGGATCGCGCTGACCACAGACACCTCGGCCCTCACGGCCATCGGCAACGATTACGGTTTCGATCAAGTCTTCAGCCGCCAAGTGGAGGCCCTGGGCCGCCCGGGCGATCTGCTGGTGGGCATCAGCACCAGTGGCAACAGCCCCAACGTGCTCCGGGCCGTGGCGGCCGCCCAGGCCCAGGGCATGAAAACCCTGGGCCTGCTCGGCCGGGACGGTGGGAAACTCAAGACCCTTTGCGATGAGGCGCTGGTCGTTCCCAGCCCGGTAACGGCCCGCATTCAGGAAGTCCACCAGATGGTCTACCACTTCTGGTGCGAGGTCATCGATACCCACTTCGACTGACCGCCCGTGATCCCCGCCCTGGCACCCCAGCTGCCCCGTCTCCGCCAAGCCGCCCAGCGGGAGCCCCTGGGGCTGTATCTCCACATCCCCTTCTGCAAGGATCGCTGCACCTACTGTTCCTTCGTGACCACTCGGGATACGGATCTAAAGACAGCCGCGCTGACCCGCCTCGAGGCAGACCTCCAGCTTTGGGGGCAGGCCTTGGGTCGCCCAGCCGTAGATACCCTCTACTTCGGCGGCGGCACCCCATCGATCCTGGCTTCGGAGGAGTTGGCCCACCTCGTGGAACAGGCTGCAGCCTCCTTCGATCTGGGTCGACTGGAAGAGGCAACTCTCGAAGCCAATCCTGGAACCATCGATCTCCCCTGGCTGAAGGCCGCACGCCGCCTGGGCTTCGACCGCCTGAGCCTGGGCGTGCAGACCCTGGATGATGCGCTGCTCCAGCGCCTCGGGCGCATCCATGATGGCGCCGAAGGGTTGACCGCCCTATGCCAGGCACGGGCCGCTGGGTTCCAGCGGCTCAGCGCGGATCTGATGGTCGGCATTCCTGGTCAGGATCTGGACCGAGTGCTCTCAGATGCGCGCACCCTGGCGGCGGCGGGCGCGACTCACCTCTCCATCTACATGCTTGATCTGGACAAGAACTGTCCCCTCAAGGCCCAGGTGGATGCAGGCCGACTCGAGCTACCTTCGGAAGACCAGGTCGCCGATGTCTTCGAAGCCCTCCAGATCGAGCTGCCCAATCTGGGGCTTGAGCCGTACGAAATCAGCAACTTCGCCCAGCCAGGGCAAGCTTCTCGCCACAACACCCGCTACTGGGAACGCCGCCCCTACCTGGGCCTGGGGCCCAGTGCCGCCAGCCAACTGGATCGCTGGCGCTGGACCGAGAGCGGCATCATCCAGGCCTGGGCCGAGGGGCGTGGTACGGCCGATATCCAGGAGCTGGATGCCGCCGCCAAGCTCGCCGAGCTCCCCCTGCTGGGCCTCCGCATGCACCGTGGCGTGAACTGGGAGAATCTCCAGGTCCTGGCCGCCCAAATGGATTGTCGGGATCTCGTCGAGACCTGGACAGTGGCCCTGCAACCATTTTTCCAGCACGGCCTCCTGGAGCGTGAAGGCCCGTTCATCCGCTTCACCAACCGAGGCATGCTGCTCAGCAATACGGTGCTGGAAACCTTCGTCTGAGCCGGCAACTCCGGGACACAGAGATTCAGCCCTTGCCCCGGAACGACCGAAACAAAAACCAGGCGCCTGAAAACCCACCCAGGAGATCACCTCGCCACCATGAACGAGCGCATCGAAGACCTTGAGCGGTACCGCGTGATCTTCGAGCACGCGCCATTGGGCATCTTCCATTTCGATCCCACGGGTACGATCCACGCCTGCAACGAAGCGTTCGTGCGTCTGATGGGCTCCAGCCAAGAGGCGCTGCGGAACTTCAACATGCTGGAGCGAGTCAACCATCCCGAAGTGCTGCGGGTGGTTCAGGAGGCCTTGGAGGGTCAGGCGGGTTTCTACGAGGGTCCGTACCGTTCTGTAACCGGAGGGCGTTCCACCACCGTTCGTCTCCGCAGCTACCCTCTTCGCGGGGAGGATGGCAAATCCCTGGGCGGCCTGGGCCTCGTGGAGGATCTGACGCTGTCGGCTCGCATCGAAGCAGGCTACCGGGCCCTGGTGGAGCAGGCCGCCGACGCCATCCTGGTGGGAGATGCCCAAGGCAAGGTCATCGACGCCAACTCCCGAGCCACACTCCTGACAGGCTATCCCTCCGAACAACTCATCGGCCTGCATATCCACCAGCTGTTCAGCGCGAGCACCCTGCAGGAACGCCCCCTCCGTTTCGACCGCCTCAACCAGGGGGAAAGCGTCACCATAGAACGCCCTCTCCAGCGTGCGGATGGGGGAACGGTACCCATCGAGATGAATTCCATCCGTCTGCCGGACGGCCGCTACCAAGCAATCCTGCGCGACTTGTCGGAACGGGTGGCCGCAGAGCGGCAACTCCGGGAAACAGAAAAGCGGTATCTCGACCTCTTCAATAACACCCCCGACAATATCTTCCGGGTGGCCGTAGAGGCTGATGGCAGCTTCCGGGTGGAGGATATCAACCCCGCCCAGGCAGGCAGCCTTAAGATTCCCCGAGAGGCCATTGTCGGCAAGCGCCTGGAGGAATTCCTGCCTCCGGATGTCGCTGCCCCAATCCTGGATTCCTACCGGCGATGCCTAGCCACGGGGGAGCCTCTCTCCTACGAAGAATCCGCCGAGCTGCCTCAGGGGCGCTGTTGGTTCCAGACCCTGCTCGTTCCCATTCGCAACGAACAGGGTCTGATCCGGCATCTGGTGGGGTTTTCCCGGGATATCACCCAGAAAAAGCAGACAGAGGCCGCCCTGCAGCAGGCTTCCAAGCTCGAGAGCCTCGGTGTCCTCGCCGGAGGCATCGCCCACGATTTCAACAATCTGCTCACGGCCCTGCTGGGCAACCTCAATCTGGCTCAGGCCCAGCTTTTCCCGGATTCTCCCGCCCAAGGTTTCCTGGAAAATGCAGAAAAGACAGTGCTACGGGCCGCTGAACTCACCAAACAGATGCTGGCTTACTCAGGCAAGGGGCATTTCGTGGTGCGCCCCCACGATCTCAACCGGGTCGTCGAAGAAATGGCCCACCTGCTGCATGTCAGCATCTCCAAACGCATCACCCTCCGGTTCAATCTCCGCCCCAACCTACCGGCAGTGGAAGCCGACGTCGCCCAGATCCAGCAGGTGGTGATGAATCTCGTGACCAACGCCAGCGACGCCATCGGCGATACCGAGGGCGTCATCACCCTGACCACCGACCTCCTGGAGCTGGAACAGGAATTCATCGCCCGCCATCTCTCGTCCCAGACCATTCGCCCGGGGCGGTACGTGGTTTTGGAAGCCAGCGATACCGGGTGCGGCATGTCGCCTGAGGTGATGGCTCGCATCTTCGATCCCTTCTTCAGTACCAAGGCCACGGGCCGGGGGCTGGGCCTCTCGGCGATGCCGGGCATCCTTCGGGGTCACGGTGCCGGGATCGAAATCACCAGCCAACCGGGCTACGGCAGCACCTTCAAACTCTACTTCCCCGCCTCGGCAGAACCCCCCGAAGTGCTTGAACAGCCCGCCGAGACCCAGCGCGGCAGGTTTTCCGGCCTGGGCCTCGTAGTGGATGACGAGGAGGCCCTGCGCGAAACCGCCGCCGCAGCCCTTCGGGGCCTGGGCTTCGAGGTGCTCACCGCCCAGGATGGTGTGGAGGCGCTAGAAATTGTCCAGGCTCGCCCCCAAGCATTCTGCTTTGTCCTCCTCGACCTCACCATGCCGCGCATGGACGGACGCGAGACCTTCAAAGCCCTGCGGCACCTGCGCCCAGACCTCTGCATCGTGCTCTCCAGTGGCTACAGCGAACAAGAGACCCTCCAGTCCTTCTTGGGCCTGGGGCTCGCAGGGTTCATCCAGAAACCCTATTCCCTGAAGGAACTGGGCCGCACCGTGGCCGAAGCCATGGCGCGGCGGCAGTAGGCGAACCCAATCCAACGGGTCGCCAAGAAGGCGCTGGGCATCTGAGCGGCAACCAAGGATCATCAATGCCGGAGGTCATCATGGCCCAGTTCGTCAAAGATCCCCTCACTTGGCTGTATCCTCCCGTCGAGGCGCACCTCGCGGGGCGGTTGAAGGTGACCGAGGGTCATGAGCTGTACTACGAGGAGAGTGGCAATCCTCAGGGGAAACCGGTGGTCTTCCTGCACGGGGGACCGGGGGGTGGCTCCGATCCCAAGCAGCGACGTTTTTTCCACCCCGACAAATACCGCATCGTGAATTTCGATCAGCGCGGCTGCGGCAAGAGTACGCCCTACGCCAACTTGGATGGCAACACCACCTGGGATCTAGTGGCCGATATCGAGCGGCTGCGGGAACACCTGGGCATCGACACCTGGCAGGTCTTCGGCGGAAGCTGGGGCTCCACCCTGGCCCTGGCCTACGCGGAAAAGCATCCCAACCGAGTCTCCGAACTGGTGCTCCGCGGCATCTTCCTGCTGCGCAAGCAGGAGATCGACTGGTTCTACCAGCGTGGGGCGTCGATCCTCTACCCGGACGCCTGGGAGCCCTACCTGGCCCACATCCCCGAGGGAGAGCGCGGCGGCCTTCTGAAGGCCTACTACACGCGCCTGACCAGCCCCGACGCAGCGGTGCGCCTCGCGGCCGCCAAGGTGTGGAGCGGCTGGGAGGGGGCCACCTCCAAGCTGATTCCCGATGCAGATTTCAGCGGCCATTTCGAGGAAGACGAATTCGCCCTGGCCTTTGCGCGCATCGAGTGCCACTACTTCACCCACAAGGGTTTCTTCGAGACCGATGACCAGCTGCTGCGGGATGCCCACAAGATCCGCCATATCCCGGGCGTCATCGTGCAGGGCCGCTATGACGTGGTGTGCCCCATGGAGAGCGCCTGGGCCCTGCACCGCGCCTGGCCCGAGGCCGATTTCATCATCACGCCGGACAGCGGCCACAGTGCCTTTGAGGCCCCCAACAGTCGCGCCCTGGTGGCCGCCACGGACCGGTTCGCGGGGATCTGACCCCCCGGTTGCCCCCTGAGTCGCCGCTGAGTGGGCAGAAGGCCAGCCTGCCAGTAACCTGGAGTGACGCGGGCCCTCTGCCCGAGGGGCCCAAGGGAGAAACGCATGGAATTCCTTCGCTGGATGATGAGCTTTCTGCACCGGCTCACCTCACCCCAGGACCTGAACGTGATGGCAGGCAACATGGGCGGGTGGCTCTACGTGCTGCTTTTCGCCATCGTGTTCTGCGAAACGGGACTGGTGGTTCTGCCCTTCCTTCCCGGGGACAGCCTGCTCTTCGCCCTGGGCGCCCTGGGGGCCCTGCCGGGAACCCCAATCAATCTGCCCCTCATCTCGCTGCTGCTCATCATCGCCGCCGTGCTGGGGGATGCCGTGAACTACAGCATCGGGGCCCGGCTGGGGCCGGCGGTCTTCCATGAGAGCCGAGGGCGCTGGCTGAACCGCAAACACCTCCAGACCGCCCACGAGTTCTACGAAAGGCACGGCGGCAAGACCATCATCCTGGCCCGCTTCGTCCCCATCGTGCGCACCTTTGCCCCCTTCGTGGCCGGCATCGGCAAGATGAGCTATCCGCGCTTCGCCCTCTATAACGTTGCAGGCG
>JFJP01020766.1_pt1 | contig 10652 bp, 6 predicted proteins | sample 431651 | NCBI WGS metagenome assembly JFJP01 (sample SAMN02602958, study PRJNA72255) | Microbial mat metagenome, whole genome shotgun sequencing project. | biome: fresh water; feature: sink hole; material: water; isolation source: purple microbial (photo- and chemosynthetic) mats found in...
CACCCCCTGCCCGGCTACACCCATCTGCAGCGTGCGATGCCCAGCAGCGTCGGCATGTTCTTCGCCGCCCATGCCCAGGGCCTGCTCGATGACCTGACCCTGCTCGAAGCCGCCTTCCGCTTCATCGATAGCTGCCCCCTCGGCAGCGGTGCCAGCTACGGCGTCGGCCTGCCGCTGGATCGTGAATTCGCAGGCCGCCAGCTCGGCTTTGCACGCTGGGGCGGCATCGCCTTGGCCGACGCCAACAGCCGTGGCAAGGCAGAGAGCGCGGTGCTCGACGCGGTCGGCAGCGCCGTCGCCGACCTCAACCGCTTCGCCGCCGACCTGGTCTTCTTCACCAGCCAGGAGGCCGGCTTCTTCGCCATCGGCAAGGGCTTCACCACCGGCTCGTCGATCATGCCGCAGAAGCGCAACCCCGACCTCTTCGAGCTGATCCGCGCCCGCTCGGCACGCTTCTCCGGCCTGCGCAGCGGCCTCGCCGGCATCACCCATGCCCTGCCCAGCGGCTATTCGCGCGACCTCCAGGACACCAAGGCGCTGGTCATCGACGGCTTGCGCCTAGCACGTGGCATCGTCGTCGTCGCCACCGCTGCCACCCCGACGCTGAAGCCGGTGCGCGAGCGCATCATCGCCGCGCTGACTCCGGATATCTACGCCACCGACGAGGCCTACCGGCTGATGCGCGAGCAGGGCATCCCCTTCCGCGACGCCTACAAGATGGTCGGCTGCTCACTCGACCGGCTGGAGAACCCAGATCACGACGCCGTGCTCAAGAGCCGCACCCACCTCGGCTCGACCGGCCATCTCGGCCTCGCGCATCTGGGCGAGCGAGTCGAGCGCGAAGGCGCCGCCTGGCTGGCCCGGCGCAAGGTCTTCGAGAGCGCCTGGCATACCCTGCTCGGCTGAGTTTCAGTCGGACAGGGTGCGATCGCCGAGCACGATCAGCCCACGCAGCGATAACGAGCGCAGGAACTGCAGCATCAGCAGCCTGGCCTCGTTGAATTCCAACTGCTGCTCGGCCGCCAGCCAGTCGATCAGTCCGCCGAGCGTGATGCGGTCATCGATCCGCCGCCACACCAGCAAGGCAAGACCATCGATCGACATGCGCTTGACCTTCTTGGCGCCCAGCAGGCGCGGCAGCGGGCCGAACCAGCGTGGATAGACCGCGTCGACCTCCAGCACAACGCAGGCCGGAGTATCCTCGACTACGCGCACCTTGGCGTTGCGCAACGGCACCAGGGCAAGCTGGTCAAGCGGGGTGAGGGCGGGAGCGGCCATGCTACAGCACCACCCGGGCCGCCGCCGGCGGACCAACCTGTTCGAGCGCGAGGATGCGGTTCGACGGCTCGTCGTGCCACCACCACGCCTCGCCCGGCCAACGCCGCCAGGCGACGCGGTCGAAGGTGCGTTCGCCGAGGATAGTAAACGCTGCGCGCACCGCCGGGACGCTGCCACGGACGGTTTCCTGGATTTGCTCGGGCTTGGCACGGTCGGCAAACAGGCTGCGCCGCAGCCATGATGACAGCGGACGCTCGGCGAGCAGCGTGCGCGCCAGGCTGAAACGACGGGCGGTGACGCTGACGCCGTGCTCGTCTGCGTATTCGATGCGGATGACGCCGGGGCGGGCATCGACCTCGACCGGCTTGAAGCGGCGTGGCAGACGCACCGCTGCGCCAAACAGCTCCCAGCACACCTCGTCGCCCGGTTCGGCGACCAGCGAGGCGAGCAGCGCGCGCCACGGCCGCTCCTCGCCATCCCCCTCCCACACCGGGAAGGTCCAATGCAGCAGGCGTTGGTCGTGTGCAATCCAGGTCAAGGCCTGGAACGGCTCGCCGCGCGCAGTTCTGGCGATCAGCCAGGGACCGTGGTGCAGCAGCTCGGCCCCGACCTCCTCGCGGCCGGCCGAACGCAGCTGGCGATCGACGATGTCACGGGCCAGACCTTCGACGTCCGGGCGTCCGGCCATGCGCACCCAAGTGAGCTGGCCGCAATCGACCAGACGGTCATGGAAGCGGAACTCGCCCCGCTTGGCGTCGAGACGGAATGCCGTCACCTCCCAGCCGGCGGGCAGGGCAAAGATGAAGCCGTGCCAGGCGAGGGTGGTCATGGGTCTGCCCTCAATCCTGGCGATCAATGCCCGCCAATGGATCCGGTGCTGATGCTCATCTCGGACACTCGGCGGATCTTGTCGACCTGGCCGCCCTTGATCCACACGATGCGGTCGGAGACCGCGAGCATCTTGTGGTCGTGGGTCGCCGAGATGACGGTCACGCCGAGTTCGGTCGAGAGCTTCTTGAAGATGGCGATGATCATCTCGCCGGTCTTGAGGTCGAGGTTGGCGGTCGGCTCGTCGGCAAGCAGGATAGTCGGCTTGTTGGCGAGGGCGCGGGCGATGGCCACGCGCTGCTGCTGGCCGCCGGAGAGCTCACCTGGGGTGTGGGTGATGCGGTCGCCCAGACCGACGTATTCAAGTACCTCGGTGGCGCGCCGCTGTGCCTCGGCGTCGGTGGCGCCGAGAAAGATGATCGGCAGCATCACGTTCTCGAGCGCGGTCAGCGAGGGGATCAGGTTGTAGCTTTGAAAGACGTAGCCGATGTGTTTACCGCGGAAATAGGACAGCTCGGCTGAGGACAGCTTGGGTAGCGAAACCCCACCGACCGCGATCTCGCCACGGGTCGGCCGGTCGAGCGCGCCAACCATGTTGAACAGGGTCGATTTGCCGGAGCCCGAAGGCCCCATGATCGCGAGGTATTCGCCGCGCTCGATGGTCAGATCGATGCCACGCAGGGCATAGACCTCCTCGGAGCCGCTCTTGTAGGCCTTGTCGAGGCCGCTGACCGTGACGATGGGTTCTGCCATGGTTGTCAATACGGAAGGGCGTTGGCGGACTTGGCGAGGAAGACGATGCCGATGCACAGCATCGACACCAGGCCGAAGCCGCAGGACACGCCGGCAGCCAGGACCGGCACGTACTGGCTCCACATCAGGCCGAGCTTCTTCTGGAAGTAGTAGCGGCCGAGCAGGGCGCCAATGATCTGCGGCAGGATGACGTGCGGCATGGTCTGGCCGATGCCGCGGACCAGGCCGTAGCACAGCGTCACCGGGGCGGCGACCGCCGACAGGCTGCCGAAGAGGACAGTGCCGACGAGCAGGCCGATGCCGACGACCGGGGCAGACAGCGCCTCCTGGAACTGGCTGTAGCCGCCAGCGGTCGAGGAGAACACCAGACAGGCGTTCTTGGCGTCCAGCTCCCAGATCTGCTGGGCGTATGGATAGACCGCGCTGGGGATCTCGGCCAACCCCCAGATGAACGAGGCGAAGACCAGGGTCAGCACCATCATGATCGGGAAGACCGACGCCTCGGCCTTCCACAGCGAGGTGAACTTGGTCCCGGTCAACTCGGCCTGGCGGTAGAGCACGGTCTGGGTTCCGTAGTTGGCCTGCGGGATGGGGATGAACCACACCGCAATGCCATGGTAGCCCGAGACGATCAGCGACAGTTCGCGGATGAAGGGGATCTCGACGACCTGGCCGGCGATGCCTTCCAGCCGGGCGGTGACGTAGCTGATCAGCGGCGTGTAGATGAAGCCGAAGAACAGCAGCACGGCCATGACCCCGAGATGCCAATCCACCAGCCAGCCGGAGACGAGGATGTAAAGCACGGTGCAACTGAGGTAGACGGTCAGAACCAGCTTGTTGGGGATGTCACCACGGCCTGCCGGCACCGCCGGGGTGGAGATGCCGTTCGCCGCCTCGGCGGCATCGAGCAGCCGCTTGGCCTTGAGCGCCCGGATCATGCCCCAGATGCCCACCACGGCGACCGCCAGCGAAACGCCGATGCCGAAGCTGAGATAGAAATCGACGTTGTTCTTGAACATCGTCTCGACCGTCGAGTCGCCTGGAATCCAGCTACGCAGAACGCCGGCGTGGTAGAGGATCGGATTCAGGGTGAAGGTGATGATCAGACCGATGAACGACCCGACCATGGCCCAGAACGGCAGCACCATGCCGATGATCAACTGGGTGAAGTCGAAGCTCAGGCCGGTGGCCGTGGCCGGCAGGATCTGCCGGGTGTACTGGGTGAAATCGACGAAAGGGATGGGCAGGATGCTGTATTTGAAGTGATCGCCGAGTAGATTGGACGACAGCGTCGGCAGTCCGAGATAGATCAGACCGAAGATCAGGCCGAGGGCTCCACCGATCGAGAAAACCCGCCAGCGCCAACCGCCGCTGCGGTCCTGGCCGTCAAGGTCGTCGGCCAGGGCCATCATGCCCTGGGCCCCGATCGGGGCCATCGGGAACGGCAGCTTCTCGATGTCGCTGGTCAGGCGGAACAGGCCGTAGCCGGCCACCGCCGAGTCGAGCCTGGTGAACAGGCTGCGGAAGACCATCAGACCGATCGCCGGCAGCCAGGCGCTGGAGAGGAAGCTGCGGCCCTCGTAAGCGGCAGCGTCGCTCGGCGCATACCATTCCGGGAACTGGCCGGCGAGGCCGAAGGACAGGGCCGCCTCGCTGCGTACCAGGAACTGGTTCCATAGCGGTGTACCGTGCACGCTCTGATAGGCGAAGGTGCCGGCCATGTAGAACAGCACGAAGATCTGAGCCCGACCGAGCTTGGCGTTGGCGCGTTTGGCTACCTCGAGAAAAAGGATCAGCGTAACCCACTGCGCCGCCGATCCGACCCCCTGACCGGCGAGCAACTGCATGTACAGTGCACCGGGGATGAGGATCATCGCGACCAGGAACACGCCGATCACCGAAGCGACGGAGAATCCTTCGCTGAAGGTCCCCGGCGGGGTCATCAGAGTGCGGTAGCGCTCGAGTTCGGCATCAACCCTGGCCATCAACGCCTCCAGCAGCCTGCACGGGTGATACGGCCGCGGCTAGCACGTTGGCGGCCTCGGCCTGGTAATGTTCGACGGCCTCGGGCGGCAGCGAACGCCAGATCAGGAACTGCTCGCGCAGATCCTTGATGAACACGCGGTTGCCGCGCAGCCAGGTAGCCTTCGAGCCATTGACCCTCTCGATCTCGACCACCACCTCGTCAATGCCGGCGATGTCGCTGGCGCGGGTGCTCATGGTGAAGCGCTGGTACACGCCGAGGTCGAACGGGGCGAGAGCGATCTCGGAACGGATGCCGACGCGCACAGCATCGACGCGGAACAGTTCAACCTGCTTGGCCGCGAAGACGTCGAGCGAGGAGTCGCTGTGATTGCCGAAGTGCTCGCGGACGAAGGCTACGATGCCACCGAAGCTCTTCTCCGGCACGGTGAAGGGGAAGGTGAAGACCAGACGGTCGCCTTCCGGCTTAGGCATCTTCCAAGCCCGGTTGACGCCGGGGTTGGCACTGCGGCTGGCCATCAGCGCCGGATAGATGGTCGAGAGCAGGACCATCGCCATGACGATGAGGATGGTCACCAGTGAGGAAGTCGAGCTGAAGTTCATGTCCGGCACGCTGACCAGACCGTAGTCGCCAAGAAGGTTGAGAATCTTCGCCGCAGCCTGGCCGATGAGATACCCGCCCATGCCGCCGACCACTGCGATGACGGAGCTTTCGGCGAAGAACAGGGTGCCGACATCGCGCGGGCTGAGGCCGAGGGCGCTGTAGGTGAAGATCTCCTTCTGCCGGTCGACGATTGAGCCGAGCAGGCTGGAGAAGATGATCAGACCGCCGAGCAGCAGCGGGACGAGCAGATCGAGGTAGCCACCGCCGGTGATCTCACGGGTATAGAAGTAGCGTTTGGCGCCCTCGCCACCGGTCGCGTAGATCGGGCCGTTGAAACTGGCTGCGATGTCGCTGGCGGTGCGGGCGAGATCGGCGTCGGCCTTGGGATAGAGCATCATCACGTTGGTCATGCCGCCGAGCTCGAGAACCGTGCGGTTGATCGTGATCGCGGTCAGGGCCGGGGTGGCGAAGATGAACGAGGTGGTATCGAGGCCCTGGATCACCTGGTTGAACGAAGTCTGGTTGCCGAATCCCTGGCTGCCCAGCGCCGCGAAGGTCTGTTCGAAGTCCGGCGGCATCAACTTCGTACCATCGATGTTCTCGACCGCCTTGAGCGCCTCGTCGCGGAAGAGGCCTTCGAGCGTGAAGGCGGTGCCACGGATGCGCACTTCGGCGCCTGGCTTCAGGTTCAGGCGCGAAGCCATCGTTTCCGACAGCCACAACGGCGGACGGCCGCCAGCGGGCGGTTCAGCGAGACCGCTAAGCAGCCCGGCGGGCAGGCGTGCAATCTCGCGCTGATCGAGTCCAAGCAGGGCATCCAACTGCACAGCCTTGCCGCTGACCGGATCAAGCAGGACGTTCCCGGCCTGCCGCTCGGTCTCGGTGCCGGCAAGCGGGTTGCGGAAGCTGGCGGTGCGACGCAGCACCTCATAGCTGCCACCATGCAATGCCTCGATGGCGTCGGCGAGACGGTCCGGTATGCGCAGGAAGCTGGGCTGATGCACTTCGATGCGCTCTGCCCCACGGCTGCGCCCAAGATAGCTCTCGACCACGGCACTGCCGCTTTCGAACGAGGCGAAGACCAGGATGGTGAAGGTCAGCAGGGTGACCGTGCTGGCGGTGAGGAAGGTCTTCAGCGGCCGGTTGCGCATGCCGGCGATGCCGATGACCACGGCGGCCAGCGCGGTCGAGTTGCCGCTGCCGGTGGCGTGGGATTTTTGCGACAGCCCCTGCATCGCCTTCAACTCGTGCTTGAACTTGCCCATCACCACCGAGATGACGAAGGCTGAGAGCAGGATGATGATGAATGCGAGGAAGATGATCAGCGGGGCGTTGGCCAGGGCGAAGGCCGGGTGGGTGAAGTAGAGGATGGAGAAAGTAGCGAGGAATACCCCACAAAATCCAAGAATCTGCCGGTAGATCGACACCGCGCCGAGAACCAGGCGTTCGATCGAGAAGGCAAAGGGGATGGCCAGGATCAGCAGCACGACGACCGCACGCAGCAGATCATTGGCGCCTTCGCGCAACGGGATCTGGGCACGCGAGGCGAGCACCGCCGCCACCGCCTCATGCGCGGCCGCGATCTGCACCTCGCCGCCAGCGCGGGCCTGCCCGGCGCTTTCGAGATGGTCGAGACATTCAGCGTGGATGCGCTCCACCGGCCGGTTGATCAGATTCTTCGAGCGCAGCACCTCAAGACGCTGGGTGTTGAGCAGGGCCGCGTCATGGCTCGAGACCCGCAGCACATCCATCGACAGCATCGCCTGCGGATCGGGGACGAAGCCGGTCCCGGTCGGTTTCTTCTCGGTCGCACCAAGCAGGAACAGGCCGCTGCCGATCAGCTTGATCGCGCGCTCCTCGTTGGTCCAGATGGTGGCTCCGCCAGTCCCTTCACGGCCGAACTCGCGCTTCACCGTCGAATCGGTCCGCCCGACCAGGCGGGAAAGCAGCGCCGAGCCGCTGTACTCCACCGGCAGGAACGGGAAGTAGATGCCGTTGCCGAAGCCGGTGAACAGGCGGATGTTGAAGGACATCGCGCCGGTCGCCGATTCGCCGTCATGGAACGAGCGCGGCGCACCGTCCGGCCCGAAGCCGAGGGCGCTGACGCGGGCCAGTGTCCATTGATCGCTGACATGCGGACAGAAGACGTAGCCGACGGGGTTGACCCGGGCCATCGGCCCGTTGAAGCGACCACACACCGCATCGCCGTCGGTCGCTGATGGGCCAGTGCGCGTCGGATGGTTGACGAAGATTACGGCGCCTGCGGCCGGTCCCTCGACCTCTTCGGATCCGGGCGACAGCTGATCGACACGCAGACCGCCCCAGTTCGAACCGTCCCAATGGTAGACCAGCTTGTCATCGTACCGCGTCACGACGTTGTAGCCGGTCTTCAGCGGTAGTTCCACCCCGGCGAGAGAATGCAGCCACGCGCCCACCGGCTTGGCCAGCGGCAGCAGATCTGGCGACGCGGCTGCCGCCAACGGCATCTCATCGCCATCCAGCGGATCGCCCAGGGTGATCAACTGTGCGCCGATCAGTCCCATGCTCAGCGGCACCACGGCGGCAACCTGGCGGCGGCGGGGATAGCTCAGGCGCTCGTAACCGTAGGCAGCCGCGAGGTCGGGAGAGCGCATCGCAGCGGCGCCGGGGTTGTTCGCTGCCACGCGGTCCCAAGCCTGCTGCCAGGCGTCGATGTGCTTGACCACGTTGCCGGGCTGCGACGGCCCATCCATCATGCTCAGGCAATCGACGCCGAAGGGATTGGCGAACCACGGCCGGTCGCCGGCAGCGAAGTCGAAGCCGGCATGTGCGATCACCGCCTTGCCGGTCAACGTAGCCTCCAAACGTACTGCCTCCGCCAGGCGTCCCGCATCAGCCTGCAACCAGGCCGATAGCCCGGAGAGCTCGTTGGCGAGCTGGTCGCGGATCAGCGCCCAGGTGGTGGAATCCTCGATCGTGCGCACGTGCAGTTGCCGGCGCATGTCGTTGAGCTTCGCAAGCAGCCGCGCCTTGAGCTCCTGCAGCTCGCCTTCGAGCAGCGCAGCCGCGACGGTGTCGCCACGATCCAACGTCGCCTTGCGATCGAGGTTCTTGTGCCGGTAGTCGTAGTTGAGGGAGTTGACCCGACCGACCAGGATGCGGCGCAGGCGTTCGCGGATCCAGAAGGTGTCATCGCCCGGCTTGCGCAGCAGTTGCGGATCGTCGAGCAGGGTCAGGCGGCGTTTGCCGACCTCGACCTGCTCCGCCGTCCAGCCGACACGGTCAGCGAGGAGGTCGACCTCCTTCGAGCCGCGGATGACCTTGTTGACCACCCAGTAGAACTGCCTGGCTCCATCCTGACCTGCGTAGTGGCTGCCGAGGAAGCACACCAGGATGTTGCGCTCCGTGGGATTGGCGGCCAGACGGACTGCGGTCTCAGCGAGCAGGGCGGCATTGGCCGCCTCGCGACGCCCGGGGCTCAGCTCGGGCACCGCGCCAGCGGTCGCCAGCTCGGCGGCCAGCACGATGGTCTGCGCAGCCCGCCCAGGATCACCGCCAGGCGCAGCCGGGATCATCGCCCACACGTCCGCCACCTCGGCGTCGGCCCAGCGCACGTCGATGCGCAGCGTACCGGAGCGCGGAGCACTCGGGTTGGCGGTCAGACCGGCCGCCTCGGCGGCGGCTCTCGGCAGCCAGGCGCGAGGCGAGGCGATGGGCGAGTCGGTGAACAGTCGCGACGCTTGCCACTGGGTCGATTCGGCGCCGACCACGATGACGGCCTTGGCGCCCTGCGAGAAGACCTGCTGCAGATTCGGACTGCCCATGCGCAACAGGGCGATCGAACCTTCGACCGGCAGGTTGCGCATCTCGGCAAGGGTGCCATCACCCAGCCACACAACCGGTCCGGCGATCTCGCGGCCCCAGCTGGTCGGCGGCATCGCTCCGTTGGGCGCCATCGCCAGGACGCCGGCGATCTCGACCCCGGCCACCTCCAACCGGCAGGCCAGGGTGCGCGGAACCAGCGTGCCGTAATGCAGCCGGTCGGGACGCAGCCCGGCCTCGCGCAGAGAGGCCTCGACGGCGTCGGCGATGGCGCTCCAGCCAGGCGAACCCGGCAGACGGTTCGGGTGCGCCTCAGCTGCGGCCATGACCCGGCGGTAGGCGTCACCCTCGGCGGCCGGCAGGGCGGCAAGGAAGAGGACGAGGAGGAGCAGCAGCCTACGCATGGGCGGCCTCATCCTGCTTGGGCATGCGTGTGGTCGAGCCGTTGTCATCGATGTCGCCGAGGCTGGCCTTGACGATCTGCACGTTCTTGGTGACGGCGATGCGGTCGATCTCGCCGCCGGCGATCCACACCATGCGGCTGGAGACCGCCAGCATCTCGTGGTCGTGGGTGGCGCAGATGATCGTCGTGCCCTGGTCGTTGAGCTCGCGGAGGATGCGGTGCACCTCCTTGCCCGAGGCGAAGTCGAGGTTCGCGGTCGGCTCGTCGCAGAGCAACAGGCTGGGCGCGTTGGCGAGGGCGCGGGCGATCGCAGTGCGCTGCTGCTGGCCGCCTGACATCTGCTTCGGCCGGTGGCTCCAGCGGTCGCCCAGGCCGACCATGGCGAGCAGCTTCATGCCGCGTTCGCGCGCCTCGTCGGCGTGCATCCCGGCGAAGGTCATCGGCAGGGTCACGTTCTCCAGCGCGGTCATCACCGAGTTGAGATTGTAGCTCTGGAAGACGTAGCCGATCTTGCGGCAGCGCAGGAAGGCGAGTTCCTGGGCGTTGAGCTGCGCCATGTCCACCTCGTCGATGAACACGCGCCCGGCAGTCGGTGAGTCGAGCCCGCCGACCATGTTGAAGAAGGTGCTCTTGCCCGAGCCCGAGGGTCCCATCACGCAGATGTATTCTCCGCGGAATATCTCCAGGTCGATGCCCTTGAGCGCCTGGGTGATCTCGGCCCCGCGCTGGTAGGTCTTCTGCACGCCCTGCGCGCGCACCAGGATGTGCTTGCCCACAGCGTAGGCGGCGGCGTCGAACGGCGGGGCGTCGGGGAGGGCGCTCATGGGCGTTGCCTCCATCGTCCGCTCGTCCGCTCGTCCGCTCGTCCGGACGTCAAGACGACCGGACGACCGGACGACCGGACGAGCGGACGGGTGGCAATGCAAGTGGCTATGGTCATTCGACCCTCATCGCTTCCATCGGCGCCATCCGCGAGGCGATCCACGATGGGTAGATGGAGGC
>JFJP01040797.1_pt1 | contig 10652 bp, 15 predicted proteins | sample 431651 | NCBI WGS metagenome assembly JFJP01 (sample SAMN02602958, study PRJNA72255) | Microbial mat metagenome, whole genome shotgun sequencing project. | biome: fresh water; feature: sink hole; material: water; isolation source: purple microbial (photo- and chemosynthetic) mats found in...
CGTGAGCTGAATATCCCCTGTTCCTGGAGGGAAGTCAATGAACATATAGTCTATATCGCCCCACTGGGTGTTTTCTATAAGTTGGGTAATTGCATTTGCGGCCATTGGTCCCCGCCATATCAGAGACTGATTACGGTCAGTAAAAAAGCCAATTGACATTATACTAATACCCAGTTTTTCAACAGGGAATATCAGATCCTTTTCACCGAAGGTTGTAACTTCAGGTTTTGCATCTTCTATACCAAACATTCTGGGGATTGAGGGACCATAAATATCAGCATCCACAAGGGCTGTTTTAAACCCGTTTCTTGCCATGGTAACTGCCAGATTTGCAGCTACTGTTGATTTTCCAACTCCACCTTTTCCAGATGCTATTACAATAATGTTCTTTACCCCATCCATGGGGATTTTATCGAATAATTGACTCATAACTAGTTTGTTTTTAAAATTTTATTCCAGATTTTTCTAATTTCTTTACTTATATAAAGGTCTTTATCATACTCTGTTATACTCTTTGCCCGGACCATAGCTTCTACAACATTTTTGTCAAAGGGCAGCTTCCCTGCTATTGTGATCTTATTTTGCCTGCACCACTCTTTTATCCGTATTGTCATAGTAGTGTTAAGATCACTCTTATTAATAATGACAAATGCTTTAAGACTGAATTTTTCAACGATTCCCACTGTCCTTTGCAGATCGTGAAGTCCGGAGATAGTAGGTTCAGTTATTATCACAACTTTATCAACGCCAGTTATTGTTGAGATTACCGGACATCCAATTCCCGGAGGGCCATCGAGTATAATTGTCTGGAGGTTGTTCTCCTTTGATAACTTTTTAGCTTTGTCCCGTACCATATTGACCAGTTTTCCCGAATTCTCTTCGCCCGGTGCTAGGCGTCCATAGACCATTTTTCCGTTGCGGAATGAACCTGAGTACAGACGGCTTTTATCGTTTGGAACCATTTTTATGGCATCCTCAGGGCATATCCGGGAGCAAAGAAAGCAGCCATCGCATGATATACCTTTAATTTCAATTTTAATTTCTTTAAATGATATAGCATCAAAACGACAATAATTGATGCAAATCCCGCAATTTGTACAAATTGAATAGTCTATTATTGCTTTGTGTCCGGCTATATAAACCTCCTCTTCTTCGTGAACAGGATTGAAGAGCAGAAAAAGATTTGCAGCATCAACATCGCAGTCGGCGAGCACTATATCTCCATTAAGGGTAGCAAAAGCTGCGCTGATACTCGATTTTCCTGTCCCGCCTTTACCGCTGATTACTGCTATTTCCATATGTTATATTAATATTTTCAACTACTGATAGAAGTTGTTTCGAAAGGAGATGATCACTTTCCGTGACTATTTTCCCCATTGAGTATAAGGCTGCAATCTCCTTCTTAAACGGAATTTCAAGTAAGAGAGGTATTTTTTCTTTAATCAGATATTCCTGCACAAGGTTATCTCCTAGTCCTGCCCTGTTTATTATAACGCCACAGGGTATGTTAATTGTCTTCAGTGTCTCCACACTCTGTTTCAGATCGCTCAGTCCAAAAGGCGTTGGTTCAGTTACCAGAATAACATAATCAGCTGATGCAACTGTTTGTATAAAAGGGCAGGATGTTCCGGGAGGAGCATCCATAATTACAATATCAGACTGGTTGTCAGTAAGTCTTATTGCAGCTTTAATTACCGGAACCGGTGACATTATTCCAATATTCATTCTTGCTTCAATGAGGGCAGGCATTCCGTTTGTGGAATAAATGGAAACCTGTCCAAGTGAAACCGATTTTTCTGAGATGGCACCGAACTTACAGGCAACAGTGCATGCCCCGCAACTATGGCAAAGATCTTCAATAACCTGAATAACTTTCATAGGAGGCAGGATAAAGATTGCATTGTAATTACAATATTCATGGCATCTGCTGCAAAATGTGCAAACTTCAGTATTAATTACGGGTACCAATTGAGATACTTCCGTTTCCTTTATCAGTTTCGTTTTAAAGAATGCAATTGAATTTGGAGCTTCAGCATCGCAATCAACCAGCATTGTTCTGTATTTATTCTGCAATAAGGTATAGAAAATATTTGTTGCGACAAATGTCTTCCCTGTACCTCCTTTCCCACTTGCAATCGCAATCTTCATATATTACTTTTAGTCATAGTTTAGCCTGGTCGACTCGTCGGTTAGTGAGGATTGAATAGCCTCATTCAGGAACTCTTTATTCCATGTGTTAAGCTTCGAATGGGTAATGAAGTATTTCTGTGGAATCGGGTGTGTTCCAAAAATTACCTTCACTCCATACTTTTCCGTAATAAATTTTTTAAAGTGCTCTAAATATGGACATGGCGGGTAACCGACAAGAAAACCTGTAGCGAAGTGTATATGAGTTACCCCGTTTTTCATCATTTCTTCGGGAGCATATTCAATATTTCCTCCCGGGCATCCACCGCACGTTGTGAATGCTGCTATTTCAAGTTCCATATTTCTGTAGATTGAAAATGCCCCTTCCCGGTTGGCAGCCGCCCTGAAGCATTTCCCTCCTGCACAGGTTTTGTACCTGTCGCATATTATTATCCCTATTTTAATTTTTTCCATAATTCAGTTATTCATCAATCAGTTCTTTAAGTGTATCTGATATTCTTTTTGATGGAATACACGCCTTTCCTGTGCTCTTTTTAACGCTGGCGACAGTGATCTGTGCTTCATTAATGATCTCTCCGTTCTCATTTATTGCCTGATATTCAAATACTATCCTTGCCCCCTTAAATGATCTTATCCGGGTGTTGATCATTATTACCTGATCGTAATAAGCTGGTTTAATAAACTTTACAGAGGCGTTTATAACAGGTAAGATTATGCCCTCATTTTCTATTTCATGGTAAGCTATTTCTAAACTTCTGAAGAGCTCCCAGCGTGCTGTTTCATAGTACTTAAGATAGTTGGAATGGTGCATGAATCCCATCTGATCGGTATCAGAATATGTGACCCTGTGAGTTGTCTGAATAGAATTCATTATCTGTTTCTCATTTTACCATGAATTATTTCAGCGGCTTTAATTAAAGGATAGCCGGCCGGTGATGCAGTAAGGCAGGGGTGAGTCCCAATCTGGGATGTTAACAATGAGTTGACGGACATCCTGTTCTGAATGGCCAGTCCAATTACATTTGTAAGTTCTCCTGCGCTTAATCCCCCAATAACTTCACCACCAATTATTACTCCAGATTGACGGGCTGCTATTAGTTTAACAAGTTGTTTGTGTGCATCGGGCAGATTTCCCGGGTGTCGGTCCATCCCTTCAAATGTTCCAGTTATTGAATCAATACCTTCTTCTTTGGCCCTTGCTTCGGTTATTCCGGCTGTTCCGAATCCAGTTTCTCCAATGGCAGTAGAATAGATAGCAATAGTTCCACTGAAAGTTTTCACTACATTCAGGTTAAATAGGTTCATCCCTGCAATCCGTGCCTCAGCACAGGCAGTGGAAGCCAGCATGGTGGAAACACGGCTTCGTGTAACAAAATCGCGTTTTTGGGCACAATCACCTACGGCAAAGATATCTTTTACATGGGTACGCATATATTCATCTACAGCAATAAACCCGCTTTCATCAACATATATTTCTGATTCGCGGGCCAGTTTAGTATTTGGCTTGTAGCCAACTGTAAGTATAACAGCATCAGAATCAATTATATCTCCATTTTCAAGTTTTACTGCTTCTACTTTTGTGTCTCCCAGAATTTCCTTTATCCCGTTTCCTGTTATAATTTTAACACCTCTCATTGAAAGAAGCTCTGCAATTTTTTTTGAGAGTTCCACATCAAAAGCAAGACTGAGAATCTCATCCTGTTTTTCGACGAGAGTTACTTCATGGCCATGTTTGATTAGCTCATCAGAAAATTCAACACCAATAAATCCAGCTCCTATGACAACTACTTTCTTGCATGACATCAGGTTGCTCTTCATTTCATCGAGGTAAATTTTGTCTTTAGGGATAACAAATACATTATCTTTATCTCCTCCTACCAGCCATTTTGGTTTTACCGGTGTTGATCCTGTTGCAATGACCAGTTTTTCGTATTTTATTGTTTCGCCACTGGCAAGGGAAACAGTTTTATCATCTTTGTTTATTTTTGTCACCTCGTCAACAAGTGAAGTGATTCCGTTTTTTTCAAGCATAGCATCAACCGGCATAATATTCTGGTCACTGCAGTCAAGGGTGCCAAAAATGTAAGGTATTCCGCAGGGAACCATCATTTCTTTTTGTTTCTTAACAAGTATAAAATTTTTTTTTGGCCATGATGACTTTCCGGTCAGAGCAGCAACCATTCCTGCAGCGCTGCCTCCGATAATCAAAACATCTGTTGTTTTCATAATTATTTATTTAATAGAGTTTTATATTATTGATATATAGTAATTTATATGCATTTCAAAATCAATGGTTGTTCAGGTCTGCCTAAATCCTCTCCATTTAGACCTTTGTATTTCATAACAGGATCATATTTGATTCCCAGCTTATCCAGTAACACTTCAACACTGACCTGATGAGTCTGCAGGCCAATGTCCCATGGGTTGTAGCCCAGCAGTAGTCCGGCCAGTTCTTCATACGTCAGTACCGGGATTCCATAACCATTTTCACCATAGGTTTTTCCTTCCATTTCAGCGATCACATATTGCCAGCGATCGAGAAAAAAGGTACACCCCGGGCAGTTTGCAATTATAAGATCTGGTTTAAAAGGCAGCATAGAATCAAATTTCTTTTTTGAATTTGAAACTGAATAACCTCTGTTCGATTTAAGAAGGTATTGTCTGAATCCGAATCCACAACAATGCCTGCGTTCAGGGTAATCAAGCTGTTGTCCTCCCCATTCATCAATCAAACCTGCCAGTACGTATGGATACTCGGCACCCCCTATTCCTTCTTGAGGAAAAATCTTGGCATAATGACACCCGATATGATCTACAGTTTTAATGGGTTCACCGGTACTTTTATTTATCAGCCTTAGTTTTAGCTTTTCAGCAATTCTTTTACGGAATTTATAGAAAACATCACTTGCGTGAACAAGATTTTTTGGTATCGAAAAAGTCATTCCGGTAGCACGCTTTAATGCTTCACGTGTTTTTTGTTCTGTCTCGGGGAAATGTTTCCAGGTCTCCAGCGTTTCAACATAGAGCCCAAAAGAGGTAACACAGGAGACTACAAAGTTTTCATATCCGGCTTCATTCATAAGAGCAAACTGACGGGCAATAACAGTCATTGTTGTCTCAAGAGGAATAAGTCCAGAATGATAAGCAATGCCGGTGCATGTCGTTTGACGGGCATCGTCATAAATATCTTTCCCAAGGACATTGCGAAGGATATCAATGTATAGATTTTCAGCAGCGGGGAAAAAATTCTGCCTTATACAACTTCTGGCGAAATAGTAATGGTCATCAGCTATCACTTTCTGGTACGCTGACCATATTTCATTTTTTCTTGTCTTCATCAGACTATTAGTTTAAAAATGAAGTATATAAAACTCTTATTCATTGTACAGATATTTGAAATAGTCATCTTTTCCCTCATTGAAATCAATGTTAAGCTCTTTTGCCTTTTCAGAAGAATCCTTTTCGATCTTCTCCAATCGCTTAGTACCACCCGTTTCATCGAATATTTTTTTCAGATCGTCTAACGAACGCTGTGGTGTATTGCGAAGAGTTCCGGATTTGTACTCATTATAGCTGGTTCCGAGACGTTTTAATACAGCTTCCCTGTTCTTTCTCATCCATGCCCAAACAGGGCCCTGCTCAGGGTACATATCATTATCAATTTCATCAATATATACACAGTAGCCATATTTCAGTATATGGTCTCCGACTGTCCGTTTGATAGCGAGTTGTTTTTTGCCCTGTTCACTTTCGGTGAACATTCCGGTCTCAATTGACAGAGCACGTAATGCCTGAATTATATAACCGGGAACATTTCCTCTTGGGCACCTGGTTTTGCATGACAGACATTCCCCACATCTCCAAATTGTATCGCTTTTCAATAATTTTTCTAGTTCAGCTTCCTCTTTTTGCTGTACCGCTGATACCACAATACGCGGATCATAATCACTTACTTCGGCGGCAGGACAAATTGCAGTACAGATCCCACAATTGAAGCAGGCCTTTAAACCCTCAATGTAGCGGACATCTTTTTCTAATTGATCATATAGACCTGCCATTATTTCCTGATAGATAAATTACCGTTTCTTTTAATTTTTTTTAATCTCCCTGTTAATAGTATTCTTTTTAACAGGTTTATTTTGTCTATAAATAAGATTCCTTCCAGATGATCAAATTCATGCTGGAAAATACGTGCATTTATTCCATCCAGTTCCTCTTCTATAGTATTAAATGCATTATCCTGATATCTTACCAGCACTTTTTCAGGCCGGTTTACATCTTCATAAATACCGGGTAAACTGAGGCATCCTTCAGTAAGTGTTACATATTCTGTACTTTTGTCAATTATCGTGGGGTTGAAAAAGACTCTCTCAAATTTTTCAATAGTTATATCATCTTCAACAAGTGGGGAGGTATTGATTATAAAAACTCTTTTAAGAAGATTTATCTGAGGCCCGGCTAGTCCAATCCCTGCGACATTTTTAAGAGTGGCTGATAATATTTCAGAGATCTTAATCACATTGTCTTTTTCGGTAATCTCTGTAGAATGTTTTCTTAGAACCGGAGAGCCATATACAATTATCGGAGTATCCATTTGTCATACATGAAGATGATATTCCCGTATATAATACTTACTTCCATTATAGATGGTTGACTTGATTAATCGTTGCTTCATAAGAGATTTTACAACACCAAAATCAGCATTATTATTACGCAAGAGTTTTATTAATGAGTCCTGTCTTAATGGATGAACAGCTGTTATGTTTAGGATATCTTCATAGATATTTCCAGTAAAACCTGTGTCAGTTCCCTCAAAACCATTCAGAAATTCCGCATTGATTTTATCCCTGTTAAAGATTTGCCATGCCAAATTGTATTTTTCAGAAGTTGTGGCACTGACTGATACCTCTGAAGGTGGCCGTATCGGGATAGACAGATAGGCTGTTTTCGGATTTACCCTTTTAATTAATCCTGAAACATTTTTTAGATTGTTTTCAGTATCATTTATTCCGTCAATGAGCATTGTTTCCGTGCATAAGATACCGCTATACTCACCGGCAAAAAGATTTATACCCTCTATAGTCTTGTTGAATTCCAACTCCTGAGCTGGCCGGTTTATTTTTTGCCATGTATCACTATCTCCTGCATCCATTTTCAGTGATACCCAGTCAGCAAGTTTCAGTTCTGCTCTTAAAGTTTCATCAGATAACAGCGATGCATTAGTTAAGACTGCTATCGGAATTTCAAGTTTTTTTAATAAAGTTATTGCTTTTCCCAGATTTATATCCAGTGTCGGTTCCCCGTTTGAAACAAAAGTGAGATAATCGGGAATATTGTTCCCGGTGAGTTTTTGGATGTGTTGTTCTACCTTTTCATAAATTGTCTCTGCCTTAAAAAATGATTCCCTGTGAATGCTCTTTCTTGTTGTATTCCCTACCTGGCAATAAACACAATTATATGGGCATACCTTTGGAGAAATGATATTATTTATCCCAAGGCTTTTTCCTAATCTTCTTGATGGTACCGGACCAAAACTTATCATAATGATTTTTAACTTGAAGTTATTCTCTTGTTAAATGGATGTATTAAAAACAACCAGGCTATTTTTTTTTACTTTCATGAATTCGGCGATTACATCGCATTTGACCATAAGAAGAAAAAATATGCGGCTGTCGTTTAGAGGAACCAATCCTTCAAGGTTACCCTGCCCTTTGGAGATGATCAGATCAGCTTTCCTGAAATATTCCTGAAATTGTTTATCTGATTTGTCCAGTACTGTTGAAGGTGCATCATACCCATTAGAAATTACTCTGATCGTCTCATTCATGCCGATATATTCAGCATCTTCCATTGTTGCATCGTTAATAATTGGTGCTCCCCTGACAGCATAAGTCAGATCCGGATGACCAATCGTTTGAATAAAAAGCTTATCAAATACTATTTCTCCGGCGTTATCTCCCAGGTAAAGAATAGTTTTAGCTTTTTCTATTTTTTGCTTCAGGAAGCCGGAATGGTCAATGGCAAATTCAGAGTTGAGAGATTTGTCTATTGTTGCCTGCAGATTGAAATTATCGTTTGCTCCAAAATCAATAATGTTTCCTGCAATTGCTAGCCTGAGAGCAGTTATGAAGCGATCCTCCGAGTGATTTATCAGATCATTTAACTCAGTTATCATACTTAACGCCAGGTCATTGTATTTTTTCTTTTCTTTAATGTAGGGATCAGGATTATTAGTATAACTTCTCAGTATTTTGTGAAGATCCCTGGAGAAGAGAGGTGCTGAAAAATTATTCCTGGCATTTTGATAAAGACTAATCATATCTAGTGTAAAGGAATCTTTGAATGCTTCTGAAATATTCTCTTTCTCAATTAATTTTTCGAATACTCTTGTGAAGCAAAAAAAGCAGCGGTAATCTGATATCATATCATTTCAGCACTAGTGGTCACAGTAATTTGCACCGGCAGCCAGAGTATTATTCAACAGGTCTTTAGCTAATTCTACCGGTTTTTTCAATTGTGCTCCCACAAAAACATTAATGTTTTGCTTATTAAAAAGGTCAATGGCTCGTTGACCCATACCACCTGCAATAACATCTGTTACTGCTTTTTCTGCCAGCCAGGCCGGTAGCAATCCTGGTTCATGAGGAGGAGGTGTTATACGAGATTCACCTGAGATGATGTTATTTTCGGCATCTATGATTGCAAATTGCTCGCAATGGCCAAAATGAGAACACAGTATCCCGTTTTCCAGCGGGATTGCTATACGTTTTTTCATTATAATTATATTAAAAAATTAGTTTAAAAAGAACCTCCTCTGAACCTGTTTTGAAAGCCCATACCTCTGCCTCCGCCTCTGCCTCTGCCACCCATTCCTCCTCTGAAGCCAAAGCCTCTTCCCCAAAAGTTTTCGGGCTGATTATCAGATTTACCGGCATCAGGTATTGTCTCTTCTTTCCTGTCTGATGCACCAAAATTTGTGCAACGACCCATTCTGCGGCCTGTCATTGGACCTTGTCCCATCGGGCCTCTTTGATTTAATCCTGGCATGATTACCTCCTTTTATTATTTGAATTATATTGATCCGCTTTTCAGGCGTTTCCCTTTTCCTGTTCCACCACCTGATTTGCGACGCATTCCCAGACCTTTTCCTAATTTCTTTGCATCTTCTTTTGAAGAATCCGTACTGCACTTTCCTAATTTGCGACCCGTTTTTGGACCTTTTCCCTCAGGGCCTGTTCCATTCATTTTTGGCATGATCTTAATGTTATTTGTTTAACATATCAACAATGTCCTGAATTGTCTTTTCAGGCTCTTTAAGTACTATCATCTGTATTTTGAGACTGTCCAGCAATGATTTAATCTTTATTCCGAATTCTCCTGATATTATCTTTTTCACATTTCGGGATGCAACTAACTGAACTGATGCAGGTCCTGCGCCTTCCTGAGCTTCTTTATTTGGATTTGGAAGAAATTCAATTCCCTTATCATCTGTGTCGTAAATAGCAAAATATGAACACCTTCCAAAACGCTGGTCTATTTTACTTTCATGACTGTTTCCTGTACTTGTTATTGCAACTTTCATATTTCTTTTTTTTAATTGTTTATTCTGCTGTATGGAGTGCCTTTTCTTGCCATGTTTTTACCGCATTGAGGACATATCTCCTCACGGCAGGGCTTTCCATAACTGTGTTTCTGTTCATATCCGCAACCTGTACAAGTGCAAACATCAGAGCAATGAGTTATGGATTCCTCCTGATCATCAGGACCCTGCTCTAAATTTATTACAATGGAGTTTTTACACAGGGGGCACTCTTTTATTTTCAACTCTTTTTCCGGGTTATTAAAGTAGCAGCCACATGATTTACAAGTAAACCATTCACTGTCGAAATATATTTTTCCTCCTTCAATAATTATCTGGCTGCCCTGAACCAAGGCCTGTGCAATTTTCTGCCGTGCTCTTGCATAAATGCGGGTAAGAGTCGGCCTCGACACATCCATAATAACTGAAGCCTGATGATGATTCAGCATCTCATAATCACAGAGCCTGAGAGCTTCATATTCTTCATAATGAAGAAATACACTCTCTGACCTGGTTCCGTTATTTTTATTGCCATAAGGCTTAAACCCTGAAACAGGAGGAGGGTTGCTGACTTTTCTTAGTCTTAATGGTCTTGGAGACATTTTTATGATCAATAGTTCACTACAAAGATAGTGAACATATGTTCATAATGCAAATAAATTGCAAAAAAAGGAGCTTTTTCTAAAGCTCCTGATATTTAATAAGTTAATGCTGGTTATTTTGTTGGAACCGGTTCATTATAGTCGCAAATTCCATTTTTATTCGCATCAACAAAGTATCTGCCACGGCCATATCCTTGCCCGCGGCCATATCCCTGTCCATAGCCGAACCCACGACCCGGTCCGCGTCCCCTGAAGTTGGCATTTCTCTGACCCCGTGGTCCACCCGGTGTGCCTTTTTCATAATAATCGCAAATATTGTTATT
>JFJP01040799.1_pt1 | contig 10652 bp, 8 predicted proteins | sample 431651 | NCBI WGS metagenome assembly JFJP01 (sample SAMN02602958, study PRJNA72255) | Microbial mat metagenome, whole genome shotgun sequencing project. | biome: fresh water; feature: sink hole; material: water; isolation source: purple microbial (photo- and chemosynthetic) mats found in...
ATCGAACTTGAAATCGAAGTGAAGTAATCAATCAAGATGACCAAAACCATTTTCTTTTCACTCATTATTTTCTTTGGGGTACTCCAACTTTCCCAGGCACAATCATCAACTTTCGTTGACACTGCATACTTTTCCAGGAACGATAAAATAATCAAATCCATCATAAATTATCGTGTTGTTGAAGATGATACTTTACGTGATGGCTCTGCCCGGTATTATTACATCACAGGTAAATTGTGGCAAACCGGCAATCATAAGGACGACAAAATGGTTGGTCTTTGGGAAACATTCTATCCCGGTGGAACGATAAAAAGAAAGGCTGTTTTTGACAATGGTTTAAAAGAGGGAACCGTCGAAAATTTCTACGACAATGCCTCCATCAAAAACAAAGGGATTTATCACAACGACTCTTTGACTGGTTTGATGACCTTGTATTATCAATCAGGTACTGTTCAGGAAACCAGAAATTATGAACGTAATATGTTGAATGGGCTAACCACTGGATATTATCCTAACGGTAACCTGAACTACCGCTACAATTATGCCGACAGTCTTTTGGTGGGGTTGTATGAAAAATACTACCTTTCGGGAAGTATCAAGGAAAAGGGCACCATTAAAAACCAGAATTTTTTTGGGCGTTATCTTTCTTTTTATGAAAATGGCAATGTTGAGAAAGACTATGCCTATAATAATTTCGACATTGATGGCCCATATCTGGTGTATTTTGAAAACGGGCATTTGATGATAAAAGGGAACTATGTCAGGGGGAAAATTCAGGGACAGTGGGAGCAGTTTTACGACAATGGCAATATTTATGAAACCGGCCAATATTCGCAGGGAAAGCATGAAGGCCTTTGGAAAACATACTACCGCGATTCGTCACTGTACATGGAAGGCCAGTATTTTCAAGGCGTTCCCGAAGGCGAATGGAAAGTTTATCACCCTAATGGGGTATTGAAACAAATTGGAGTTTTTAAGAACGGAATCTCTGAAGGCGCCTGGCAGTTTTTTTATGAAAACGGTCAGATCAGGGTTAAAGGTTCTTATGCAAATAATAAAGAAAATGGTCATTGGGTTCAATTTTACGAAAGTGGAAAAGTTAGATTGGATTTGTATTACACCGAAGGCCTGCTTAATGGAATATTGACTGCCTATGACGAAGAGGGGAACGTCATGGAACAGGCAGAATATATCGAAAACAAACTGATCAGAAAGATCAAATAAATGTTTCATCGTTTATCATAGATCTTATTTATTTGGGGGTAACTATGTTGAAAAGATACGTATTCATGCTGTTTCTTTCGTTAACCACCATTACACATTTACATTCACAAGATATTCCACCGCCCAACCCATCTATCGCAATCAGCATTATTTCGGGATACAGCGTAATGTTTTTGTTTGATGATATTGATAAATACAAAACCGGAATCATGAATTCCGGGCAGTCCACATTTATTCGGATTGGTTCAGTTGCCGACTGGCAATTGCAATTTAAAGCAGATCAAACCATTTTTTATGGAGAAAACAATCCCGCAAACCAAATGGAACTGAATAATGTTGGATTAGTGGTTGTTTCGACAGGGACAAACCACGACGATGGATCCAATATTATCAACTATGCCAAAACGGTTCCACTCTCCCTGGAGGCTAATGAGGTTACGGTACTTACAAAAGGTTCAGAAAGCAATAAAGGCTATGGAATTGACAACGCGTTTACACTGAACTGGGAAATGGGAACCCGAAGAGGGAATATGAATAACCAGAGTATGTTGGAGCAAATGCTGAATTCAGACACCTATGTTATTAACATCGTCCTTACTTTGTCACTTTTACCATAATTCGCCTTTGTGGCAAAGTAAAGATACGATTTGAACCGGAGGAAGATTAAACCTCCATCATAGTATGAAAAGCATTTTTTATCCGGCAACTTAAATAATAACAAAAACGGTTTGAGGCAAAATCATAAAAAAGCATGAGTAAAAAAATAGTAAACAATAACTCCAACGATTATTTTGATCATGCGATACCACCTGACCAAATACAAAATAGTAATAAACTTAGGAAAAAGGTATTGGCAATTGATGACCATGAGCCAAACCTTAAAATGCTGGAAAGCATCTTTAATCAATATTTTCCGGATTTTGAAATCTTTTATGTCAAATCGGGTAGTGAAGGTATTGAAATTGCAAAACGAGAATTACCCGACACAATTCTGCTCGATTATCTGATGCCTCTGATGAATGGCTTTGAGGTGTGTAAAGTACTGAAAAGTGACCCATTGACCAAATCAATTCCAATTCTGATGATTTCTGCCCTTGGGGATGACTCCAAAATCAGGACTGAGGGATTTTATGCCGGAGCAGATGCCTTCATTTCGAAGCCTTTTGATATTTATGAACTTTTAGCGTTGATCAATGTAATGCTTCGTATCAAAAGTGCTGAGGATTTATTAAGAAAACAAAACGATCAGCAGGAAGTCATCATTAAAACCCAAACAAAGGAGTTTCAGGAAACGGAAGAACGTTTTTTGCAAATCTCATCCCACGCACTCGAATTCTTCTGGGAAACCGATCCCAATGGAAAATTTACATATTTAAGCAAGGCTGCCGAATTAATTCTGGGTTACCCCATAGCAGATATTGTTGGCCATAAACACATATTTGATTTTTCATTGCCCAAAATCCGGCAGTTTATCAAAAATGAATTTGCAGACATTTTACAAAACCAAAAAAAAATTATCGGGGATGAGTACATGTTTGTGCACAGCAGTGGAAGAAAAATCTGGTTAACAATTAATGGTTTCCCCATTTTTGATGCTGATAATAACTATTTGGGGTTTCGTGGGGTATGTAATGACAATACCCGCAGACGACAGGCTGAAGAAGACCTCAAAAATAGCCTGGAAGAAATCAATGCATACCAGAAAAAGCTTAAACAATTAAATCTGGAACTAACCCTGGCCGAAGAAAAGGAGCGGAAACGTATTGCTGAGTACATTCATGATGCAATCGGTCAAACACTTTCACTCGCGTTTTTAAAACTATCGTCACTTCACAGTGCAATCCTTGAGCCTGATGTTTACGAAATGATTCAGGAGTCAACGGAATTGATAAACAGTGCAATATTGGAGTCCCGGTTGCTAACCTACGATTTAAGCCCGCCAGTTTTATACGAATTTGGCCTGATCGCTGCCATACAATGGAAACTTGAACAGTTGAACAGCATGGGGGTTAATACTGTTTTTGACGGTAACGGGATAAATCTGTTGCTTGATACCAATGTACGAATAATTGTTTACCGGATTATTTGCGAATTACTTGCTAACATAATAAAGCACGCCTCCGCCAGTCTGATAAAAATTGAAATTTCAAAAAGCCCGACTGAATACAGCATTTCGGTAATTGACAATGGTATTGGGTTTAAACACGAAAATATTCAGGGTTTTTCCAATAAAGGAGGTTTTGGATTGTTCAGTATTCAGGAGCGACTCAAATCCATTCAAGGTTCAATGGTAATTGAATCCGATAACCCGAAAGGAACTAAGGTGTCAATAATATTACCTTTAAATGAATTTAATGATGCGAATTAAGGTTATCATCGCCGACGATCATCAATTATTCCGCGAAGGATTGGTTAACCTTTTAGCTAATTCTGACGAAGTTGAAATTGTTGCTAAGGCAGAAAATGGCAAAGATGCTATCGAAAAGGCAGAAAAATACATGCCCGACCTTATTCTTATGGATATTGGTATGCCCATAATTAATGGAGTGGAGGCTACACAAATTTTGCATAGCAAACATCCTGAACTGAAAATCATTGCGCTTTCGATGCACTCCGACAAACATTATATTAAAGGAATGCTGGAAGCAGGGGCTTCGGGCTATTTACTCAAAAACAGCACCTACAACCAACTGCTTGATGCCATAAAAACCGTTTATGGTGGAAAAAAATACCTGAGCGAACAAATTACCGATGTTTTGATTGATAATTATCTGGGTAAAAACGAAGTCCTTCCCGTAAAGGCTCCTGAGTTAACCGACCGGGAATTTGAAATCCTAAAACTTTATGCCGAAGGCAAATCGGCAAAAGAAATAGCAAAGCAACTTTTTGTAAGTACCAAAACCGTTGGCACACATAAACAGAATATTATGGAGAAACTTCATTTAAAATCTACCGTTGAAATGGCTAAATACGCCATCAAAAACGGAATTGTTTCAATCGAGTAATCCAAAGCCTGTTCATTCTATTTTCTTATCTCTAATATTTTAGCTGTGTTTTATTGCCCGATTAGCCATTCCCTCCATGCTGCTCCAAAACGGCTAAATAATTAAAAAGCGGAAAACGTACTATTTCCTTAGAATCATCTCAGTTTTTATGAAGCCCTGATTAAGTTTTTATGAACTTAATTTTCAGATTATAACACCCTGATTTGAGTGCATTGCTTATTGCACTCAGGGGTATTTAGATAGTAGTTTTGTATTGTGATTATTTCTAATTGTTCTTAAACATAAATTCGTTCTAAAAATTAACTAAAAAGATTGTATCATGAAAACTTTTACTAAGATTTTGATTTTGGCGCTGACACTGCAAACAGCAAATGTTTTTGCACAAGCCACTGATGTTGAGGTTGTAAACTTTACCGCTGTCCTTTCAAACGTACTTAACCTAAGCATAACCGCTGGAGCCGATCAAACAGCTACCTTTAATACACCAATCCTTTATAATGAGGGTATTGATGTTGTAGGTGCTACAGGCGTTACCATGGAATCAACAACCAACTGGAAACTATCAATCAGTGCTCCTAATTTTACCGGGCCTGGTGCAGCAATCATACCCATTAATAACCTGGGAGTCTGGTGTTCTGCTACCGGAATACATACCATTGGTGGTGAGGTAGTTTGCTCAAACACTTCGCTTGCAACTTCCAGAGGCATTACTGTTGCTGTGCAGGACCTGATAACCAACGGAACCGGCAATGCCGGAGCTGCCATAGATAATGCTTTCGACTTACATTGGACCATGGGTACAATGGAGGGCACCATGAACCCTGCAAGTATTTTTGCTCAATTGGCCAATGGAACTATCGCAAGTGTCGGGACGTTTACAACAGTCGTAACTTTAACATTAACAGCATTGTAAAATGTTGTAAAAACAGTCGAACAGGGATACGGAATAAGGGGGATTGGGGGAATTCCGTATTCCCTTTTTTTTGACTGAAATTTACTTCCTGATTGTTGAAACCACCAAATATTTCTTTGAAAAACCTGATCTTATTATGATGTTTAGTTTTTCGGTTTGTTGTAACTATAAAATTTGAGCTATGAATACTTATTCCAAGATATTGATTCTGACATTTACCTTGCTCTCAGCAAAGGTTTTTGCTCAAGACACTGAAGTCGTAAATTTTACCGTAGTTTTCGAGTCTGTTCTCAACCTTAATGTAACTGGTGGTGCCGACCAAACTGCAACGTTTAATTCGCCGGCAATTTATAACCTGGGCATTGATGCTGTTGGTTCTACAACAATAACAATGGAATCAACCAGTAACTGGAAGTTGGAGATCAGTGCTCCTGATTTTGTTGAAGGCGCAACGACAGCCATCATACCCATCAATAATCTTGGTGTTTGGTGTGAGGCAACCGGAGTGCATACTTTTGGTAATGAAGTCACCAGTGCATACACTACGCTGGCAACATCAATGGGAATTACTGTTGCACCCCAGTTGCTGATTGATGCTTTAGGTGACAATGATGGTTCTGCAGCAGATAATGCTTTCACCTTAAACTGGACCATGGGAACAATGCAAAACACCATGAATCCGGTGAGCATATTTGCCCAATTGGCCGATGGAACCATCGCCAACATTGGAACTTTTACCACAACCGCCAGTTTAACACTGACAGCACAGTAAATAGTTTTCTAAGAACAATTGAGAAGGAATACGGCGCTTTTGCAGTATTCCTTTTTTTCGGTCGAAAAATGTTTAACTTTGTGAAAATGAGAATGCGATTAAAAATATGTGGATTGGGTTGTGTGATGTTTCTGTTGTTGATTCAATTAACCGGAAATGCGCAGGAAAATAATATCGAAGCCAATTTTAGAACCCGGCTCGAATCGGTTCTGATTTTAAATGTTGATCCCGAAATCAGAATAGAGTTTGGTTTAAATGAGGTTAACGATAACCTTTTTCAAGTTACAAAAGCACCTGATGCCATCAACTTTAGTGTCGAATCAACCGAAAACTGGAATCTTTCAATTACTGCCTCTGACCCATATTTCAGAGGGGTTAATGATCCATCACAGAAAATTCCTGTCGAATTCCTTGGGTTTTATATCGAAAGCTTAGGTACAAACTGGGACAATGGTGTTTTTTCGAATATCAGCAATAAAACAAAAGATACTGTAATTTCATTATCAGAGGAAAAAACAGTGGTTCTTGCCAATGGAAGACGGAATAATATTGGAGGAACCGATAAAAACTCATTTATTCTCAGATGGAAGTTTATGAATGAAGACAGTGATTTGAATCTGAAGGAGATTTCGAATCTCAACCTGAAAGATGATCGTTTTATTGGACGGTTTTTTATTACACTTTCCGAAAGTCACGAAAACGGGTCTTCGATCAATATTCCTGTTACGAAAGAAACACAACCACCGGATAAAGTTGATCCACTCGTCATCAAGCATATTTCAAATCCCATATCACCGCGGTTTACAGACAAAAATGAGGCAAACGAGGCGGGCGATGAAATCGAAAAAGAGGATTAGGCTGACACGTTCCACCTGCGAAAATGAATACTGTGAATCTTCGCATTAGTTTTGCCATAAAAATATTCCCGGGGCAATTTTCGACCAGGTTTCTCACAACTAATCGGACTATTTGAAGGCCATAATTCGACGCAATTAAAGATTGATTTCTTATCACAAAGGATTCTGGCCATTCAAAACATAAGACCTGCTTCACCCATTTTTTACCGCAGCACAAACAAACATCGTTAAGTCCGTTCAATCTGTTTCAGAAGAAACAAAAAATGCCTATTATTGTAGTAAAATGCCTGATGTACAAGGGAGAGATGAATAATGAAGAGGGAAATTAAGTAAAAATGCTACAGTGCTCAAAATCATTAAGCAACATAAAATATTTTCGTGGATAATATTGATGTTTCTTGTCATGCACGGTCCTGTAATCTTCTCACAAACCACTGGTGAGGTTAACGAAAAATATCCAATTTCATCATCATTTATCAAACCATCTGCTTTTCAAAAAAGTGGCGATTTATGTTTTAATGTTGTTCGGATTTACAATAAAGCCGACAGTGCGATGCGGATAAAACCAATTCTGATTTTGCCTGATGGGTGGGCAATGTTCAGCAAATCATTTGTGGATACTATCATTCCATCGGGCGACAGCCTTTCGCTTTCGTTCAGTTTCCGCATCTCAACAAAGGCAACTGCAGATAAATCGCACCCGGTAAAATTTCAGGCCTATTCGATGAAAAACATGCTCATCGAGGAGAGTAGCTTTAGGGTTGATATTGAAGCGTTTCACAAATTAGACGTTATTCTGCCACAAAAAAGAATCTTTTTTTATCCACGATCAACAGATGCCGAATTCGAAATAATGGTGGTGAATGGCGGTAATATGACCGAAACAATAACACTTGATATTCTGCCCGATAACAAACTTTCGCTCGATCCTTTAAGCAAATGGGGGTTTCAAACCAAAATAGAGTTAGCTGCTAACCGCGATACAACGTTAAGTTACAAGGTGAATTATACTTATCCCGAAAAACGGATTTTTGATGTTTGCAGGGCACAAATTCGCGCTACAACAAATTATGAGGTACTTAACAGGGCAATTTTAATCGAAAAATACGCTGATACTTACGCCTCATTTAAAATTGATAAGGATTTACCCCATGAAATCGAATTGGGTGTAAGGACTTTTTCGCAAAACACAGAGGTTTTGCCCTTTATCAAAGCCAGGGGAATAAACGAATTCAATAAAAAAAGTAATTTCAGGTATAATTTTTCCTACTACGATCTTACCGATACCGAAGATATTATTGGTAACAGCTATTATCAGTTTTTATACACCAACAAAGACCTTAATGTTGGCGTCGGTGCTTTTAGTTCACAATTGGGCCGTAATCTGTACAGTCGAAACAGCATCATGGCAAGTAATAAAATGAAGATTTCTGATGCAAGCACCATCGAAGGTTACACAAGTTTTTCGTTTCTTACTCCAAAAACAAGTGCAGCCCTGGCCTACAGGTACGAAAAAAAGGAGATCAATATGCAGTTATCGTTGGCCTACGATATTGATGATGAAAGAAAAACAAATACCGCCTCTGTTATTTACCAATCAAGCAAGATACCGCTGCTTCCGGGCCATGAAATTAATGTAACGTATTATGGGTATCAGGAGAAGCATTACCTGAACAAAAAATATACTCAGGCCGGAATCGCCTGGGATTTCAATTATTTTGGAAAAATAAACAAAAACATTGATCTTCAGGTAAGCAATAATTACGGATCGCCTGATATTCCCGGCCCGCAGATGGGGTTGCTCAACTTTTTGTTAAAATCGAAATATACTTTTCCTGAAAAGAAAAGCTATTTCTCGGCAAGATATGCAAACAGCTCACGCGACTATTATCAGATAAGCAGTGAGGGAAATCATCTCCCAAATATTTTTTTAAAGGATCAATACCTCAACCTGTTGTTTCACTCCGACCACAATGCCAAATTCAAATGGTCGGTAGGCCCGAGTGCCGAAATTTTTCATTCATCTACTCCAACTTCCAGCACAGGAGATTATAAAGTTTATGATGTCCAAAAATTCCGCTTTGAAAGCATGGCTTACATCGGCCGGCATTTTGTTGTTAATTTAAAAACCGGCTTCAGTAATTCTTTCAACGAAAAAGCGGTAATAAAATATGAAAAAAAATATGATTTTCATGTTCTTGCCGACTTTAACCGAAGTGGCTATGGATTACGAATGGCTTATGATTATGGCCCAATGGTAAATACAGGCCTTTATCAGAATGCCATTGACGCAAGCAGCAGCGGCATTAATATCTCGCCTTTTATGATTAAAAACTATTTGGGCGGGCTTGTCAGTCTTAGCCTATTCACCAATTACAACTACCGTTTCGATATGGATTATGGCTCGCTCAACATCAACCCTAAAATCGAGACTTATCTTTACAGGAATTGGTACGGTGTTATTGGCGGAACTTACAATTATACCACTCAGGTTAATAATGGCAATACTTTTCGCAGTTCGTTTTACTATTTCGAATTTGCTGTGAAAAAAAGATGGGGAAATACCGGAAAGACAAAGTCAAGAAAAGAATTAGTCCGGCTGAAAATTCAAATGTTTCAGGATGATAATGGCAATGGCGTAAAAGACGATTTCGAAAAAGGAGTTCCTTTTGTTAAAACAAGAATTGTATTAACAAATATTGATAAGCAATCTGTTAAAGAAAAATTGCCGGTCGAAATTACATTATTATCCAACGAAACCGGTAGCGTTTATTTTAACGATATTCCGAAGGGTTTTTACGACATTTTTATTACCCCACTTTCTGATGTTAGAGAGTATTTTTATGTTGGAACAGGAATCGAAATGGTTGAGCTTATCAAAACCAGAACCTACTACATCCCTTTTCAAAAAGCCAATAAAATTGTTGGACAGGTGAAGGTTGTACGCCAGAAATTTATAAAAGAAGGCGAAGAAAATATTGATGTGACCAATATTAAAATAACTGCCTACAATAATCAGGGTAGCAGTTATTCGGCTTTTACAAACAAAGAAGGCCGGTTTTTGATTTATGCCCCGGGCGGACTTACGTATTACCTTCGGATGGAAAACGTTTTTGGCAAAAACTTCAAAATCATCAGCAACGACATCCCGACCAACTTGTCAGAATCGGTTAGTAATCCGATCATTTTTGAAGTAGTTGAAATGAAACGTGAAATCAAGTTAAAAAAGGCCAATCAAGCCGTAGAAGACACTGCTGTTAAGCAGGCTCAGAAATTTACAGTTTTGGCCGGTGATCTTTATAACAAAGGTGGCGATGTAAAACCGGCAGATAAAAATGCTGCACCCGAATTCGCAATGACCGATAAGCCCATCGAAGAGCAGGAAATGATTCCGGGTAAGTACTACGTTGTTATTGACCAGTTTAAAACAAAAGATGAAGCCATTAAGTTTATGCAAATGGTTGATGAGTTTGGCATTCGTACTTTTCTTGGTGTCGAAACTCCATCAGGTAGTTTTTTTATCTTTTCAAGTTACTACAACTCGAAGCAGGAAGCCAAAAAAGAGTTAGCCATTTTGAAAAGAGCCGAATTAAAGGCAGCTACTGTTCTTTTTTACGAGAAATAAAGCTGGAAGTATTGCCGGCATTCCAAAAACCTGTTAATATTTTAGAAGTCAATCCGATTAAATTTCCGGTTTAAGACATTGCCTTTATCATAAGCGAAATTTTTGTTTTCGAAGAATCGCAAAAACCAATAGACTGCTCATGAGAAACATAGGCAACAATTTAAAATAACCTTTATCAATCCGGTGGTTTCATTTTATCCCGAAGCACCTCCGCCAAAGGTACTTTCCGGATTTCTGACTCCACCCAGGCCGTAAA
>JFJP01006020.1_pt1 | contig 10651 bp, 11 predicted proteins | sample 431651 | NCBI WGS metagenome assembly JFJP01 (sample SAMN02602958, study PRJNA72255) | Microbial mat metagenome, whole genome shotgun sequencing project. | biome: fresh water; feature: sink hole; material: water; isolation source: purple microbial (photo- and chemosynthetic) mats found in...
CGAGCAGGGTGCGAAAGCTGTTGGTGCTGGCGTCCTTGCGCCGCATCAGGGTCAGCTTGTGCTGCACCAGCGGGTGGTCGATGACGTGAACCTGTGGGTCGTGGGTACTCATGGTCGTTGTGCTTTCTTGTCAGTGTTGTTGGGGTGAGCGGCGCGGTGCAAGGCGCGATTGAGCGAGGTCGGTATGGCACCGGCGGTGCTCAACGCCGACCGCCAAATATACCGCCGAGTACGCCGCGCACAATCTGGCGACCCACTTCGCGGCCAATCTGGCTGGCTGCGCTCTTGAACAACTGCTCGCCCACCGAGGTGCGCCGCCCGCCACCCCCACCCAGCATGGAGCCGATGCTGTCGAGCAAGCCACCGCCGGCCTCGGCCGCTTCATCAGGCGCTGCGCCGCCAGCCTTGCCCGTACCTGGCTCTTGGGCAGCGCGCGCCTGCGCATGCCCCTTGAGTTTCTCAAAGGCTGATTCGCGGTCCAGCGTCTTTTCATACACCCCGGCCACGATTGATCGCGCCTGCAGCGCCAGGCGCTGGTCGCTGCTGATCGGTCCGATCTGGCTGGCCGGCGGCAGTACATAGACCCGCTCGGTCGGACAGGGACGCCCTTTCTCATCCAGAAAGCTCACCAGTGCTTCACCCACACCCAGCTCGGTGATGGCAGCAGCCACATCCAAGCCCGGCTTGGGGCGCATGGTGTCGGCCGCGCTCTTGACGGCTTTCTGGTCGCGCGGGGTGAAGGCGCGCAGCGCATGCTGAACCCGGTTGCCAAGCTGTGCCAGCACGCTGTCCGGAATGTCCAGCGGGTTCTGCGTCACAAAGTAAACCCCCACGCCCTTGCTTCGCACCAGTCGCACCACCAGTTCGATGCGCTCGACCAGCACCTTGGGTGCATCGGCAAACAGCAGGTGGGCTTCGTCAAAAAAGAACACCAGTTTGGGCTTTTCAAGGTCGCCGACCTCGGGCAGGGTCTCAAACAGCTCGCTCAGCATCCACAGCAGAAACGTGCTGTACAGGCGTGGCGAGTTCATCAGCCGGTCAGCCGCCAGCACATTGACGATGCCTTGCCCGTTGGCATCGGTCTGCATGAAGTCTTCGATATTGAGCATGGGTTCGCCAAAAAATTGGTCGCCACCCTGGCTCTCGATCTGCATCAGTCCGCGTTGAATCGCGCCGATGCTGGCGGCGCTGATGTTGCCGTAGCTGGTGGTGAAGCTGGAGGCGTTGTCGCCCACATGCTGGCACATGGCGCGCAGGTCTTTCATGTCCAGCAGCAGCAAGCCGTTGTCATCGGCAATCTTGAACACCAGTTGCAGCACACCCGCCTGGGTGTCGTTCAGATTGAGCATGCGTGCCAGCAGCAGTGGGCCCAGGTCGCTCACGGTGGCGCGCACCGGATGCCCCTGTTCGCCAAAAACATCCCACAGGGTGCAGCTAAACGCTGCATATTCAGGAGCTTCGAGCGCACGCTCAGCAAGCACTTTGGCAAGTTTTGGTGTAGAACTGCCAGCTTGCGAGATGCCGGTCAGGTCGCCTTTGATGTCAGCCATGAACACCGGCACGCCAATGCGTGCGAAGCCTTCGGCCAGGGTTTGCAGGGTAATCGTTTTGCCGGTGCCGGTGGCGCCGGTAATCAGACCGTGACGATTTGCCTTGTCAGGCTGCAGAAAACATTGGGTCTTGCCGTGCTGGGCAATCAGGAGTGGATCAATCATGGCAGGCTCAAAAAGTACAATCGAGGCAGTAGGGTAACGAATTTTTGAAGGATTTCGACGTGGCAGGACATAGCAAATGGGCCAATATTCAGCATCGCAAGGGTCGTCAGGACGAAAAGCGCGGCAAGATCTGGACGCGCATCATCCGTGAAATCACCGTGGCGGCGCGCGCCGGCGGGGGCGATGCGGCGTCGAACCCGCGGCTGCGACTGGCCATCGACCGGGCCAAGGCAGCCAACATGCCGGCTGATCGTGTCAAATACAACATCGACAAGGCGACCGGCGAGCTTGATGGCGTGAGTTACGAAGAAATTCGCTACGAAGGCTATGGCATCGGTGGCGCCGCCATCATTGTGGACACCATGACTGACAACCGGGTGCGTACCGTGGCTGAGGTGCGCCATGTGTTCTCCAAGTATGGCGGCAACATGGGCACCGAAGGTTCGGTGGCGTTTCAGTTCAAGCACTGCGGGCAGATCATTTTTGCACCTGGCGCCAGTGAGGACCGCATCATGGAGGTGGCGCTGGAGTTGGGCGCGCAGGACGTCATTACCGATGACGATGGTGCCATTGAGGTGATTACCGCCGTCACTGACTTTGAGGCAGTCAAGAATGCACTCGAAGCCGCCGCCCTGGTGCCGGACGATGCCGAGGTGACGATGCGTGCAGAAAACCCGATCGAAGTCACCGGCGAAGACGCGCTGCGCATGCAAAAGCTGCTGGACGCGCTGGAAGACCTCGACGATGTGCAAGAGGTTTATCACAACGCCGAGCTGGACTCGGACGGCGTATGAAGATATTGGTCGTAGGGGGTGGTGGCCGTGAGCATGCCCTGGCCTGGCGGCTGGTGCAGTCGCCCAAAACACACAAGATTTTCATCGCCCCGGGCAACGGCGGCACCGCACTGGACCCCCGTTTTGAAAATGTGCCAATCACTGATGTGCGTGAGTTGTGCGCCTGGGCGTTGACGCAGAAGGTGGCGTTGACGGTGGTCGGGCCGGAAGTTCCCTTGGCGGCCGGCATCGTCGATGAGTTTCGCAAGCAGGGATTGCGCATCTTTGGCCCGACCCGGGCGGCAGCGCAACTGGAGAGCTCAAAGGCGTTTTCCAAGGCCTTCATGCAGCGCCACGGAATTCCGACGGCAGCGTTCGAAACCTTTTCTGATCCGGTCGCCGCGCATGCCTACATTGACCAAAAAGGGGCGCCCATTGTGGTCAAGGCCGATGGCTTGGCTGCGGGCAAGGGCGTGGTGGTGGCGCAAACCCTGGCTGAAGCCCACGCTGCGGTGGACTTCATGCTGCTGGACAACGCACTTGGCATCAGCCACAACGCGCAGGGCGCGCGGGTGGTTATCGAAGAGTTCCTGCAAGGCGAAGAGGCAAGTTTTATCGTCATGGTGGATGGCAAGAATGTGTTGCCGCTGGCAACCAGTCAGGACCACAAGCGCTTGCTCAATGCCGACCAGGGCCCCAACACCGGGGGCATGGGGGCGTATTCGCCGGCCCCGGTGGTGACGCCCGAGGTGCACGCGCGGGCCATGCGCGACATCATTTTGCCCACCGTGCGTGGCATGGAGAAAGACGGCATCACTTACACCGGCTTCCTGTACGCCGGCCTGATGATCGACGCCAACGGTCGGCCCAAGACGCTGGAGTTCAATTGCCGCCTGGGCGACCCCGAAACCCAGCCAATCCTGTTGCGCCTAAAGTCTGACTTGATCGATGTGCTGATGGCTGCCACTGAGCCCGGGCCGCACGGTCGCTTGGATCAGGTCGAACTGCAATGGGACCGTCGCACCGCCTTGGGTGTGGTGCTGGCCGCACACGGCTATCCGGCCACACCGCGCAGTGGCGACGCCATTACCGGCTTGCCCGCCGAGGCAGAGGACGCCCTGGTGTTTCATGCGGGCACGCGCCTGCAGGACGGCCGGCTGCTCACATCGGGTGGGCGTGTGGCCTGTGTCACGGTGCTGGCTGACAGTGTGCGCAAGGCCCAGCAGCGGGCTTACGAGTGCGTGGCCGGCATTCAGATCGAAGGCATGCATTACCGCACCGACATTGGCCAGCGCGCCATCAAGGCCACATCAGCATGACTGTCAGCGCCTACCTGCGCGATCTGCAGACACGCATCACGGGCACCATTGCGGCGCTGGATGGCACGGCTTTTTTATCGGACGCCTGGCAAAAGCCGCCCGGCGAAGCCTTGCAAGGACAGGGTATTACCCAAATTCTCGAAGGTGGCACGATTTTCGAGCGCGCCGGCTGCGGGTTTTCGCATGTGACCGGCCCGGCGCTGCCGCCTTCGGCAACGCAACACCGCCCGGAACTGGCCGGCGCGCCTTTTGAGGCCATGGGGGTGTCGTTGGTGTTTCATCCACGCAACCCGTATGTGCCCACGGTGCACATGAATGTACGCATGATTTCAGCCACGGGGGCCGACGGGGTGACGGTGCGCTGGTTTGGAGGCGGCATGGATTTGACGCCTTACTACGGCTTTGCCGAGGATGTGCGGCATTTTCACCAGAGCTGCAAAACGGCGCTGGACCCATTTGGCGCTGACAAGTACCCCCGCTTCAAGGCTTGGTGCGATGGCTACTTCTACCTCCGGCACCGCAACGAGCAGCGTGGTGTGGGCGGGGTGTTTTTTGACGACTTCTCTGAACTGGGTCCGCAGCAAAGCCAGGCCATGATGCAGTCGGTGGGAGATGCGTTCTTGCCAGCCTACCTGCCCATCGTGCAGCGGCGCAGTCACACACCGTTTGGCGCGCGGGAGCGCGAGTTTCAGTTGTACCGGCGCGGCCGTTATGTTGAATTCAATCTGGTGTGGGACCGTGGCACCCACTTTGGCTTGCAGTCCGGTGGGCGTACCGAGTCGATCCTGCTGTCGATGCCGCCTATGGTCAGTTGGGCCTATCAAAAGAGCCCGGAGCCCGGAACGCCGGAGGCTGCGCTGTACACCGACTTTTTGCCCCGCAAGGATTGGCTTTGACTGCTGCGGGCAAGGTGCAGCGGCGCGTGGGTGTGCTGGGTGGCGCGTTTGACCCACCCCATGTCGCTCATCAGGCTCTGGCGCGCGCGGCGTTGGAACAGTTGCAGTTGGATGAACTGCGGCTGATCCCGACCGGACGGGCCTGGCACAAGCCGACTCAGCTCAGCGCATCAGAGCACCGCCTCGAGATGCTGCGTTTGAGTTTTGATACAGCCGGTGTCGTCGTGATCGACCCCCGAGAAACCTGCCGCCCGGGCCCGAGCTACACCGTGGAAACGCTGCAGGAATTGCAGGACGAGCTTGCCGGTGCACAACTGTTGCTCATCATCGGTTCGGACCAGGCGAACGCATTCACCACTTGGCGCTGCTGGCAACAAGTCTGCCAGTTAGCTATAATCTGTGTAGCTGATCGCGCAGGTTCCGCAAGCGTTGCAGCCTTGTTTGATGCAGAAATTGCAAGCGGCATCCGGTTTCAGCGGCTGACCATGCCGGCACTGACCGTCAGCGCCACCGCCATTCGCCAGCGAGTGGCTGCCGGGCTTGGCATTGAAAATCTGGTGCCCGCGCCGGTTGCAAGGTATATTGCCGACCACTCTCTTTACCAAACTGTTTGATGACTACTTCCACTTCTGCTGCCCCTACACCCAAGCGCAAACGCACGCTCGAACCAGTCACCGCTGGGGAGCCTGTTGTGCCAGCCCGTTCCCTCTCGGCCGTCAAGAAAGATGTACAAAAGCTGCAGCGCGCGATCGTCGATGGGCTCGAGGATGTCAAGGCGCAAGAAATCGTGGTGTTTGACACTGAGCATCTGTCGCCATTGTTCGAGCGGGTGATCATTGCATCAGGCACGTCCAACCGGCAGACCAAAGCGCTGGCCGCCAGTGTGGTCGATGCAGTGCGGGATGCAGGCTTTGCCAAACCGCGTATCGAGGGTGAAGCCAATGGTGAGTGGATCATTGTCGATTGCGGCCATGCGGTGGCACATGTGATGCAGCCAGCTTTTCGCAGCTACTACAACCTTGAAGAACTGTGGGGCGACAAGCCGGTTCGGCTGAAGCTTGGCGCGGTCAAGCCAGCTCGCGCCAATGTCAGCGGCAGCGAGTCTGCACCCGCCACCAAGAGCGCCGACAAGTCAGCCAACAACCTGCGCCGCTCCAGCGCGGCAAAGAAGGGCTTGGAAGAAAACTATCCGACTCGGGCGCAACAAAAGAAGGCACAGGAGCGGGTTGCTGTTGCTGCTAAAAAAGTAGCAGCCAGCGCAGCGAAGAATGGCGTTCCGTCGCCATCGGAGGCCAAGACGCCAGCACCGCGCCGGACTCGGGTGGCAACCGTTGTGGTGAATGCACCGACCAAACCAACGGCTAAACGGGCCTCGACTGCCGCGTCGCGCAAGTCGGTGCCTGCCAAGAAGGCGCCGGCGCGCAAAGCCTGAGTCTGATGCGCCTGCTGATCGTGGCCGTGGGTCAGCGTGTGCCAGATTGGGCACAGACGGCGTGGGATGACTACGCCAAGCGCTTTCCGCCTGAGTTCAAGCTTGAGCTCAGGGTCGTCAAGACGGAGCCGCGTGGCAGCAAAACACGCGAAACCTTGCTGGCCGCCGAGCGCAGCCGCATTGAAGCTGCCCTGCCCAAGGGCTGCCATGTGGTTGCGCTGGACGAACGCGGACATGCCCTCACCACTGCGGGTCTGGCCGACAAGTTGCGGCAGTGGCAGTGGGCGGGTGACGATGTGGCCTTGGTGATCGGGGGACCAGACGGTTTGGATCCGGCGTTTCGGCAGGCGTCGCATGAACGGGTGCGACTGTCCGATCTGACACTGGCACATGCGTTTGTGCGGGTGCTTCTGATCGAGCAGCTCTACCGGGCCTGGTCGATTCAGGTCAACCACCCGTATCACCGCGAATGACCCCAATGGCCAATTTTGTTTATCTTGCCTCTCAGAGCCCACGGCGTCGCCAACTGCTGGAGCAACTGGGTGTGAACTACGAGTTGCTGCTGCCAGACGCCGACGAAGATGCCGAGGCACTCGAAGCGCTGCAGCCGTCCGAAACCGGCCTGGCTTATGTGCAAAGGGTTACAGCGCTGAAGCTGGCGGCGGCGCTGCGGCGTCTGAAGTGTCGTGGTCTGCCCTTGGCACCGGTGCTGTGTTCAGACACCACCGTGGTACTGGGGCGGCGAATTCTCGGTAAACCAGCCGACCGGCAGCAAGCCTGCGACATGCTGAGCGCCCTGTCAGGCCGAACCCACCGGGTGATGACAGCCGTGGCGGTGGCAACACAGGCGCAAACAGCCCAGCAGGTGATGTCTATCTCGCGGGTGCGTTTTGCTACCCTGAGTCCAGCACAGATCGAGTTCTATGTAGCCAGCGGTGAGCCCTTTGGCAAGGCCGGTGCCTACGCGATCCAGGGTCTGGCGGGCGCCTACATTGCACACATCAGTGGCAGTTACTCGGGCATCATGGGTTTGCCACTCTATGAAACCGCCGCTTTGTTGCGCAGCGCCGGATGCATGCACTGACAGGCCAACGCGGACCAACCCCTTGAAAAGAAGCACCATGCAAGAAGAAATCCTGATCAACTGGTCCCCGCAAGAGACACGGGTGGCTGTGGTTGAAAACGGTGTGTTGCAGGAACTGCATGTGGAACGTACCCTGGAGCGCGGCTTGGTGGGCAATGTGTACCTGGGCAAGGTGGCGCGGGTGCTGCCAGGCATGCAGTCGGCATTTATCGACATCGGCCTGGAACGGGCCGCCTTTTTGCATGTGGCCGACGTCTGGCACCCACCAACGGAGGGCGAGACGATTCAGGCTGCTCGCAACGCCGCGACCCAGATTCCGATCGAGAAACAGGTGTTTGAAGGCCAAAGCCTGATGGTGCAAGTCATCAAGGACCCGATCGGCAGCAAAGGGGCCAGACTGTCCACGCAAATCAGCATCGCCGGACGGATGTTGGTTTTTTTGCCGCAGGACGAGCACATTGGTGTGTCGCAAAAAATCCCCCTGGAGCAACGCGACGAACTACGCCGACGTCTGCAGGGCCTGGTTGGGGAGCAGGGGGGCGGCTTTATTCTGCGCACCAACGGCGAGGATGCATCTGACAAGGAACTGGCCGACGACATCGACTATCTGCGCAAGGCATGGAGTCGGGTACGCGATGCGGCACTCAGGTTGCCGGCAGCTTCGTTGCTGCACCAGGACCTCAATCTGCTGCAGCGTGTGCTGCGCGACTTGACCGGCGAGTCCACTCAAACAATCAAAGTGGATTCGCTGGAACAGTCTCAGGCATTGAACGCCTTCGGCCAGGAGTTCATGCCAACGGCTGCGGCCAAGTTGCAGCATTACCGAGGCGAACGTCCAATTTTCGACTTGTTTGGTATTGATGACGAGATCGCGCTGGCGCTTGGGCGTCGGGTGGACCTGAAGTCTGGCGGCTATCTGATCGTCGATCAGACCGAAGCGTTGACAACGGTGGATGTCAACACTGGCGGCTTTGTTGGAGTGCGCAACTTCGATGACACCATTTTCAAGACCAACCTGGAGGCGGCGCAGGCGATCGCCCGCCAATTGCGCCTGCGCAATCTGGGCGGCATCATCATTGTGGACTTCATCGACATGGTGCGTGAAGATCATCGCGAGGCGGTGCTGGCTGAAATCAGAAAACAACTGGCGCGAGACCGCGTCAAGACCATGTGCGGCGGTTTTTCGCAACTGGGCCTGGTGGAGATGACCCGCAAGCGCACCCGCGAGTCGCTGGCGCACATGTTGTGCGAGCCATGCACGGCTTGCCAAGGGCGCGGGATGCTCAAGACAGCCCGCAGTGTGGCATATGACATTTTTCGCGAAATCCTGCGCGAGGCGCGCCAATTCAATCCGCGCGAATTCCGCATCGTCGCATCACCCAAGGTGATCGAGTTATTTCTGGATGAAGAAAGCCAGCACCTGGCTGGTTTGTCAGAGTTCATTGGGAAACCTGTGTCCTTGCAGGCCGAGAGTGCCATGGGACAAGAACAGTACGACATCGTGCTGCTGTAGGCTCTGGCAGTGAGCGGGCGCGTCGATAATGCGCTGCTGCCCGTTCCTGACGGGTGCTCATTCACCCGGGGTGCACGAGTTGCAGCCCATCACTGATTCGTTTGGTTATATGGACACAACTGTCAACGCCGATGCGGCCGAATTGGCCAAGTTTTCTGAACTGGCACACCGCTGGTGGGACGCTGATGGAGAGTTTCGGCCCCTTCATCAAATCAACCCCTTGCGTCTGGGGTGGTTGAGCGGTCTGTGCCCACCCAGTGGTCTGCGGGTGCTGGACGTCGGGTGTGGGGGCGGAATCTTGTCCGATGCATTGGCGCGAGCAGGTGCCAGAGTCACTGGTATAGATCTGTCGGCCAAGGCGCTGCGCATCGCGCAGTTGCATGCGCTCGATGCCCAGACGCCTGATGTTGAGTATCGGGAGATCAGTGCCGAGGCCATGGCACAACAGCAGCCGGCAGGGTTTGACATGGTGACCTGCATGGAGATGCTGGAGCATGTGCCGGATCCGTCCTCGGTGGTACGAGCCTGCGCGACTCTGGTCAAACCAGGGGGTTGGGTGTTTTTCTCAACCTTGAACCGCAATGCCAAGGCTTTTTTGTTGGCGATTGTGGGTGCCGAATATGTGTTGGGCATGTTGCCACGCGGCACGCATGAATACGCCAAAATGATCCGACCGAGCGAGTTGGCTGGTTTTTGCCGGGCTGCGGGCTTGTCGGTGTTGCAAAGCAAGGGGCTGGGCTTTAACCCGCTGACGCAGCGCTATTCGTTGACTCACGACACCAGCGTCAACTACTTGTTGGCTGCACGCAAACCTGCTGCAGGCTCCTGACGCGTGTTGATGACCATGACTGCGTTTGCCGATGTTCGTGCCGTGCTGTTCGATTTGGATGGCACCTTGATCGACAGTGCCCCGGATTTGGCTGGCGCTGTGGAGGATATGCGTGCAAAGCGCGGACTGCCAGCGCTTGACCTGTCGGTATATCGTCCGATGGCAGGGGCGGGTGCACGTGGCATGCTCGGTGTGGGATTTGGGTTGGCACCCGACGATCCAGGCTTTGCCACCCTGCGTGAGGAATTTTTCCAGTCTTACGAGAGGCGTCTGACACTGAAAACCCGTGTGTTTGATGGTGTGAGCGACGTTATTCAAAGGCTTGAGCAGCAGCAACTTCCTTGGGGCGTGGTCACGAACAAGGCAAGTCGGTTTACAGAACCGTTGACGCTTGCGATCGCGCTGTTCGACTCGGCGAGCGTCATCATCAGTGGCGATAGCACCGCCTACAGCAAGCCCCACCCTGAACCGCTTCTGGAGGCCGCAAGACGGATCGGCATCGCACCGGGGCACTGTGTCTATGTTGGAGATGATGAGCGGGACATTGTGGCAGGTCAGGCCGCAGGCATGAACACCGTAGCGGTGGCGTATGGCTACCTGGGTGTGCAAGCCGATTTGCATCGTTGGGGCGCTGATGCAGTGGTCAATTATCCTGGGCAGCTCTTGCAATTGCTGGCATTGGCCTAAAATGGCAAGCGAGGGGCTGCACTGGTTTCGACGAGGGTGCGGGATCGCTGTGGTGCATGTCGAGCTGAATGTGCTCGTAAAACTGATTCAAAAAAACTAACTGCAAACGACGAACGTTTCGCACTCGCTGCTTAAACACCAGTGAGCCTTACAACAGCAGGCCGATGGGCTGGGCACGGGTGGTTTGATCGAAAGATTGGGCTGTCCAGGCTGTAAGGTCATTTACATCGGCTGGCGCTGACCCGGGTACCTTGGGTTGGTGCAAGACAATAGGGTACTGGCGATGGTGAAAGCGTGTGGCTGCGCGAGCACCGAAGCAAGATTCAAATCAGACCACTAAACATGTAGATCTGCTCGACGATGGCTTTCGGACGCGGGTTCAAATCCCGCCAGCTCCACCATA
>JFJP01011565.1_pt1 | contig 10651 bp, 9 predicted proteins | sample 431651 | NCBI WGS metagenome assembly JFJP01 (sample SAMN02602958, study PRJNA72255) | Microbial mat metagenome, whole genome shotgun sequencing project. | biome: fresh water; feature: sink hole; material: water; isolation source: purple microbial (photo- and chemosynthetic) mats found in...
TTAGGCAAGGTAATGGTATTGCCAGTTTGACTCCCTAGCGTAATGGTTAATTCATTAGGGCTAAAGTGTTGCCCCGTAGATTGAATTGTAAAGGTTAAATGAATGGGTCCCATACAAAATATTTCTCCTAATGTGATATTTTGTTCCTTGAGTTTTTATACTGAGGAATTAGCACGCCCTCGTGCTTAACCAACGACACACGAGAGCGTGTGTCACTCCAATTGGCGAAACAGAGTTTCACAATTGACTGCGTTACTAAACAGAATTTAGTAACAAGTTAAAAAATCAACTTAATGGTTAAGGAGGAGGACATCCTTCGGGAATTGTGAGAGGATAAACTGCTCCTTTTGCATAATCTACAAATGGTATTACTAGCATCTGTCCAGAATCAATTGAGAAATTTACATCACCAACCCTGTAGTAGGTACTTGGCTCTAATGATAGTACAAATCTATCTGGCTCACCACCTTGAATTTTTGGCTTTAAAGAACGCACCCCAACCCTCTCACCATGACCATCATTATACTTATACACTGAGACCGACTCTATTGCACTGCCTCTATGATTCTCAATCACTACCACTCCTTTCCCTGGTTCTGGCGTGACATACCAGGTAGAGCAAGGTGTATTGGTAGGTAGTACAGGTTTAGGTGTATTAGTAGGTGGTACGGGTTTAGGCGTTTTGGTAGGTGGTACTACGGGTTTAGGGGTATCGGTTGATTCCCCGTCTTGTGGTGCGAGTGAGCCAACAACATCAAATTGTGATCCTACAGGTTTAGGCGTATCGGTTGATTCCCCTGTTGCTGTTTCAGAAGTTGGCTTATCCATTGTAGCTTCATCGGTTGCGGTGGTGGACACAGCTGACGCACTGGTTGCTTCTACCATTGCCGTTGTTGCGGCAACAGATGGCTCTTTTCCGCCACTGAACATGATGAGACCAATGATGATACAAACCACCACCACCGCGCCGATGCCAATCCACAAACCCGAATTACTTTGACGGACGGGTGGGGCAACGGTGGTCGGAGAGACTACTGTAGCTGGTGGGCTTTGAGGTGGGGTAGACCTGGCCGTAGCTAAAGAGGTTTCAGCCTGCTCATCAATTGGCTTATTGGCTCGCGGTATCGCCGCCTGACGGCTGGCTGCGGTCAGGCTCAAGGTATAAATCGCTTGCCCGATGCGTAATTTATCGCCTACTTTGAAAGGAACAGCCGCCGCCCCAAGCCGTTGCTCATTAATAAATGTTCCATTCACCACCCCATGTGTGCCATCAAACTCAATCGTCGCGTGCTGACGTGAGGCTAATTGGTCTTCTACGGGAATATCGCAAGTTTTCGCCCGCCCCAAAGTCAACGCGGCCCCTAACCTAAGAGGATAGCTATGCCCATCTGGCCCCACCAGATAGGGCAAACTCGCGCTCACCATCGTGGCCTCAGCCTCATTAGCCGCAGAGCCAATCATGGTGGCCTCATTATCAAACAGAACCGTCTCACTCGGTACAACTTGGGTCGGAACATTCCCTTGCAACTCTGCCTGCCATGCCGCCACCGATACGGGGCGATTTTTCTCTAAGGGTTGCATGGCGTGCCTAATCGCTTGCCAAACCTGTTGACTCAAATTAAGATTTAACTGCTGTGGTGATGCAAACTGCGCTCTATCGGTTAATAAACTGATACTATCAGGCGGCCTTTCGGCAGTCAACAGCGCGTACAAGGTCGCGCCCAACGCATAAATGTCTGAACGAGGAGACGTGCCTTCGCCACTGTACTGCTCAGGCGGTGAGAAACCTGGCGTTACGCCCCGCGCCCCCGTCCCCGTAACCGCATTTTGCTCGGCAATTTTGGCAATGCCAAAATCCACCAACACCGCTTGCCCACCAGGTGTCACCTTAATATTTTGCGGCTTAATATCCCGATGAATAATGGGCGGTTGCTGTTTATGCAGATATTGCACCGCATCACAAATTTGCGAAATATAACGCACCGCTTGCGCCTCATCTAACGGTTTTTTAGACCGCTTAATGATTTGCCATAAATCTTCCCCTTCAATGAAATCCATCACCAAATATTGCTGGCCTGCCACACTAAAGTGGTGCATCACGCGGGGCAAGGCGGGATGATGTAACTTGGCTAAAATACGGGCTTCCTGCTGAAATTGTATGATACTTTGGGGCATTTGCAGAAAGTTTTCCTTAATGGCGACCTCAATATCAAGATTGGTGTCATACCCCTGATAAATCGCGCCCATGCCGCCCTGCCCAATCAGGCGGTCAATCCGATACCGATTTTCTAATACAGTGTCTACAGCTAACGTCATGTACTACTCCCATTAATTAAATTATATTACATGAATATAAATGCTGTTTCCGTAGCGAAAACCGCATGTCATTCTGAGCGAAGCACCCAAAGGGTGTAAACGAAGAATCCCTCTCTAAAATTCGGGATGACTCATCATTCAGACCTAATCGGCCATTTTTGTGTCAGTAGTTTTGTTTAATAATTTTAACATCTCAGTCAGACAAACTATCACAATATTTTTCCTTTGGATGCGGGCGTGAGAGGTCAGGTTTAGTTGATAGATAACAAACCTCAATGGGCTGACCTACGACAACTTCATTGAACACTGCCTCTGAAGTAACAAAACGGGCTTCATACTCCAAATAATGATAATATACATCATAATACGAAAATTTACTGTTATCACTATCAGACCAAGTACGATATTTTTTAGCCGTAATAACTCCCATAATGACTTGACCATCTTGGTTTAGTCGGTAAGCCTGCCAAATATGATAAAAAATATCAATAACCATAATGCTAATGGGGAGTAGAATACCCAACTCTTGTAAATAATGTAACTCTATCTTAGCTATGTAAGGAATACCCCAAAAAATTACTATAGCTATCAGTAATCTTAAAACATGCACTATTATACCCCTATAACTTGACAATTTACAATACGTTTTGCCTAAAGCCTTCGGAATATACTCCCCCGAAATGGGTATATTGGGTAAGTCCAAATCATGGCGTAGTTTTCCCACGAGGTAAGCTAACTGTTGCGGGTCTGGGGTCGGGTTTTTCAACCTTCCCACGGGAGACAACTCTAAGTAGTAGTCGGCGGCGGGTGAGTGACCGTCTTTTAATTCACGCGTGCAGTAGACTTGTTCAATTTTTGTGACCTCAAATTGCTGATTCGAAGACAAGATTGCCCTCGTCGACACTGTCAGGGTTTGCCCCGCCAAAGTAATTTGGGTGCGTCTGATAGTTTTTTCAAGCCAAAATACCGCCACAAAAATCAAGCCTATTGTCATAAATGAAAACCAAAGTACCTCATCATGGTCAAGATAGCCCCATTGCATACCCAAAACGTAAACCATAACAAGCCCAGGTACCCCGAAAAACCAATAGTTGTGCAAAAACTGCCTGAGCTGTTTTTGCCACAGTAGGCGCATGGTGATGGTATAGCCAGTGGCATGCTCTTGGAGCGTAATAGTCGGTGGTGGGGTTAGATTGAATTGAGCAGACATGGTGTTATCTCCTTATATCGATACTCAGTATATCAACATTTTGAGGGTAGTCATCAGGTGACTTGAAGTCACCTGATGACTAAAGGCCACAATCCTGAAATACTAACACTAGAAATAGGCTATTTACAAAATTCTCATTCCTTAATTAAAAAACATTAGATAAGCAAATTTCCCACAATATTTTTCCAACGGATGCGGACGGGAGAGGTTAGGTTGAGTGGGCAGATAACAAACCTCAATGGGCTGACCTTCAATAATCTCAGCAAATACCTCTGCTGAAACCACCAACCAAGTTTCATACTCTAAATAACGATAATAAATTTCACAAGGTTGCACTTTGGCCCCTCGGTTATAATAAGTCCGACGTTTTTTAGCGGCCACCACGCCCGTAATGATTTGACCATGTTGGTTTAATTGGTATGCCTGCCAGATACCAGAGGCCATGTTGATGACCAAACCCACCATGAGCAACCCACCAATTCCTAGCAATATGAACGGCCCACCAATTCCTAGTAAATAAAGCACCTGTATCCCGATAAGCGCATTAATCCCAAAGGTAAACAGGGCCACAAAGAAAAAATTCCATAGTAAGAACGCCAGATGAGCCATCATACTTTCGTAACTTAACGATGCACCATTGGCTTGGCCTAGTATGGCGGGAATATACTCGCCCGTAATGGGGGTTTCAGGTAACTTTAAGTCATGGCGTAGCTTTCCCACTAGGTAAGCTAACTGTTGCGGGTCTGTGGTGAGGTTTTTCAACCGCCCCACAGGAGATAACTCTAAATAGTAATCGGCGGTGGGTACAGAACCATCTTTTAACTCACGCGTACAGTAGATGTGTTGCATCTTGGCGGTCTCAAATTGTTGGGTAGAAGCAAAAATTAGCCCTGTCTTCACGGTCAGGGTTTGACCCGCTAAAGTCAGGAAAGTGCGATTAATTTGTGAGTAGAAAACATAGCGCAATAATGCCAGTAACATTATGCCTCCCAAGAGAGGAATACAGGCTAATAATAGCCAAATTTGAAATAGCATCGCCAGGCCAAAAATGAGCAGTGAAAGCCACATGAAGATAAACCCGCCTTGGAAAAGCGGTATACCCCGTATTTGCGAAGGGGGGCGAATAATGATGGCGTGGTGGGTTTTATCCTCTTGTAAGGTAATCCCACGCGGTGGGGTAACATTCGTTTGGGTAGACATGTCATTAGCTCCTTGCCCCTACATTTATTTTCCTTGAAAAGTTTCTTTAAACCATGCTCTTATACTGCATTCCAAATGAAAACTACACTTTCGCCATGAAGTTGGGGCCAGAATAAATTCTGGACTCCACCACCAAAATGGGGTCCAGAATTTATTCTGGCCCCAGAGGACTGCCATAAAGCTGAAACGATTAACTCCGCCATGACGCGATTTTTCGCGGCTGAGGTTTCATTTTGTTCCATGTAAAAATCTCCTGAGATGACGTTATAACTCCCTGCCACCGCCCACATGGTTAGCGGGCAATGGCAGGGTTATTTAATTGCGTTTTTTTGCAAACCATAACAGCTACTTTATGACCTAATGTCTCGTCAAGCGTGAATTAATGGAATGGTGTTAGTCATCAGGTGACTTCAAGTCACCTGATGACTAAACAAATCACACTTGACAGGACAACTTGACAGGACACTAAAGCAAACATCGTAATTCTGTTTAGCCGCAACCTTGGGCTTTTTTATTTAGCACAACGGAACCCAATGTCATAGTTGGCATAGGTTGACGGTAGTTGTGTCCCTCTATCGGTAACTCGTCCTCTAAAAGAATAGTTATTCCAACCACCACCACGTAATACATGTCCACCAACCGCTTGATTAATGGTCCACTCAACCACATTTCCCGCCATATCCATCACCCCAAAAGGACTAGCTCCTGATGAATAACTGCCTACAGCGGTGGGGCCAGCTGTATTCAAATTAGCTTTGGCAGAATCAAAGCTGTTGCCCCAGGGGTAACGTCGGCCGTCAGTACCCCGCGCGGCTTTTTCCCATTCCTCTTCCGTTGGCAAACGGCTCCCCGCCCAGCGGCAGAAATTAGCGGCAGCCGTAAAATCTACCCCCACTACGGGGTTGTCATCAGCAAGAAATTGGTCATCAAAGGTAATTTTGCTATCTGCTGCAATATTACTGCCTGATTCTTGGCAAGTACCTGCGTCAACACACGCCTCATATTGAGCGTTAGTTACCTCATATTTACCGATTTGAAATTTCTTCACGGAAACAGTTCGGCTGCCCTTTTCATTACCAAACCATGCTTCTTGACACGTTTGGCCTGTGCTTTGTCCCTCAGTTTGATTACATTCTTCAATGGCTGCCTTTATTTGGGCAGCATCACTGCCCATGGTAAAATTACCTGCAGGAATAGAAACCCACTCTATATCACCATTGCCGCCATCAGAACTTGATACAGAGGTGTCCTCTTCATCTTCTGTAGCCTCAGTGTCCTCTTCATCTTCTACAGCCTCACTGTCCTCTTCATCTTCTGTAGCCTCAGTGTCCTCTTCATCTTCTGTAGCCTCACTGTCCTCTTCATCTTCTGTAGCCTCACTGTCCTCTTCATCTTCTACAGCCTCACTGTCCTCTTCATCTTCTACAGCCTCACTGTCCTCTTCATCTTCTGTAGCCTCACTGTCCTCTTCATCTTCTGCAGCCTCACTGTCCTCTTCATCTTCTGTAGCCTCACTGTCCTCTTCATCTAGACTATTATAGTCATGTACAGCATAGTCTGGCGGAGCGACTATTTCCATTGCATTGTCATAGCTAAATACTACTTTGCCACTTTTATCAAACAGATTTTCAAAAGGCAAAAAAGTATACTCTAAAAGTTCAGCCTGTTCATTTGTTACAGTAGTGCGTATCTTAAAGGAATCAGTCTTGTGAACCCAAAAACCATAATCGTTTCGCCACCAATACTCTTCACCACCCTCGGCTCGATAATGAAGCTCAAGCCCACTAACTCGTGTAGACTTTCCTGGCTCCAGAGAATACCAACCCTGTGCAACAAAACAATCTGCCTGTGGGTCATAGAAGCCAAGTGCATAATAGATTGTTTCGCTTGTGCCATTTGCTAGCTCTACTTCGTAGTTTTTTCTACGAGCAGGAATTTCATTTACGTCGTCATTGTTACTAATGAGGGGGTTGACCCCAGCGGCTTTAGTAGGCAAAACAACTATTAACGCCCCTACTCCCACAAATAAAATCAACAACAAGCTAACGATTAACCTTTTCATTTTGTTTTAACTCCTTTTTACTTACATTTTTATTACCAACTAGAAAATGGATATAGCCTAATAATTTTCTCCACCTGTAAATAATTCGGTGATGCGGAGTCCAAAGCCGTAGGCTTTGTCAGGTGGGTCAAAGCCTACGGCTTTGGACTCCATTCTTAATCCCCTAAAAATTTACAGGTGGAAATTTCTTACTTCCCTGCCACCGCCCACATGGTTAGCGGACAATGGCAGGGTTATTCAATTGTTAGTTACGCCCCCACGACCTCGGCCTGGGGTTGAGCAGGGTTTGGTCGTGGGGTTATGCAGTTGGATAAACAGCAAAGTTTTAAAGTTTTTGCACTACTCCCATTCCTGCCCAAAAAAATCTTTGTCTTTATAATTAGAAAGATATGGGACGGACAGTGCATTGTCGTAGTTAAATATATATTTATTATCCTTAACTTTTGACATGTTTTGAAAAGCCATAAAAGTTAAACGCTTCTTTTTGCCTCGTTTGACACTTAGATTTCCTGGTAGATTAAATGGCCCCCCCCTATCAATCCATTGGCCATTATTTTCTTCCCACCAGTAGCCGCCTAGGTTATCATTGGCCCAAAAGTGAATCTCAACCCCTTCCCAGTATGCAGATGCTCCTGGTTCTAGACCATACCACCCTGTTCCAGAAAAGGCATCTATCGTTGCGTTATACGATGATACAGAGTAGTATATTCTATCCGCAGTACCGTTTACAAAGGTAACTTTACTAAATGGACGGCGGAACGGAATTGTTTGTGGTTCATTCCCTACATTACTAGGCTGGCTATCAGCCGCTTGAGTGGGCCAGACGAACGTTAATACGTTTACGCCTACAAATAAAATCAACAGCAAACTCATCAGTACCTTTTTCATGTTGTTTTAACTCCTTTTTACTTACATTTCTATTACCAACTAGAAAATGGATATGGCCTTGCAATTTTCTTACTTCCCCGCCACCGCCCATGATGGGCAATGGCAGGGTTATTCAATTGTTAGTTACTGCCCCACGACCTCGGCCTGGGGTTGGGCAAGACTATCCTAAAAACTGGTCAAAACACGCCTTGCAACTAATAACCAGTCACGTCAATATAGCCTTGTGGGGAGGGGATATCCATTGCATCATCATACCTTAGAGTGAAAACTTTATCTGTTTCACTGGCATAATAGGGTCTATAACCATACCCCTTTTTCTTCGCTTTTTTGTTCGATATACCATCAACGATGCTAAAACCATTATAGGGATGGATCCACCAGCCATGATCTTCTCGCCACCAGTAATATTCTCCATCAGAACTCTTGGCATAAAAGAAAGCGGCACCATTGGCACTTCTAATTTCAAAAGATGTTTCTCCTGGTTTCAACATCCACCATCCCTCTGAAACCCTACGATCTACAGCTGGGTTGTACCAAGCAATAGCATACAATATATCCTCACCAGTACCGTTTCTTACACTTACGGTGGCTCCTTGAGCAACAGCAGTAGGAGTCGGCACTAGGGGTAACACCCCTGCCCCCACGAATACAGCTAACAGCAAACTCATCAATACCTTTTTCATTTTAGGTTATCCTTTTTTAGTAATGACTCATGTTCCTGTTACCCATTTTCTAATGGGTAACAGAACCAGTGAGTCATTTTTTACTTTATTACTTCTTTTCTGGCGCATCAATCATCTGGTCCAAAGGAGGAGTGGGTATAGCATCCACATCAACTACATCTGTCCCTGCGGGCGGAGTAAAGGTAAACATGCTGGCCTCAATCTCAGTCTGCTCAATTGCGCCTTGTAATATGGCTAAACCTTTGCCACTCACCGTTCCCGTAGCCGTTTGCTGCACAAGTTCCAATTCAATTTGCTGCGGCAAGAACGTTTCCTTATCTATCCAGATAGTTCCCGTAGCCTCCGTTAAGAGGGAGTCTTCACTCGTTTCTTTGGAAACCGTTTTAACCATATAGGTATCCCGTCCATTGACGTTTTCACTCCCTGTAACGGTAGTCTCAACGGGGCCTAATGAGCCTTTGTTCCAAATCTCACGAAGGGTTGAGTTTATTTCTTGCATCTCAGGTTGGTCAGCCAAATGAGGATTAGCCATGAAATACTTCGCTGAGGTGTAAAAAACGTTCTGTTTGGGCGCGTAAACCCAGCCTTGGGTATCATTGGAACCAATAATAGAGCCTTTGATTTCCTCAGTTTCACTCGTAAATTCAATCCGTACATTTTTATTAGCACGGTTGGCCCACACTTGTACGCTCCCCTTTATCCCACCTGCTTTAGTAGCCATTTGGAACGCCACCGTAAAATGAGCCTTATCAAGGGCTTTTACCGCTGCCTCCATTTTCTTAATCAATTCCTGCCCATCGGCTTGACCCGCTTCCGCCGCAGGTTTGGCGGCCTCCGCCGCTTTGGTCGGTTCGGCAGGCGGGGCCGCAGGGGTAGCACTACCACAAGCCACTAAGCCCAATAACAGGCCGAGTGATAACATAACATAAACTGTTCTGATTATTTTTGTTACGAACATACTGTTTCTCCTGATTATTTTTTACAAAATAGCCACCTGTAAATAATATGGTGATGGGGTCAGCCTTTATAAGGTTTTGAACCTTATAAAGGCTTAAATATTGACAGGTGACAAACTAGGTTGTCTTAAACTGTCTGACGTGCCAAAGGCCGCCTGGGTAACGTTAGCGTTACCGTTGCTAAATAAATGGGGCAATAGGTTGCACCTCCTTCATGTCAAAAGATATTTATTAAGTCACAGTTTGCCGCGCGTAGCGGCAAGCTGATAGACCGCACCTAAGGTCACTTTTGGCTTAAGCAATCCATATTGCCCCGAAAAACAAGGCTATAGATATCGCCAAGAAGATAATGAACGCCATAAAATAACTCCCTGTAATCGTGTAAGCCCCATAAGCCAACAGTATCGGTAAGCCCAACCACAAAACTAATACTAAAAAAACAAACGGCAACATAACAAGGTTTTCATAGTGGCGGTTCTTGGCTAGTTGGCCTGACAGACCTATGGCCTCAATAATTTTACTCTTAACTATCCCTGCCCCACCTAGTGCTACAGTACCCATGAGTAAATAACCATATGCCAAACATGGGGAAAGTATTAACCCCACACCACAAGCTAAGGCTATGTCCAAATAGTAACCAAAATTAAGAAGCAGATAGACGAATATAACCAGGCTGATGAGCAAAAACATGGCCCGCTGTAGCTGTTCATAGCTGGACAATATTCTGGTCATTTTACGAATCTCTTCAGGTAGTTCGTCGTTGCCCTCAAGATTAATGGCTGTGGTCAAACGATATATTTCCGCAGGCAAGCTGCTGAGTTGGTTATTCTTAAGGTTAAGTGAAGTTAGGTTTGTCAATTTGCCAATTTCTGGTGGCAAGCTGCTGAGTTTGTTACCCTCAAGGGTAAGTGAAGTGAGGTTTGTCAATTTGCCAATTTCTGGGGGCAAACTGCTGAGTTGGTTATGCTCAAGGTTAAGTGAAGTTAGGTTCGTTAAGTTGCCAATTTCTGGCGGTAGCTGGGTGAGTTGGTTATTCTTAAGGTCAAGTGAAGTTAAGTTCGTTAAGTTGCCAATTTCTGGGGGCAAACTGGTAAGTCTGCCATCATAGTCATCATCACCAATAACGGTAAGTGAAGTCAAGTTTGTCAAATTGCCAATTTCTGGGGGCAGACTGATCAAGGAGGTACCTCGCAAAACAAGTTCCGTCAAATCAGTTAAATTGCCAATTTCTGCGGGTAGATTTTCTAGAGTAATATCACTTAGGTTAAGTGTAGTCCCTTGCTTATATTTTATAAGCTCTTCGTAGTTCATTGTAGTAACTCCTTCTCAGGTAATG
>JFJP01028298.1_pt1 | contig 10651 bp, 11 predicted proteins | sample 431651 | NCBI WGS metagenome assembly JFJP01 (sample SAMN02602958, study PRJNA72255) | Microbial mat metagenome, whole genome shotgun sequencing project. | biome: fresh water; feature: sink hole; material: water; isolation source: purple microbial (photo- and chemosynthetic) mats found in...
TTTAAATTTTAAAAAATTCAGAGTGTTTGAAAAAGTTTTTGAAAAAAATCTATCAATTTTTTCTGTTAATATTTAAAAAAAATTTAAAAAAGCTAGGTTCTTTATTTCTTTTGAGCTACAGGTGATTTATAATTTGCCTTATTTCCAGAACCTTGATTTTTACCCAGTTTTTCTGGAATTTTCTGGACATTAACTATTCCATTTTCATTTATTTTGACTTTTTCTCCATTGATTTGAGCTTTGTTATCACCTTCCCAGACTAACTCCTCATTTTCGACCTTATTATTGAAATCAGTTAATAAATTACTCACATTATCTAAATAAGTCTTCATATGATCATTCAATTTTTTTGACAAATGTTCATAATCGAATTGTGACCGATTCCAAAGACTCTTCACACGAGTTTCTGCATTTTCATGAAAAACTTTCATTTTGTCAATGCTTTTTTCTTCTAAACTTTGGATTTCTTTCGCAGTATTAACCTTTAAAGCTTCGATTTCTTTAGACAAAATAGCATTTTTTTCTTTATATTCAGCAATTTGATGATCTAATTCAGGCCCTTCTTTTGAATAAATATCTTTCAAATTTTTATTTTTCTTCGTTAAGTCCAGATTCTCAGCTTTTAAAATTGAAGTTTTAGTTTCGATGTTCTGAACTATTGCATTCAACCAGTCAATGCATTTATGAGATTCTTTCTATAAAAAGAAAAAAATTAGAAATCTTTCATTTAAAAATCAAAAAAACATCAGATTGTTTTAATTCTTTCTTGCAGGTTTCGCATGAGATCAAAAAAAAACCACATTCTGGCATATGCTTGATTTTGCCTGGCAATGAAATATCTTCACATTCCTTTCTGCCACAGAAAGAATTTGAATAATAGCATTTGGAATCCTCATGATTCTGCAAATTTCGAATCTTCAAAATCTCCATGCAACCTTTCGTCCAATATTGGCATTTTATTGACATTTCTTCGATTTTTCCTTGCAGAGAAGAATTCGGGGAAAAAAAATGCTCGCACGTTATTGGACTTTAAAATTTTAAACAAAAGGGGTTTATGTTATATTCAATATTTTTTTGATTTCAACCCTCTTTTGCTGCATTCTTGACAATAGATGAGCTTGCATTTGGCACATTGAACTGGATTTTTCAAAATGTAAGTACAAATTGAACAGATATGCTCTTTTTCGGTGTAGGTGTGTAGAAATCGGCAGGGTTCGTAGCCTGGCATTTGAAATGGTTTTTGATGGATGAAAAGGATGTTAAAATTTATATAAATTTTATAAATATAAATTAATTGTATGGTTTTTAAAATAAACGATTTTTAATTTTTGGAAAGAAAGAAAAAATCAATAAATTTTAATAAATTTTATTTGAATTAATTTCTTAAACAAATTTTTTTGTTGTTGTCGTCATATAATTCATTGAAAGAAAAAAAAAACTATTTCTTTTCTCCTCTTTTTAATGATGAAATGATGAAACGCCTTTTTTTAAATTTTTTATTTTTTTTAAATCCCTTGAATTTCTCATTTAAAATAGCCAAAATACAAACAAGCTATGAATTTCAAAGAGCTGAACTCTTCAAGAAAATAAATCATCAAAGATACGGTGATATGCAAATAACTGAAAATGATCTAAAATATTTATCTTCCAATCCTTTTTCCCAACAAACAACATTCAAAGACCTCAACGATGATTTTTATTCAAACTCTGCGATGAAATATAAAACACAAATTGAAAACCATCCATTTTTTGCAAAATTATCAGAATTACCTAAAGGAGCACTGTTACATAATCATTTAAAGGATTCAATAGATCCTGAATGGTTCTTGAAATTATTAAATAATCCAAATGTTTATGAAACAAAAATAGAAATTCGAAACAATTCTTATGAGACTTTAATATATAAAAAAAATGCGAGTAATTTGAAGAGTATGATGGAAAAAAAAGCAGAATATATAAAAGAACATAGTTCCATTCTTGGATTTGATGTAGAAAAAGGTTGGGAATTAGAAATTAAAAGAAAAATAAGTTTTTTTCCAGATGAATTAGAAAAAATTAAGAATAATAATGAAGCTTGGGCTTTTTTTGAACCGAAAATCAAATATGCTGAAAATTTAATTACGTTCAAAGAATTCTATTTTCAACATATTCTCAATGTCTTCAACCAATGTATTCAAGACAAGCTTTTTCGTTTCGAAACAAGAGTCGATTTAGGTGGGATTATGGATGAAAACTACACTTTGATTTCTTTAGATGAGGAAATGAATATTTATTTAAAAGCATTGAAAAAAATTCGGGAAAAAGTTCCTTATTTTTCCTTTGGAATAATTGTAGCAATAGTTCGAAATTTAGATGATGACAGTGTCAAGAAAAAAATTCGGGAAGCTTTTGAAATGAAAAAAAAATATCCAGAGCTTGTTCTTGGATTTGACTTCGATGGTGATGAAAATAATTATCGATCATTTCATAATTTATCACAAATTATTATAAGTACTAAACAAGAGCTTGAAAAGGAATTTCAAATTACTCTTCCCCTTATTTTGCATTGTGGTGAATCAGTTAAATTTTCGAATGAAAATCCCATTGATGGTATATTATTAGAAGCAAAAAGATTAGGCCATGGCTTGAATTTGATTAAATTTCCTTATTTATTTGATGAAATTAAAGATAGAAATGTGTGTATTGAAATAAACCCCATCAGCAATCAAATCTTAAAGAATATTATTGATTTAAGATGGCATCCAGGAATCACTTATCTCGGCTTGGGTATAAAAATTGCGATAAGCAACGATGATCCTTCAATTTATAATACCAAAGGAGTTAATTATGATTTATTTGTTGCCACTGCAGCTTTTGAATTAAATATTTTAGATTTGAAAAGGATTTTTTTAAACAGCATTGAATGCAGCATGATGAATGAAAATGAAAAGGATAAGATGGTTCTTTTATTTTTGAAAGAATGGGATGAAGTCATTTTGAAATGGAATAACAATTAATTTAATTCTATTTTAAAAGAAAAAATGTCATAAAATTAACAATTAAATGCCAAAAAATAGAAAACAATAAAGATTATTTACCAATAATTTAAAATCAGTCCAAATTTTTAAGTTCCTTTTGCCCTCGTTTTTTTAAAAATATAATAATATATTTGTCTTAAATATGTTTTTTTTCTTTAATATCAAAAATTTAAATCAAATCTTCTAAATTCGGCATCATTTAAAAATATAACTACCTAGATTTCAAAATATTTTAAAAAATCAAGAAAACTTCAAAACTTATTATTTATATCAAAAGCAAAAAGCAATGGAAAAAGAATTAGAAATTCAAGCAGTTATTGGTTTTAAAGGTCTCTATCAATTGTCTTTCTCTCTTTACACTGTTCACATTTTCTTTAGGAAACGTTTTTCAGGGACTTCTTCTTCACCCAGACAATGAACATTTATTATTCCCTCTTGGCTCAACAATAATCGTTCGACATATAATTTCAAGATCCCAAACTTTTCTTCGTGGTCATGACAATCAAATCTCAATATTGACAGTCTCTCCCTCTGGGAAATATGTGGCTTCAGGACAAAAAACCTATATGGGATTTCAAGTAAAAGATTTTTATTAGTAAAAAACAATCAATCAAACTTGAAAACAGGCTGATATAATCATATGGAATTTCGAAGAAAGAACAATGATGCATCGACTAAAATTGCACAAAGTTTTGATCCAATCTTTGACTTTTTCTCATAATGAGCAATATTTGGCTTCTTTAGGAGGTCCTGATGATAAAAACACCATGATTGTTTGGGATGTCGTAAGTGGGAAAGCCTTGTATCAAAGTCCATTGGTCGGCACAGAAGTTCATCAAATAATTTTCTTCAACAAATCTGATGATAAATTATTGGCAGTTGTCGATCAAGGAATACAGATTCTGACAGTTGACAAATTAAATAAAAAGGTTCTTTCGATTTTTTATTTGCAACTCTTAATTTTTTTGCTTAATTTTTAGATAAAAAGCTTAGGAGTTAATTTGGGAAATATGAAAAGACATTTCACTTGTGGTATTGTCGACTCATCTGATTGTTTTGCATATTGTGGAACAAAAACTGGTGATGTTTTTGAGGTTTGTGAAAATAATTTTAGAAATTATCAATCAAATTTAAACAGGTGAACATTGAAAGAGCTATTTTTAAAAGATTGGGACCAATCAATAAATTGTTTTCTCAGGGAGTCACTTGTCTTGGCTTGCTTCCAAACGGAGATATCATCGTCGGTGCAGGAGATGGAACTTTAGCTAAATTATCCATCCAAGATATGAAAATTAAAGCGTAATTTAAATAGTTTTTTATTGCAAAAAAATAATTAAAAAAAAAAATGAAAGCAATTCAGAAGTTTTGGGCAGTGTGACCTCTATTACATTTACTGCTGATTTTACCCACTTTTTTTGTGGAAGTTCACAAGTAAAAAATAATTTAATATAATTTTCCTAACAGATTTGTTCTTTGCAAAACCAAAAGTCTAATATATATTGGGTGGAAACTGAGAAATTATATCCTGAATTGAGAAACACTTGTCATTATGAGAGAATAAATGATGTAACATTCCCACAGTAATAATTTTTTAAAGATTTTTTCCTAAAAACTAAACTTTTTTTCTATTATGATTTTTCTTCAAGCAATTATTCTGATGTCTTTGCCACATGTTCTGTAAATGATATAAGAATTTGGAATGCTAAAAATCGACAAGAATTGTTAAGAATACAAGTTCCTAACTTAGAATGTAATTGTGTTGCCTTCATGAACGATGGGAAAAGTATTTTGAGTGGTTGGAATGATGGGAAAATCCGTTCATTTTTCCCACAATCAGGAAAATTGATGTATTTGATCAATGATGCACATATTCATGGAGTAACAGCAATCACAACAACTAGTGATTGTCAAAGGTTTTTATTAATTTTCTTCAGGAAACTCAAAACTAAAACTTAATAAAAATAGAATTATTTCTGGTGGAAATGAAGGGGAAGTCAGAGTTTGGAAAATTGGCAAACAAACACAAATTATGGAAGCTTCAATGAAAGAACATAGAGGAAGAGTGTGGGCCATTCATGTAAAAAGATTAAAAATGAATAAAAAATATTTTGATTTTTAAATCATAGGTCAGAAAAAATAATGATCAAGCGGTCAGTGCTAGCTCCGATGGTTCTTGCATTGTTTGGGATATTAAAAGCTTCACGAGATTAATGTGCTTGTTTGAATCAACCTTATTTAAACAAGTTCTTTACCATCCTGAAGAAAGCCAATTATTAACTACTGGCTCAGATCGAAAGGTAAAAAATTTTTAAAAATAAAATAAAAATAATAAAAAAAAGATTACTTATTGGGCTACTTTTGATGGTCAAGCAATTCGAATGTTAGATGGCTCTGATGAAGGAGAAGTCAATGCTTTAGCTATAACAAAGTTTTTTTCAAAAAAAATTATTGGAATTTGTTTTAAATATGTTAATGATAAAATTAGGGAAGGTGAGCATTTTGTCTCCGGAGGAGAGGATAAAATGGTAAAGATTTGGAGTTATGATGAAGGATTATGCTATTTCGTAGGAGCAGGGCATTCTGGAGCCATCACAAAAATCACAATCAGTCCAGATCAAAGGACTATTGTTTCAGTTGGAGCTGAAGGTTTATTTGGAAATAGTGAATAAAAAATGAATTATTAATTAAAACAGGAGCAATATTTTTATGGAAAATGCCAGAAGAAGTTGTTTCGGCAAAAGCTGAAAACGAATTGCCAACAGTCTCAAAAGATAAGCCAGAACTTATTCAAGAGACGAATCTTCAGTTAGAAAAATCAAAAGTCCTGAAAAATGACGAGAAAAGCAAAAATGGGAAAAGCGTTGCCTCTAAAAACTCAAAATCTTTGCAACAAAGAAAATAACTAAAAATTTAATAAAAAAATTGGAAAATTGAAAAAAATTGATTTTTAATTTGGAATAAAAGTATTAATTTTTTTGAGTTTGGTCTCAAGAAATTTAATTAACGAGACTCAAATTAAACTTAATTTTCTTAAAAATATCCAGAAACATTATAAAAAATGCCTGCAAGGCTCTTAAAAGGAAATTTAGCTGCGAAGTCAATCATTTTAAAATTGAAAGAGCTCTCAATAAAATTACAAACAGATTTCAAAATCCCCAAAGAAAATCTTCCAAAAATCGCCTTAATCGATTGTTGTCTTGATTTTGAATCAAAACTTTATATCAAAAAAAAGAAATCGATCATAAATGACATAGGTTTTTCTTACCATGAGTTTATTTTTCAGGAATACAAAAAAAATGAGCTAATAAACCTAATAAAATTTTTGAATTCTGAAAGAAATATTCATGGAATCTTGATTCAATTGCCAATTCCTTTAAAAGAAGACACTGAAGAGTTATTAGAATATATTGATCCCGACAAAGATATTGATGGATTAACAAATATTAATATGAGTAAAATAAAAACGAATGATATGTCAGGAATAAAATCATGCGCAGCATTAGGAATTCTTAATCTTTTAAAAGCTGCGGAAATAAATTTCAAAAGTTCACGATTTGTTTTGGTCGGCAATGGAAAATTAATAAATTATCCTTTAGGGCTTTTGCTTAAACATAGTTATTTTTCCAAAAATATAGATGTTGTTGATATCAGTACCGAAAATAGCGAAAGTATTATTGAAAAAGGAGATGTTATTATTTCAGCAACAGGCGTTAAATATCGAATTAAAGCTGATTTTGTAAAAAAAGGTGCTGTTGTTATTGATTGTGGATCGATACATAAGAAGGAAACAGAGTTTGAAAAATTATTGGAAGTCGCTTCTTATATTACACCAATTCCTGGAGGGGTTGGCCCTTTAACCATTTCCTATTTAATGGTGAATGTAATGAAAGCTTTTTGTTTACAAAATAAAATTTTATTCTCAGAGGAAGAAATAAAATTTTTAAAGAGTTATTCTCAATAAAAAAAAAATTTATATGACAAAAATTTTAATTTTTTTTTTTTTTTTTGAAAAAAAATTACAAATAAAAAATTAATTTCGCTGAATTTTTAATAAGTAATTTTTCTCTCTCCATTTTTATGAATACTGTACTACCCCCTCTCAAACGAAATTCATCAATCAATCCAACTCTTAAAAAGGCTCAAAGAAGCCCAAGCATTATGATTGAAGGAAACACGAATCATTCGTAAATAATTTTTTATTTACGAATTAAAGAAATGATTTTTTAAAGGTATTTAAAACACGATAAAATGAAATGCAAGCATTGTTTAAATCAAATAAGACTTCTAAAAACAAGAAAATCACTCATACCTGCAGATGAGAGCATTAAAGTTGAAAAAAAAAAAAAATTGTGAGAAGACTAAGCAGCATCCAAACAACAAAAACTCCACAAAAAAATAAAGAAATGATTGAAACCAAAACAAAGGATGAAATTTTCGCAAACAGAACTCCTGTGAAAAATTCAAGTCCTGCAATCAAAGGTAAGTTTTTTATATTATTTCATTAATAATTTAATTATTTAGAAATCGGATTAGTTGAGCCATCCTTGAATTGCAAAACAAGAAGGCATCCAAACATTAATCTTTTATTTGATACCAATAGAGACAGAAAGAAGTCCTATCATTTAGATGGAGACGAAAAAATGTTTTTCTATTTTTTTAATTAAAAGTCATTTTGTTTTTTCAGGTATTCAGAAAAAGCTTTAGCCATAAGAGAAGTTCTGAAAAATGATGAACATATAAAAAAGGCTATTTTGAATGTAAAAAAATATTTGAATATTCATGCATTGATTTTTATTGACTTTGATGTTTATAGTTCATGCAATTATACAAGTTCAATAGAAATAATTGCCTATCAAAGTATGAATACATTCAAACAAATGTAAAAATCGCTTGTCTTTTGCGCCCTGATCTCAAAGATCCAAATTCTTATCAGGATTTAATGAATCTTATGGAAGAAGATTGGAAACATGACACTGCAGGTTTAGATGAAATGAATAAAGAAAATTTGGAAAAATCTCTTTTTGAAATGGTGGATATATGGACCACTGGAATTGAAAAAGAAGAGTAATTTCATGAAAAAAAGTGATTTTTTTATATTCTTAATTTTAGATATGTTTCTTTCTTTCATATTTTGAAAATGAAATTCATTTTAGAAGAGGAAGCAAGTAAAATGATAAATTTATTTCTATCTCAATCTTTTTTTCTCTCAATATTTATATTTAGATCAGAAAATCTTTTCGCAGCTTTATCAAGCCTAAATTTACTAATGAAGGTAACAACTATCTTTATTTATTAATAATAAGCAAGTATAAAAACAATAATTTGATTTCCAAAATTGAATTTTTATTTGGTATAATTTTTTTATCTAACTTAAAAAAAAAAAATTTCCTCATTTTTTCAAACAAAAAAACAAAAACAAAAAAATAAAAGAATTTTTTATTTTTTAATAATTTCTAGAAAAAATCAACTTGAAACTTATTATTGTTTTGTTATTATCTCTAAAAAAAAATAATGAAAAAACCAACTTGATATTTTTTTATTTTTTTCAATTTTATTAATCTGAAAGAAAAAAATGATCAATAAACTTGCGCTTCTAATTTGTCTATTTTTTTTATGCACTCTCTTTCACTCAAACTATTCCATACAAAATAATACAAAATTATCAATAAACGATCTTAATCTGCCAATCGATGTAGAAGAATTGCAAGATTATTCTGAAAATAATTATGATGAAAATTTAATTTATTTTTATGACATTAAATTCGCTTATAATAGATTGAAAAGCATGAAACAAATATTTTTCGCAAAATTAACCCGGTACAATTTGAAAATGAAGCTAAATCTATCTGAATCTGAAATTTTCAAGAATTTTGATGATTTAAACACTGTTTATAAATACCAGATTTCATGCAACCTTTGTAAAAAAACCTTCAAAACTTCTCATTATTTATGGCTTCATACAACTCGGGCTCATTTATTTGAAAAATACAATGAAACTGATATGAAAACTAATATATTTTGGCTCACAGGTTTATCAGAGTTCTTGGATTGGGAATCAATAAAAACTTATGGAAATAGACAAGAATTGGATTTAAATAAAGATGTTTATTACAGATTCAAAAAATGTTTGATTTTCGGAGCAAAATACCTAGATTATGATGGAGATATGAAAAAACTATATGATTTCTGCTTGGAGTTTTATTTCGAAAAAGAGTCAAAAGGAAAAATCCAAGATTTCTTTTCAAATGCTTACACTTTCTTCTTCCAAGTTTTGCTCGTGTTTTTTGTGATTGTTACGATTATTTATTATTCGTTTGCGTATTATATATATCTCGATACGAAAAACGATAACGAGGTTAGAAACATTCAAATGGGGGATTAAAATTTTTGAAAAAATTAATTTTTTTTTTTTTAAAGGGAGTCATTAAAATAGATAAAAAAAAAAGGAAAAAACTCCAATGGAGAATTAAATTTTGAAAAAATTATAACATATTTCTTATTTTTTGGGCTGTTTTCAATCTCTTTTATAATAATTTAAAATAAATAAAAAGAAATAAAACTAAGAAGACCCCCATCAAAAGTTTCATTTTGCCTTGCGCTTTATCTATTTTTTTCAAATAATTTTTTTTTATAGATCTTATTTTATAAATAGGAGAATTTATTTACGTGAGACATAAAACTTCTTTTTTCCTTCCATCAATTCAAAGAAATATTGATCTCTTTCATTTTTCACCTCATTCTTTTAGAAAAATTAGAAAATAATGAAAAAAATCTAAACCAATTTTTGTTTAAGATCTATATATTTTCTCGAAAAATCTTCGTATTTTTTCTTCTGTTCAGAACTCATCGTTATACTTGTGATCAATTTGTTTTCATTCTTATTGGAAAAGTGAGAACCCATATCACTGAAAGTGGTGCTATATAGATTCTTCTCCTGAACCCCAGAGTTATAAACTCCAGAAGCTATTCTTTTATCTCCATCATCATTGAAAATCATTGTAAAACAAAACAAAAATAAATTCTATATTTATAAAAGAATTTAGTTTAAAAAAACTGTTAGATTGTTTGAAATTTCAAAGGCTTGGAAAAGAAATTTCTCATTTATCAAAATGTTTCTTAAATTCGTTTGTTCGGCGATCTGAAATTTTTTATTTTCTTTCGAAGATTAAAGAAAAAAGACTGTTGGCTGCATGCTGAATTCCACTGATATCTCATCATTTATCGCTAAAATTCCTTTATTTGGCTTTACAATAAAAGTTTTGGGATTTGTGGCTTTGATCTTTTTTTAAAAGGTGTTTGTAATTTTATAAATGAAATAAAATAAACATACTTTGAAAGCAACTATTTTTTTCGCAACATTTTTTAGTTTTAAATAAGACTTGATGACAGCATTTTCATCATATTTAAAGGCGATTTCTTTTTCTGACAATTCTATCAAATTCAGCCTAAATAAATTTTAAATTTCCAATAATTTTTTTTTAAAGAATCAAGAATTTTAGACATATTGGAGCCAGTTGTTGAGGTTCTGATTGCAGTGGAGTTAAGACTAGACATGTGAATATTTTTGTTTATTATAGTTATTCCCTTTTTAGAATGCTTATTTTTTTTTGAGGTTTTGTTGTTGAATTAACAAA
>JFJP01040800.1_pt1 | contig 10651 bp, 10 predicted proteins | sample 431651 | NCBI WGS metagenome assembly JFJP01 (sample SAMN02602958, study PRJNA72255) | Microbial mat metagenome, whole genome shotgun sequencing project. | biome: fresh water; feature: sink hole; material: water; isolation source: purple microbial (photo- and chemosynthetic) mats found in...
AAACTGAAAAGCGGACAGATTCTGAAGGGGATAATCCAGAGCCCTGGTGAAAACACAAGAGCTGTCATAATATTAGTTCATGGTCTTGGGGAGCATATACAGAGGTATGCATACTGGGCCGATCTCTTTAAGAAAGAGGGGATTGCCTTTGCCGGGGTTGATCTTCCCGGTCATGGCCGATCAGAGGGCCACAGAGGTCACATAAAGGATTACAGTGTTTTAAATGAGATGCTGAATATCCTTGTTGAGAGTACCCGAAAGACTTTTCCAGGTGTTCCGGTTTTTATGTATGGACATAGTTTGGGAGGCGGAATTGTTCTTGAATATATTCTGAGAAACAGTCGGGGTATAAAAGGGGCAATCATTACATCACCCTGGTTGCGTCTGTCATTTGAGCCATCACCTTTTAAGTTGCTGCTCGCATCTGTGATGAAACATGTTACACCGTGGTTAGTACAGCCTTCAGGCCTCAATGTGAGTCATATAAGCCATGATGCTTCTGTTGTTGAAAAGTACAATAACGATCCGCTGATTCATGGGAAAATATCTGTCAGTCTCTTTAATGGCGCAGTGAATGCTGCGAAATACTCGCTCGCAAACTCTGCAGAACTTAAGGTGCCAACACTTATTTTGCATGGTAGTGACGATATGATAGCTTCGCCTGAAGGAAGCCGTGAGTTTGCAGAAAAAACTGATCTGGCCGAGCTGAAGATTTGGGAGGGTGGTTACCACGAATTGCATAATGAGGGTTTTAAAGATGAGGTATTCAGATATATTATGAATTGGATGAACAGGAAAATCGGTTAGCCTTTTTAATGTTAATCATATGGAGCTCCGGACAACCTTTAGGATAGACCCATCACCCCATAAGATTTCTTACAGCGATCCGGTTATGTTCATTGGCTCCTGTTTTGCTAATTCAATTGGTGAGATTATGTTGTCGGGTCGCATGCCTGTTCTGATAAATCCTTCAGGGACTGTTTATAATCCGGTATCTGTATGCAATACTCTGAATGAGGCATTATCAGGCAAGGAGTCAGTTAAGGAAGATCTCTATTTTAATGAGGGGACCTACCATAGTCTATTTCACCACACTGAATTTTCATCAAGCGACCCTGTTGAACTTCTCAGAAAGATAAATAAAAGGTCGATGGAAGCTTTAGCCTTCTTGAAAACAGCAAGATATTTATTTTTAACTTTTGGAACGGCAAGGGTTTACAGGCTGAAGAAATCAGGAGTTATCGTATCTAATTGCCACAGGATCCCCTCTGAAAATTTCCAGTCGGAGTTGCTCTCAGTTGAAGAAATTACCTCTTTATGGTCACAGAAACTTGATCATTTGCATTCACTTTTTCCTTTATTAAAGATCATTTTCACTGTAAGTCCGGTTCGACACTGGAAAGATGGTCCACATGGTAACCAGATAAGCAAGTCGATACTGCTTCTTGCAATTGAAGAACTTCTGAAGCACCCTGTCCAGCCTTATTATTTCCCTGCATATGAGATTGTTATGGACGACCTTCGGGATTACCGGTTTTATGCAGATGACATGCTTCATCCTTCATCACCAGCTATTAAGTATATCTGGAAGGCTTTTTCAGAGTGTTTTTTTGATAACCCGACTATTGACAGATGGAATGAAATCGTTAAGATAACCAAAGCATGCCAGCATCGTTTCAATACTGACTCAAAAGAAAATATTGCCAGGTTCGCGGAGAATATGATAAAGCAGATTACTGCACTTGAAAATAAAGGCATCACTGTTGATCTGTCAGCAGAGAGAAGTTACTTTCTTGGACTCCTCAGATAATAATTTTTTCATTTTGTGAACAATTTTTTTTGTCTATTGTTATTAGTATAAATTATGAACAATATGAAACGAATTATTATTACTTTTTCTTTAGCAGTTCTTATAGGTTTTACTTTATACTCACAGCAAAATTCAGGAGTTATTAAAGGGAGAGTTTTTAACTCAAAAACAAACGAAGGTGTTCCTTTTGCAAGTATTGTTGTATGGGGAACAACTATAGGCTCTATGACTGATTTTGATGGTAATTTTTTATTTACAGGGGTTAAGCCCGGATTTGTGGAACTACGAGTGTCATCAATAGGATTCAAGCCTTACATATCTGGTGCTGTTATGGTTACAAACAGTAACCAGGTTAATATTGAAATACCGCTTGAAGAGACAGCTATTGGCATAGGGGAAGTTGTTGTAAAAGCTTCACCTTTCAGGAAAAAAATCGAATCTCCTGTATCGGTAAGGATAATAGGAATAGATGAGATTGAAAAGAATCCTGGAGGTAACAGGGATATCTCAAAGGTTATTCAGTCTTTCCCGGGCGTAGCATCAACACCTGCTTTCAGGAACGATGTTATTGTAAGAGGCGGCGGCCCGAATGAGAACAGGTTCTATATTGATAATGTTGAAATCCCCTATCTTAATCATTTTTCCACGCAGGGATCTTCAGGAGGTCCTGTAGGGATTATTAATGTTGATTTTGTTCAATCTGTTGATTTTATATCAGGTGCATTTCCGGCATCGAAAGGTAATGCCTTAAGCTCAATACTGAATTTCACCTTTGTCGATGGAAATAAAGACAAGATGAAATACCGGGCTACTCTTGGTGCATCAGATCTGGGCCTGACAATTGATGGGCCTGCAGGTAAAAAAGGAACGCTTCTGATGTCGGTCAGAAGGTCTTACCTTCAGTTTCTTTTCAGCGCTCTGGAGCTGCCATTCCTTCCTACTTATACCGATTTTCAGGTTAAGTATAAAATACGTCTCGATACCAAAAACGAACTTACATTCATAGGTCTTGGTGCTAAAGATGATTTCCGCCTGAACCTGAAAGCCAATGATACAGAATACCAGAGATATATACTTGATTACCTTCCCATACAGGAACAGTATAGTTATGTTACAGGATTGGTGCTGAAACATTTCAGGAAGAACGGGTATGATACATGGGTGTTAAGTCGTAATTATTTGAATAACTCTCAGTATAAATATCTGAACAATATCGAAGCGGATACATCAAGAACTTTAGACTATCTGTCTGGAGAGGGAGAGATAAAAGCACGCTATGAGAGGACAATAATTGGCGATAATGGATTCAGGGTAAGTTATGGCGCAGGATATGAGTATGCGCACTACAGAAACTCCACTTACAGAAGGATTTACCTGGCAGGCATCAGTAATGAGATAAATTATGACATTAATCTGAAGATTGGTAAATACAGCGCTTTCGGACAGGTAAGCAAATCGTACTTTGGCGACAGGCTTGGTCTTTCGTTAGGATTAAGATCAGATATAAACAGTTATTCTTCAGCCATGGCTAATCCACTCGACCAGCTGTCTCCCCGATTTTCTGCATCATATTCTCTTAGTGAGAAACTGGATATTAATTTCAGTACAGGACGGTATTACCAGCTCCCTCCCTATACTGCTCTTGGATATTCCGATCTTTCCGGGACTTTTATAAACAAAGAGAATAACCTTCGATACATGTCTGTCGACCATCTTGTTGCCGGAGTTGAATTAATACCTTCTGAAAATGTTCAGATTACACTTGAAGGCTTTTATAAGGATTACTCCAGGTATCCGTTTTCAGTGAGAGATTCAGTGCCTCTGTCAAGCAAGAGTGCCGATTATGGGATTTTTGGTGATGAAGAACTGATATCAACATCAAATGGCAGGGCTTATGGATTGGAGCTTTTGGGACGTCTGAAGGAGTTTAAAAAGACTAACCTTGTCTTTTCTTACACCTTTGTCAGAAGTGAGTTCCGGGGGACCGATTCGGAAATGATCCCATCTTCGTGGGACAATAAGCATCTGTTTAACCTGACCGCGACCAAAAAATTCCTGAAGAACTGGGATCTTGGTCTTAAATGGAGATTCGTTGGAGGCGCCCCATACACTCCTTACGACTTTGATAAGTCTTCTTTCAAGGCAGCATGGGATATTCAGGGGCAGGGCTACCTCGATTACTCCAAATTCAATACAGCACGGCTTAATGCCTTCCATCAGCTTGATCTGAGAGTAGATAAGCAATATTATTTCACAGGGTGGTCGCTTATGCTATATGCCGATGTGCAAAATGTATATAACCACAAATCTGATCAACCTTCCCTGTTGCTAAGAGTAACCGACAGTAATGGGAACCCTGTGACAGACCCGGAAAACCCGATGAAATATCTGTTGAAATATATTGACAACGAATCAGGTACTGTGTTGCCGACAATTGGAGTAATTATCGAATTTTAATATGCAATTACTATGAACAGGTTTTATATTATTGTAATAATCCTTGTTGCAGGAGCATGTTCTGCAGAGGTGTTGAGGAATAAGCAAACTGAACCACAGCAAACGACTACTATCAATTTAAATGGCGGAGGAAGTGGTACGGAAATCAGTCTTGAGTTTTACAAAGGAAAATCTTTTTATTATCCGCTTATGGCAGTGTGGATTGAGGATGAAGAAGGAAATTATATTCAGACTCTCTTTGTCCCCGGGTCTGTGGCAACAGGAGAATTCCGATTTGGGAAACAGGATAGTGGAAAATGGCTGCCTGCCTCGAAGAGAGCTCCCCAGATAGTCCCTTACTGGTCACATAAAAGAGGGATTAAAGCCTCTGATGGTCTTTTTATGCCTGATAGCGAAACTTCTGTGCCAGATGCATATTCAGGAGCAACTCCCGTGAATAGCTTTGTACTTAATACAAGGACAGACAAGGAACTTCCTGCTAATTTCCGTGTATTGCTTGAGATAAACCAGAACTGGGACTGGAATGAATACTGGACTAATGATAAATATCCTGATGATGAGAACTATAAATGGTCATGCCAGCCTGCAGTGGTTTATGAAGTCAGAATTGACGGGAACATGGCAGAGAAGAGACATGCAATGACGCCAATAGGTCACAGCCATTATTCCGGAAAGAACGGGGAATTATATACTGATCTTAGCACGCTGACTACAGCATTAACGATAGCCGACTCTGTAATTGTTAAGGTAAATCAGGTTATTGGAGATTCTCAATAGTACGGATAAAACTAATCGGATCTTTCGTAATGACCAGTTTAACATACTTCTTTTCTGAAATCTCCTCAAATGAATCAGTAAGAATGATTTTTTTGATCATAAGCGATTGGCCAATACTGCTGAAGTAACTGATCTTATTTTTAGTAAAATCAAATGAATTTGTGTTAACCACCAGGTAGTCAAATGATTTTATTTTATGTATTTCAATAACTTCAGAGGCTGGTAATACTCCTCCGGTAAAAATGACATCATATCCTCTTTTTTTCAATACATATTTATAAAAGAGAAAGTTACAATCAGTAATATTATCAGATGTGTTAATCATTGCTACTGAAAGTTTTTTTCTGGATGGAGTCTTTTTAAGAAGGTTATCTTCTATTATTAAAATCTGTTTGACAGTATTTCTTACAAATTGTTCCTGGGATCTTGAAAGACTTCCTGTTTGCCAGAGGATCCTTGCTTTTTCCAGAAGCGGAAAGAGGTATCGGCAGTAAGCTTCTTCAATCCCTTCTTTATCTATAAATGGCTGAAGAGATTCTCTGAACAGATCCTCGTTGAACCTGATTGCTGACATCAGGATTTTCCCGGGCTGAAAATTCTCGTCCGGCCTGTCATGTTTACTGCTTACATTCATTACTGTGTGAGTAAGCTCGTCGTCTTTAAGAGGAGCTATCCTGGAAATCTTTATGCCATTACGGTTCAGATAAGCAACATTCAGAATTTTTTTAAGCTCAGCTTCACTGTATGTTCTTATATTTGAGTCAGTTCTGTCTGGTTCAAGAATTTTATATCTTTTCTCCCAGATCCTTATGGTATGAGCTTTGATGCCCGAGAAATTCTCAAGATCCTTTATAGAAAATCTGTTTAATCCTTCTTCCATGTTTTACTATTCAAAAAGAATACTCTCCTACATTTTATTCTAACAATATAAACAACCATCTGAAGAGATTGTTTATCAGGTTGTATAAGAATATCATTACAGGTAAATAAAAGTTAGAATTTAGCTTTCAGTTAATGATGTATCTGATTAGAATGGTTTATATATTTTACTCGGACTCTTCAACCATTATTTTTTTGACTACCCTGGCTCCGTCACTGAAGATAATCGTGACCAGGTACATTCCGCGCTTGGGATTATTCAGAAATATTCTGTTTAATTGCCCGGGATTGTTATACTGAGCTCTAAAGATATCCTGACCAATAATATTAGTAATTTTTATAAATGAGACATCCCTGTCAGTTTTGACTGTAAAATTATTTTCTTTTACCGGTACAGGATAGATAGAGACATTTATGTTTACGCGATCTCTTGATGTGTCATTCTGAGTGAAGGTACCCGCAATGTTAACCGTATCCTTCTGAGAGTAAAGATTTAAAGTTAAAAACAGAATACAGATAAAGAGTAAACTCTTCTTCATATTTTCTTTTTAAAAGTATTCATCAAAAATTGTGCTAAAGGTAGCAATATTAATTAAATTGTTCTAAAATTACATTTGCTCTCTCGAGATCAGCAGGGGTGTCAATACCGACACTTTCCCAGGAAGTAACTGCCGTTTTTATGCTATAACCGTTTTCTAACCATCTGTTTTGTTCAAGGTTTTCCGATATTTCAAGAGGGCTGCGGTCAAGGCGGGTTATCTCCTTAAGAGTATCTGCCCGGTAACCGTATAGCCCTATATGTTTGAAGTAGTTGTGTTTTTTTGACCATTGGCTCTCTTCAACATCTCTCATAAAAGGTATTGCTGCCCGGCTAAAATATATTGCATATCCTTTTGAGTTAAGGATAACCTTTGGCTGGTTAGGGTTAAAAATATCCTCTCCCGCTTCGCATTTTCTTACCAGGGTGGCGATTTGGGTTTTCTCGTCGGCAAAACACTTAGCAAGGAGTTCAATTTGTTCCGGTCTGATAAATGGCTCATCACCCTGGATATTAATAACAACATCAATGAGTTTCCCTGTTTCTTCTGTTATACGGGTAGCTGCTTCGGCACATCGGTCCGTCCCGCTCTGGTGGCTGGCTGATGTCATTATCGCACTGCCTCCAAAGTCATTCACGCATTTTAGAATTCTCAGGTCATCTGTTGCGACATAGACAATCTTCAGCACTTTTGAGGCCTGTTCATATACTCTCTGGATCATTGGTTTATTACCTATCATGGCCAGTGGCTTGCCTGGGAATCTCGAAGATGCATATCTTGCCGGTATAATACCTGCAATATGATACTGTTGTTCTGCTTTCATGATGCGAAATTACGAAAAATGAATTTCCCAATGTTTTAAAAAAACGTTAAATTCGCAGGATTGTAAATCAAGAAATGAAAGATCTGCAAAATATTAAGCAAAGATTTGGGATTATTGGTAATTATGAAGGACTTAACCGGGCAATAGATATTGCTGCTCAGGTTGCTCCTACTGACTTATCGGTACTCATTACCGGTGAAAGTGGTACGGGAAAAGAGATTTTCCCCCAGATAATTCACACCTATAGTGCAAGAAAGCATGGTCAGTATATAGCGGTTAACTGTGGTGCTATACCTGAAGGTACAATAGATTCAGAGCTTTTTGGTCATGAAAAAGGTTCCTTCACAGGCGCAACTGAGAGCCGGAAAGGCTATTTTGAAGTAGCCGATGGTGGAACAATATTTCTTGATGAGGTGGCCGAATTACCACTATCAACCCAGGTGCGACTTCTCAGGGTACTGGAAACAGGTGAATTCATGAGAGTAGGCTCATCTAAGGTTCAGAAGACTAACGTGAGGGTTATTGCAGCAAGCAATATAGATGTTCCATGGGCAATAGATAATGGGAAGTTCAGGGAAGACCTGTTCTACCGCTTAAACACAGTACCAATAAAAATGCCTGCCCTGAGGGAAAGGGGAGAGGATATTTTTCTTTTGTTCCGGAAGTTTGCTGTTGATTTTGCCGAGAAATACAGAATGCCTGCGATCAGACTGGACACCGAGGCAAAAAATATTCTTCTTAACTATTACTGGCCAGGAAATGTAAGACAACTGAAAAATATAACAGAGCAGATTTCTATAATTGAAGGAGAGAGGGATATCTTTGCAAATACCCTCCGCACGTATCTTCCTGATTATGGTGGGGTTAAGCTTCCTGCTCTGATAAAAAAAGAGGATGAGAAAGCTTTATCTTCTGAAAGAGAAATTTTATATAAAATCCTTTTCGATATGAAGAGTGATATGAATGATCTTAAGAAGCTGGTTTTTGATCTCATTCAGAGGGGAGATATTGATGTTACTTTTCAGGAATCCAACTCAAGAGTAATAAAGAATTTGTTCAGGGAAACAGGCAGGGAGGATTTTGTGTCGGGCCGCTCTGAATCTCCTGTTGTGGATTTTACACCTCATAAATCAAGAAACGACATTCAGGATACAGAGGAGATAGTTGAAGAGTCTCTTTCTCTGTCTGACAAAGAGATTGAAATGATAAACAAGGCTCTTGAAAAGTATAATGGAAAACGAAAACTGGCGGCCCAGGAGCTTGGTATTTCAGAACGAACCCTCTACAGAAAGATAAAAGAATATGGAATTGAATCATAAGTATTGTTCAAAATTGTCTCTTAACAGGCTTTCCCTTCTCTTGCTGATTGCTGTTACTTCGTTGGGCGGATGCAAGGTATCATATTCATTTTCGGGAGCCAGTATATCTCCATTGGTTAAGACAGTAAGTATTCAATATTTTCAGAACAGGGCACCCCTGGTGCAGCCCGGACTAAGCCAGACTCTTACAGATATGCTAATAGATAAATGTAAAGCCCAGACCAGCCTGATATTCGTAAATGGGATAGGAGATGTGAATTTCGAAGGTGAAATATCCGATTATAATACTCGCCCTCTTACTGTTGCTGCCGATGCCCTTGCCGCAATGAACAGGTTTACAATATCTGTTAAGGTTAAGTTTACCAATGCTGTTGACCCGGATCTTAGTTTTGAACAGACTTTCTCACGGTATGAAGACTATGATAGTAGTCTGGACCTGAGCCAGGTTGAAACTGAACTTTCAGGGAAAATTATTGAAATGATTGTCGAAGATGCTTTTAATCAGGCGTTTGTTAACTGGTAAGCAATATGAACAGGACTGACTTCCTTAATATGATCGGGAATAATGGCCCTGTTGACCGCCAAATGATTGGGGAGGTTTATGAATTAGTAGATCTCTTTCCCTATTTTCAGAGTGCACATATGCTATTATTAAAAGGATTACAGAATAACGACGATGTGAAATTTGAAAGCCAGTTAAAAAAATCGGCAATTCATATTGCCGACAGAGAGGTTCTGTATTATTTGCTTAAGACACCGGTTTCCCTGGAGGCTAAAATCCCTGGTGACGAAAAAATAGTCGTTTATTCTGAAGAGCCTGCTTATGACAATCAGCAGAATGTAATTGAAACGGCAAAGAATAGTGAACTTTTAATTGATGAGTTAGAGAGAGATTCGGGGAGTACAGTTTCGGAGGATTTAAGCGACCCCGGTCATATGCAACCAGGACACTCAATACTACTCTCTTCTGAGTCAGAAGATGATTATTCCCCGGGTGTGATAATGATGGTGGACGATGAAGAGGTTTTGGAGGAAGAGAATGTATTCTTCATGGATCCGGGTTTTTCAGCCCCTGCAGAGGAAGACCTTCTTGAACTGGACCTGGATGAAAGCAGAGAAATCAGTTCTGAAGAATCCACAGAATCTTTAAGCAAGCCGGATGCCGATGCAAAAACACAGGATAAAAAACTGAAGTCAGAACTTATCGACAGGTTTATTATTGCTAATCCACGTATTGAGACAAATAAGGATAAGACTTTACTTCCTGCTGAGGATCTTTCAAAGCCTTATACCGAGGTGGAAGGCGGCTTTGTCACGGAAACTCTTGCAAGAATTTACATAAGTCAGGGATATTACTCCAAGGCAATCGATATTTATGAAAAATTAAGTTTGAAATTTCCGGAAAAAAGCAGTTACTTTGCGTTTCAAATTGAAAAAGTTAAAGAATACCTAAAAAAGTAGACAAATGGGAATTTATATTTTTGTTTCAGTATTAGTAATTATTGCATGTTTTCTGCAGATCCTCATTGTTTTGGTTCAGAACTCAAAAGGTGGGGGACTGGCTGCTAACTTTACTTCAGCCGGTCAGTCGATGGGTATACGTAAAACAGCCGATTTCCTTGAGAAATCAACATGGACACTTGCGGGTGCAATTCTGATCCTTTGTGTTGTTGCAACAGCTACAATACCACGTGGATCAACATCAGGAAGGTCACGTATCGAAAACCAGATACAGAATGCAGTAGACCCTAATGCAATTCCAACACTACCAACAGCCATTCCTCCGGCTTCAACAGCACCATCCAGCGGCAGTGAACAACCAGTAAAAGAGTAATTTCTTTCAGGATATTTTTAAAAGAGTGTCAGTTTGTCACATACTGACACTCTTTTTTGTTTTACTAATAGCAAGTCATTACAAAATGGCATTTTTTCCCATTTGGCATGGAATATGCTTTAGGAGGAAGTCGGAAAATGATTTTTAACTTTAAAACTAAATAAAATGGCACAATTGAAAGGAAAAATTTTAGCAGGTAAGGTTCTTGTAAAA
>JFJP01006021.1_pt1 | contig 10650 bp, 10 predicted proteins | sample 431651 | NCBI WGS metagenome assembly JFJP01 (sample SAMN02602958, study PRJNA72255) | Microbial mat metagenome, whole genome shotgun sequencing project. | biome: fresh water; feature: sink hole; material: water; isolation source: purple microbial (photo- and chemosynthetic) mats found in...
GGCAACGCCACCCACTGCTGGCCCATCGCGTGAATGGCAATGCGCCCGTCAAACACCGCCTCCAGCGCCCGATGCGTGGCCGGATCGGCACAGGCGCCCTGGTGCGTGACGCGGCCGGCCGCCATGATGACCATGTCATCGGCATGCAGCGCCATCGAAATCTCGTGCAGCACGCTCACCACCGTCACGCCAGACTCCAGCAGGCAACGCACCACGCCCAGCCAGTCGGCCTGATGCGGCGGGTCCAGGTTGGCCAACGGCTCGTCCATCAGCAGCACCTGCGCCTGCACCGCCAGCGCGCGCGCCAGCAGCACGCGCTGGCGCTCGCCCCCCGAGAGCTGCCCCAGGCTGCGGGCACGCCAGTCCCAGGCCTGGGTCGATCTAAGAGCCATTTCTGCCGCCGCCAGGTCTTGCGCGCTGGGGCCGGCCAGCCAGGCCTGGTGCGGCAGCCGCCCCAGCAAGGCCACATCCCATACCGTCAGGTCGTCGCCCGAGGACTCGTTCTGCCCCAGCCAGGCCAGTTGCCGTGCGCGTGTGCGCTGCGGCAAACTGTGCACATCATGACCCAGCAAAGTCACCCTGCCGGTGTGCGGCAGCAACCCGGCCAGCACCTTGAGCAGGGTCGATTTGCCGGCGCCGTTGGGGCCAACGATGCTGCTCCAGCGGCCTTGCGGCAGGCCCAGCGTGATGCCATGCAATATGGGATGATTTCCGATACAAGCGCTTACCCCTTCTGCGCTGACAGCTATTGAATTAGAAGCAATGGTCACGCCCCACCCCCGGCAAATCCGCGCGCGCTGCGATGCATCAGCCACAGCAGGTAGCCGCCGCCCAGCACCGCTGTCAACACACCGACCGGCAGCTCCTGCGGTGCAATCAGCCAGCGTGCCAGCGTGTCGGCGGCCATCAGCAAGACGCCCCCCATCAGGCTGGCCAGCAACATCAGGCGCCCGTGCGTGGTTTTGATGACCGATCGCACCAGGTGCGGCGCCGCCAGGCCAACAAAGGCGATCAGCCCGGTCTGCGCCACCGCCGTGCCGGTGGCCAGCGCCAGCACCGCCACCAGCGCGATGCGCAGGGCGCCGAGCGGCAGCCCCAGACTGCGTGCCGTGGCGTCGCCCAAACTCAGGCCGTCCAGCACGCGGCCCAGCAGCGCGCTGGCCGACCCACACAAGGCCCACACGCCAATCATCAGCGCACACGCCGTCCAGCCGACAAAGGCGGTCGAGCCCAGCATAAAGGCCTGCATGGCCTGCAGCGACTCGGGCGATGCCAGCAACACCAACTGCGTTGCTGCCCCCAGCACCACCCCCACCACCACGCCGGCCAGCAACAGGCGCAGGGTGTGCTGCACGCCCCTGGACAAGGCCAGCGTCAACAACACGGCCAGCACCGCCCCTAAAAACGCTGCGCCGGTCAAGCCCAGACGCACCAGCACATGGCCAGAAAACACACCGACCGGCATGCCGTCGTTCATCATGCCCGAGCCGGCACCCAGCGCTGCCAACGCCAGCGCCACCCCCAGCGACGCACCCGACCCACTGCCCAGCAGATACGGGTCAGCCAACGGGTTACGAAACAGGCCCTGTGCCACCGCCCCGGCCAACCCCAGCAAGGCCCCGGCCGCCCAGGCTCCCAGGGTGCGCGGCAAGCGGATGTCCCAAACGATTTGCTGTGCCATCGCCGTGGCCGCCGGGTCGAGGTCGGTCTGCCACAGCGCGCCAAGCAGGTTCTCGAACCCGGTGCTGCCCACACACACGCCCAGTGCGATCAGGGCCAGACTCAACAGCACCAGCACGCCCACAAGAAACGTCACGCTGCGCCAGGTCATCGACTGGCTCAGGGCGTGGGTGGTTGAAGGGGTCACGATGTGGGTCAAGGTTTAGCCGGCGGCGCTGGCCGGGCCGCCTTGTCGTTGAGGCACTGCGCCATCAGCCGCGCGCCTTCGGCCATGCGGGGGCCCGCGCGCACCAGGGTGTCGGCCTGATCGACGCTGAAAACGCAAATGCGCTGCTCGCGCAAAGCGCGCAAGGCCGACCAGCCCGGACGCTGTGTCAAACCAGGGGCACTGCGTTCGCCGAGCATGATCAGGTCCGGGTTGGCACGCACCACGTACTCGGGGTTGAGTTTGGGAAACGGCCCAAGCTGCGCCGGTACGATGTTTTTCACGCCCAGGCGCGTCAGGGTTTCGCCGATGAACGAGGCGTCGCTGGCCGCATACGGGCCCTGGTTCACCTCAAAATAGACCCGCGTTGCGCGGGCCGCCGGCGACACCGATTGCGCCGCCGCCATGACGCTTGCGTCAATGTTGCGCCACACCCGTGCGGCGTCAGACACACCCAATGCCGCACCGACTTTGAGCAACACGCGCTGCACATCGGCATGCGTTTTGGGCTCCAGCGACACCACGTTGAGACCCAGCGCACGCAGCCGCTCGCTGGCGCGCGACGACACCGCCATCAACACCAGGTCCGGGCGCAGGGCAACGATGGCCTCCAGGTTGGGGTCCAGCCCGCCCCCCACTTGTGGCAGTTTTTGCAGGCTGGCCGGGTAATTGGAATAACGGTCCACCCCCACCAGACGGTCGCAGGCACCAAGTTCGCACACGGTTTCAGCCAATGAGGGCAGCAGGCTGACCACGCGCTGCGGCGGCTGGGCCAGGCGCACCGTCACCCCGAGATCGTCCACCACCTCCACCGGCTGGGCAGCGCTCAGTGCGCTGCCCAGCAGAGCCAGAACGCAAAGCCAGGTTTTCATGTGTTGTCCTTCAAAATCAGCGGCAGGTCGGCAGTCATCAGGGTCACGCGCTGACAAGCCCTGGCCACGCCTTGCTTGAGCAGGCCCGGATGATGCGGTGCAACTGCGCCAGCCCGTCAGTCAGCGCCGCCGGGCCGGGCTGCAGGATGTCGCACGACTTGATCTCAAACAACTGCCCGGCTTTGACCGCCGCCACCTCGCTCCAGCCGGCCCGCGCCGCCACCTGCTCCGGGCGAAACTTCTTGCCGCACCACGAGCCAATGATGATGTCCGGGTTGCGCCGCACAACATCGGCAGCGTCGGCAATGATGCGGTGCTTGCCCAGCGACTGGCTGGCCAGCTCGGGGAAGATGTCGTCACCGCCGGCAATGCCGATCAGCTCCGACACCCACTGAATGGCGCTGATGTGGGGTTCGTCCCACTCCTCAAAGTAGATCTTCGGTCTGCAAGGCAAATCGGCCGCCAGCGCTTGTATTGCCTGCAGTTCCTGCTGCATTTTTTGAATCAGACCCACGCCCTGAGCACCCTGCCCCACCAGCGCGGCCACCTGAAACAGCACGTCAAAAATCTGCGCCACGCTGCGCTGGTTGAACACCGTGACTGGCACGCCGGCACGGATCAGCGCATTGGCAATATCGGCCTGCATGTCCGAAAAACCAAGCACGCAGTCAGGTTGTAGCGCCAGAATTTTGTCGAGCTTGGCGCTGGTGAAGGCGCTGATGCGCGGCTTTTCCTGACGCGCCCGCTTGGGTCGCACCGTGTAGCCGGAGATGCCCACAATGCGATGTTCCTGCCCCAACAGGTAGAGCCACTCGGTGGTTTCTTCGGTCAGGCAGACGATGCGCTGGGGCCCAACGGGCAGGCGCGCCCAATCCGGCTGGCTGGCCGGGCCGGTAGCACCGCCACCGCTGGGCGGCGCATCGCGACCTGCTTGACTGGCTTGGACGGCTTGCGTCATCGCAACTTTGCGCAAAGGGTCGCTCAAAGTCCGGTCCATTTCAGCCCGACGAACAGGGTGCGCCCCGGGTTGGCAAAGCCCTTGGCGGTTTCATAGGCCTTGTCGCCCAGGTTGTCCAGACGAACCAGCAACTCGGTGTGCGCCGTGATGGCCCGGCGGGCCCCCATATTCAGCAGTCCGTAACCCGGCAGGCGGTTGGTGTTGGCGGCGTTGTCAAAGCGGTCTCCCGACAGCAACACATCGGCCGTCCAGTCCCAGCCCAGCCAGGAGGTCTCAGCGCCCAGCTTCAACACGCGTTGCGCCCGGCGCGCCAAGCGCTTGCCGGTGTTGGCGTCAGTGGGGTCCTGCACATCCAGGGAAGCGCGCCACAGGGCGGATGCCCATCGGGCATCCCCACTGAAGGTCACCCCACGCAAGGTGGCTTTGGCGGTATTGGCGTAACAGCCAAACGCACTGAGACAGGCACCTGCAGCATCAAAGGCGATCAAATGGCTGACCCGGTTGTAGTAGGCCACCACCGCGAAGGTCTGTTCCTCCTGACGATAGCTCAGGCTCAGTTCCCGGTTGCGCGACTCTTCAGGCCTTAAGCCGGCGAATCCATAGTCGCTAAAGCGCTGGTACAGGGTTGGCGAGCGAAAACCCGTGCTGACTGATGCCGCCAGGCGCCACTCAGGCGACCATTTGTAGCCATAGGCCAAGGTCCCAGTGGCATGGTCGCCAAAATCACTGTCTTGGTCCAGGCGCGCATTGACCTGCCAACTGTGAGCGTCCATGTGGGCACCGTAACCCAGCGCCAGGGCAGTTTGCTGGCGCCGGGTGTCATGGGGGGTGGTGCCGGAATTGGTCAAGGCATCGCGACGACCCTCCAGCCCCAGCGTCCAGATGGCATCACGCCAGCGCAACGTGTTCTTCCACAACACGGTTTGAATGCTTGTTTCAGTTTCATAGCTGGGCGCCGTGCCAGGGGCAGGCAGGGTTTGATAGTGATCGATCGCCTGCGTCAAACCCAGAGTTGAGGACCAGACATCTGTCCACTTGGCGTGCCAATTCAGCCCCATTGCATTGAGCTCTTGCAGGGTACGGTTGTCTTTGGCGTAGTCGGCGTTGCGCTTGCTGGTGGTGCTGTCATAACCCGCATCGGCGTCGGTATAGACCCAGGTGGCCTCCAGTTTGTGCCCAGCAGCCAGATCACGCCCCAGCCGCAAGCTGGCGGTGTCGCGGGTGTAGCCGTCCCGATCCGGGTTGGCCGCGGGCTGGATGTTGTAGCCATCGCTGGCCTCGCGCCCCAAAGACAGCGCGTAGCGCCAGCCCTCGCCCCCCCCCAACAAGCCTGCCGTGGCAGTGCGGGTGCCATCACTGCCCAAGCCAAACCCCAGGCTGGGCTGAAAGCCGGACTGGCCACTCTTGGTGAACACCTGAATCACGCCAGCAATGGCATCCGAGCCATAAATCGCGGCGGCCGGACCACGCAGGATTTCGATGCGCTCGATTTGCTGGGCCGCAATCGTCTGACAGGCCGCACCGCCGGTGCCGCTTTGTGTATCAAGCCGGATGCCGTCAATCATCACCACTGTGTGATTGGAATTGCCACCCCGAAGAAACAGGCTGGTCGTTCCCAGAGGCCCACCATTGCGCACCATTTCAATGCCAGGCACATGCACCAGCACATCAGCCAGCGACACCGCGCCACTGCGGGCAATGACATCGGCATCGATCACCGTCACATCTGCCAGCACCTGGGCCAGCGACTGTTCGACCCGCGTGGCCGTGACCACCACCGGGCTCAGCGTGGTCGGCGACTGGCTTTGCGCCAGCGCCGGATACGCCGCCAAAGCGGCCATCACAGACGCAGACAAACGCAGCGACGCCCCAGGGCGCTCAAAAAAAGCAATAGATTTCATCGTGATAAAGGAACCATCAGAGTGCTCTCACCGTCGTCCCCGACAGTGCGTGAGCGGCACGGTTGCACACCTTGGCAGGCGCACAGCCACCGTGTTGGCCGGTATCCGGGCTGGTGGAGTCAACCGTCATCGCCTTCCCAAGTGTTGGCAAAACACCCAGTGGCCTCGATCACAGCGGAACCCGTTGGGGTTCGTCCACTTACCGTTGCGGGGGCAGCGCAGGTTAGGTTGGGCCGTGTGGCAGCCAAACCCCCCTGCTTCCCGTTGAACTGCGGCGTGTGAGCCACACCGCGAGCACCAACAAGGCGCATTCTAGCTGTGACGAGCGCCGCAAACCCTACAATCCGGCGCTATGCCTGAGCCGTCCCAAATAGACCAGATTTCCGAGCGTGTCGAGCGCCTGCTGGTGCGCTACGAAGAGCTCACCCGAACCAATGCCCTGCTGAACCAGCAGATTGACGCCTTGACGCAAGAGCGCGACTCGCTGAAGTCGCGCCTGAACGCTGCGCGTGCGCGCGTCGATGCCTTGCTTGAGCGCCTGCCACCTGATGCAGCAGGCAGCACGCCCCGGCCTGCGCTGAAGGACAGCGTGTGATGAGCTTTTTGGTGCAAGCCCGATGAAACAGATTGATGTGCAAATCATGGGACAGAGCTATTTGCTCGGCTGCCCCGATGACGGTGAGGCACGCCTGCTGGAGGCGGTGAACCGCGTGGACACGGCAATGTGCAAAATCCGCGAGGCCGGCAAGATACGCGCACGCGACCGCATCGCCGTGCTGGCCGCGCTGAACCTGGCCTTCGACCTGACCGACCAGCAGGAACGGGCGCAACAAGCGCAGCCGTCCGGTGATGTGGCGCCGGCGCGAACGCAGCAGCTCGATGGCCTGCTCAAGCGCCTGGACGCAGCACTGAACCGGGACGACCAACTGCTCTGATGCGCTGGACGGGCTCAGTGCATGCCGGCGTCGGCTTGTGGACGCAGGTCGGCCGGCTTGAACAGAGCAGCGGCGTCAACCACGTCAAACTGATACTGCTGCCCACAAAACTCGCAGCCAACCTCGACCTGACCGCGCTCTTGCAGCACCGAGTGAACCTCGTCCCAGCCCAGCCCAAGCAGCATTTTCTCGACCCGCTGGCGGCTGCACCGGCAAGAAAAATGCGGCCGTTTGCCGTCATGGTCGAGCAAACGCAGATCCTCTTGCCAGAACAGGCGATGCAGCACAGTGTGGGCATCGAGCTCAAGCAGTTCCTGAGCCTTCAGGCTTGAGGCCAACAAGGCGATGCGCTGATAGTCCAGCCGGGCCAGGGCATCGTCGTCGTCACTGACCTGGGCGTGTCGGGCCAGATTGGCTGCACCGCCCAAGGGCAGGCGCTGCAGCATCAGTCCAGCGGCAAGCTCGGCATTGGCCGCCAGGACCAGCGTCGTGTCCAACTGCTCACTCTGGCGCATGTAATGCTGCAACACCTCGCTGACCTGCTCATAGCAGTGCTGGCCATCTTGCAGCGGCACGATGCCTTGATAAGGCGGCTGTCCGGGTTGACGCGACTGGGCATCGAGCGTGATGGCACAGCGCCCCCGCCCCTGACAATTGACCATCTGACTCAGACTGGCCGACGCATCGACTGTCCCGGTCACACTGGCCATGGCCCGCAAACCCAGGTCAGACTGCACCTCAACCACCGCCAGCGTGACCGGGCCATCACCCGCGATCTGCAAAACCAGTGCGCCATCAAACTTGATGCCAGACTGCATCAGCACCGCTGCAGCCGCCATTTCGCCCAGCAACTGCTGCACCGGCAACGCGTACGCCGTGCTTGCACCACGCCGCGCAAGTAGCTCTTGCCAGGCGTCGGTCAAGCGCACCAAAGAGCCCCGCACTGGCAGGCCGTCAAACATAAATTTGTGTAATTCGGACATGACAGGTCTCGGGGTCAGGGTCATCCACAGCAAACAGCGCGCAACGAGGGGCAGCCGCTCAGCCGATGCGGTTCAGACTGCTGCGAAAACGCCGGGCGTTTTCCACATAGTGCTCGGCACTTTGGCGCAAGCCTTGCAACTGCTCGGGCGTGAGTGCGCGCACCACCTTGGCCGGGCTGCCCAAAATCATGCTGCCATCAGGAAACTCTTTGCCCTCGGTCACCAGGGCACCCGCACCCACCAGGCAAGCTTTGCCGATGCGTGCGCCGTTGAGCACCACCGCACCAATGCCAATCAGGCTGTCATCACCCACCGTGCAGCCGTGCAGCATGACCTTGTGACCCACGGTGACACCACTGCCAATGGTCAGCGGCATGCCGGTGTCGGCGTGCAGCACGCTCAGGTCCTGGATGTTGCTGCGCGGGCCCACGGTGATGGCGGCCGTGTCACCGCGGATGACCACACCAAACCAGACCCCCACATCCTCCGCCAAGGCGACATCCCCGATCACCTGGGCACTGTCGGCCACCCAGGCGCTGTCGGCCACTTGGGGTACCAGCGCACCCAACTCATAGATTGCCATGCTTGTTCCCTTTCGGGCCAAAGAGCCCGGTATGCCTAGAATTGTATGTTTGCCCCACCCCTGTCATGTGCCTGAACGATTCACTCACCCTTGACAACTGTGCCAGTGCCCAGTGCGGCATGCGCGCGCTGGCACTGCAGTTGCTGATCGGCCCCAGCCTGGCAGAAAAGGCGCACACCTTGGCCACACTGGCGCCACAGCAGCTCCAGGTGGATGTGCAGGCGCGCTGGCCCGAGCCCGCCGGACTGCCGGCACGCCCGGTGCGGCCCGAACTGGTCGCCCCGGCTGCACTGTCGCAACGCGCGGTGGGCACACCCGAAGGGCACGCCAGCCTGATCCATGCGCTGGTGCACATCGAGGCCAATGCAATCAACCTGGCGCTGGACGCCGTCTGGCGCTTTGCCAACATGCCGCAAGAGTTCTACCGTGACTGGTGGTGCGTGGCACAGGAGGAAGCCCGGCACTTTTCAATGCTGCAAGCACACCTCACCACACTCGGATACGCGTATGGCGACTTCGCCGCGCACGATGGCCTGTGGGACATGGCCAAACGCACCAGCGACGATGTGCTGGCGCGCATGGCCCTGGTACCACGCACCCTGGAGGCACGCGGACTCGACGCCACACCGCCGATTCAAAAGAAATTGGTATCCATTGGTGACCTGGCGGGCGCACGCCTGCTCGATACCATCTTGCAAGACGAAATCGGCCATGTCCAAATTGGCAACCGCTGGTATCGCTGGATTTGTGCACAGCGCGGCCTGAACCCCCACAGCACCGACGCCCTGCTGGCACATCGTTACACTGCACCTGCACCCAAAGGCCCGTGCAATTTTGCTGCGCGGCGCGCCGCCGGCTTTGATGAATATGAACTGGCACACCTGTGCCACGCAACACTGCGAAAAGGCCCACCACCATGACGCCACCCCTGTCTCCCTCCCCTGCCGCCGGCGCCAACGCGGGTGCGGCTGCACCGATCGCCTCGCTCTCGATTGCACGCCAACCCATTCTGGATGTGAAAGGCACGGTTTTTGGCTATGAGCTATTTGATCGCTCATTGGGTGACAGCGCCTACAGCGCGGCCAGCGACGCGGCTCTGTTGTTCAACCTGCTGTCCAATGTGGACACCGATTTGCTTAGCTCGCGCTTGCCGCTTTTCATCAATTGCACCCATCAGACGCTGGCGGGTGGGCATCTGGAACTGATCGAGCCAGACCGGGTCGTGCTGGAGATTCCGCCCATGCCGTCTGACCAGCAGGATGCTGAAGACATCGAGACATTTCTGCAGACGTTGACCGACGTGCACAAACGCGGCTTCAAACTGGCGTTTGACGAAAGCGTGCTGCAACCCATCTATGCCAGTTGGCTCGGGCAGGCTGATTTCATCAAACTGGATTTGACCCGGGTATCTGAAGCGCAGGTGATGGCCATCGTGATGCAGCTATTGCAACGACCCAACGTGCGGCTGGTGGCGGAAAAGGTCGAGACGGCCGAGCAATTTGAACAAGTCAAGCGCGCTGGCGTGAAGCTGTTTCAGGGCTACTGGTTTGCCCGCCCGGTGTTGATCAAAGGCCAGACCATTCGCCCGGCGCAGGCGGCCATCATTCAACTGATCAACCTGGTGCGCAAGCAGGCCAGCACGTCCGAAATCGAAGAGGTGTTCAAGCGCGACCCCACTTTGTCGTTCAACCTGTTGCGTTTCATCAACTCAGCCGGTTTTGGCTTGAGCTGCGAAGTGACCTCGTTTCGCCATGCGGTGATGCTGCTTGGCTTGAAGAAGCTGTTTCGCTGGGCGGCCCTGTTGATGACCACTTCCAGCGGCGCCGGTGGCACACCGGCCGTGGGGCAAATTGCCGTGGTACGCGGTCGCTTGATGGAACTGCTGGCCAAAGAACTGTTGCCGGCGGAAGAGCATGACAACGCGTTTGTGGTGGGCATTTTTTCACTGCTCGATACCATGCTGGGCATGCCGCTGCAGGAAGCCCTGGCCAGTATCTCGCTGCCGCAGTCGGTTCTTGATGCCTTGCTGCACCGCAGCGGCGCGCTGGCACCGCTGCTACGCCTGACGCTGGCGTGCGAAAGCGCCGACGACGACCAATTTGCCCAGACCGCGATCGCCCTGCAACTGACGGGGGATCAGGTCAACTGGGCGCACCTGCAAGCACTGGCCTGGGCCGAATCACTGACCACCGGGGGCGACTGAAGGCGGCTGCAACCAAAGTCTTCAGCGTCGGGTTCATTGGGCTTGCCTGACAACTGTGCAGAACGCTATTTAATAAGTAGCTTCAAGCGCTTTTTAAATAAGGGCTGCAGGCCAATTCTTTATGTACTCATGCAGCGAAAAGCAGCGCAAGCTGAACTGTCACCGCTCAACGATGGCGGTCATGCTGCGTTCGACGTAGCCAATGCTGCCCACCTGGCTCGTCCCCCCGGGCTGCGCCCTGGCGGTGATGGTGTAGAGGGTTACCGTATCGCCGTCGGTGTACACGCTTGATGCGCAGTCCACCGTCACGCTGAACCCACCGTCAAATGA
>JFJP01024066.1_pt1 | contig 10650 bp, 15 predicted proteins | sample 431651 | NCBI WGS metagenome assembly JFJP01 (sample SAMN02602958, study PRJNA72255) | Microbial mat metagenome, whole genome shotgun sequencing project. | biome: fresh water; feature: sink hole; material: water; isolation source: purple microbial (photo- and chemosynthetic) mats found in...
TATGAATTTGACCTCAAAAGGCGTACCACTCAATGCCGTGCTTTTTTCAGCCTTGATTACAGGAACGTGTGTGGCCATTAACTACTTTATGCCCGAAGATGCATTTAAATTTTTGATGGCACTCGTTGTCTCTGCGTTGGTACTTAACTGGTTTATGATTAGTTTTGCGCACCTCAAATTTCGCTATGCGAAAATAAAAGAAGGGATTGAACCGAAATTTAAAGCGTTTTGGTTTCCACTGGGCAATTATATCTGTCTTGCTTTTTTTGTGGGACTTTTAGGGGTGATGCTCAGCATTGATGGCATTAGTCTTTCGGTCTATTTGATGCCTGCATGGTTACTTTTTTTGGCCGTTATTTATAAGTTTTTACGCAAATAAACCATAACTCCTTACATGTAACGTTTTACATGTAAGGAGTTTTAATACAATTTTCCCACCAAATCCACATACGTCAAATACACCCTCACATCAAACTCCAATTGATGGTACTTAGGCTCCATCTTTTCACACAAGGCGTAAAAAGCTTTATCGTGCCTTTTTTCTTTGAGATGGGCCAATTCATGCACGACAATCATGCGCAAAAATGACTCTGGTGTGCTCTTAAACAAGCTAGCCACGCGAATGTCGCTCTTGCTTCGAAGTCTACCACCGTGATTTTTGATGCTCACACGATGCAAACCTAGCGCGTCATTGACATCACTGATTTTGCCATCGTAAAGCACTTTGCTAATCGGTTCCGCTTTGCGTAAAAACTGATTTTTAAACTCCATCGCATAAGCATAAAGGGCTTTATCGCTGGTGATGCTATGCGTCATAGGGTATTTGGCCAAAAGGTATTGGCCTAGGGTTTCATTTTCGAGCATTTTTTTAACTTGCATCGTAAGATGTTCAGGGTAGTGTGAAAGGTAGGTGAGATGCGGCATCTGTATTAAAAAATAGCTTTAAAATTATTTTTGATCGTATCAATGGCCTCTTGGTTTGATTTTTCAATACATGTACGCTTAAAGAGTTCGCATTCGCGTTCAAGCATACCGATAATCTGCCCAATGCAACCATTCTCTTCACTGCGATACTGCGTTAGCTTGGCTATTTGTGTGTTGGCGTCTTGTACCTGTCCGAGTGCCGTTTGCAAGGCTTTAAATAGGCTTGAAAAAGCCTTAATTCTAGGATTGTCTACGCAAAATGAGTCTGTGGTGTAACGAATTTTTTTACAGTGAAGTCGCAAGGTGTGGAAGAGCTCATTTTCAGAATGAATGCTCAACTGTTGTGTAAGCTTTTCTATTTTCTCTATACGCTTTTCAATAATAGGCTTAATGTGTTTGAGCATCGCCTCTTCGGACTTGGGAAGGTAGAGTTTTTTGTGGCGCCACAATGTCGATATTTTTTTAAAAACACGTGAGGGAGATCGACGTTTCATCCGTTTTAAAAAATGCTTCGTCACCCTTTTTTTCTCTAAAACCAAGGCCTGTTCTATCGATTCAAGCTCTGCGATACACGAAGCATCCACTTTTTCCTTGTATCCCTCAATGCATTCCAAAAAGACATCGATATCGCGCATCTCGTTGGTTTCATGTTGTAGTTTTTTCAATCTCTCACCCAAGGCACACCCTCGTTTGGGATGAAAAAAATGCTGAAATTCACGACACACAGAACGAGCACTTCGAAGTGTCACACGGTACTGATGCAAGCTTTCTTCTTCTTGGGTGCTTAAAAAATCCTCAAGATGTGTGTGCGTTTTTTGAAGTGTTGCGTAAAAACTTTCTTGCAACAACACCTTCACACTCTCTCTGCTAAATGAATTATCCAAAAGAGACATCGGTAACCTTTACCGTAAATGGGATGTTTTATTTTAATCCAATTTACCTTACAGCCATGTCAACGGGACTTGGTTTATCTATAAAATACTCACCGTGTCACTTATTTACGCACCGTAAAAGATAAAAAAATGGTATGATTTTGAGCGATAATGATACCTAACGAAGCGTAAACCTTATGTTACTTGCTTGAAGGGGCAAAATGGTCTCTACTTTACAAAAATTGCAGTCTTTTGTGGATACTATCGTAAGGCAATCGCCTTCAAAAAATCCAGAAGAACTTACTCGCTTAAATCACTATGTTTGGATATGCCTTCTTGCATGGCCTGTCTCCATTCTTGCTATTTCTTATAATATTTATATCAAACATTTTATACTCGCATCTTTGGTTGCTTTTTTTTCGCTTTTTTTACTGTTTACCCTTTTTGTTCTTTCGTATGCACGAAAAATTTATTGGCTCTACCACGCCACCAATATAGTCTTTTTTTCACTTTTGCTTTACATGGTTTACAACGCAGATGCTTATGATTCTTCACGTATTTTATGGATTTACACCTATCCTTTAGGGGCTATCTTTTTATTTGGTAACCGCACGGGCTTTTTGTGGAGTTTTCTTTTGCTTGTCAGTGTTTGTTGTGTGTTTATTATGCTTCCTTCCATACACACCATTTATAATTATGCCTTTCAAGTGCGCTTTGCTCTGACATATACTGTGGTCGCGAGCATGGTGAGTTGGATAGAATTTCATCGCAATCGCTATCAAAATGAGTCTATTCAACACCATCATAGTCTTTTGGAAGAACAACAACAACTCAAAGAAGAGATACAAAAACGTGTCATCCTTGAAAAAGAGTTATCAAATATGGCGCACACAGACAGTTTAACGGGTTGCTTTAACAGACACTATTTTTGGGAACGGTCCCAACAAGAACTGGATCGCTCTAGACGTTATGGCATCACACATTGTTTGGCTGTTTTAGATATCGATCATTTTAAAATCATCAATGACACCTACGGTCATCCAACAGGAGATGCCGTGCTCCAAGTACTTACGTCGCATTGCTTAACATCATTGCGTTCTTATGATATATTTGCTCGTATTGGAGGAGAAGAATTTGCTTTCTTACTCCTGCACATGACACGTGATGATGCTTATGCTAAGATGGAACTCTTGCGTCAAGCCATTGAGGACTTAATCATACCGCTTCACAACACGACTCTTAGCATCACCATCAGCATTGGTATTGGTGTTTATGACGATAAAACCATGTCTACGATTGATCACCTTTACAAAGAAGCCGATGAACACTTATATCGTGCAAAAAATGAAGGTAGAAATTGTACACGTTAATGCACTTGCTGTATAATGCATCTTAGTTTTCACACAAGAAACATCCAAGAAGAGACAAAAAGGTCACCATGAAACAACATGTATTTATAAAAGCCCTTTCTTTACTGGCCTTCATTGCCCTCTTGTGGCTTTTTTTTCCTTTTCTCAAAAGTTTTTGTGTCGCCCTCTTGATGGCCATGGCCATTTCACCACTGTACTCTTTTTTTGAAACGTATTTTAAACGCATCCCTAAAATAAACGCAATCTCCTCGATTCTTGCAACCACCATCGTAACACTTCTGTTTTCTTTGATGCTTTTTTTACCCCTTAGTATCTTTTTATTGCAACTGTTTGAGCATCCCACCCGTTTTATCGAGATCATACGCTCTTTAGGCAATCAACTCAATCTCACCAGTGATATCTTGCCCTCTTATCTTAAGTGGTTGGAAGAGCCGTTTGAAAAACTCATTTTACTCTTACAATTTCACAAAGAAGAGATTATTGCAGTTGCAACCAAATGGCTTGGAAGTGGCCTTAAAACCTTTTTGGGCATGATCAGTGAGATGCTCATGATTATCGTCTTTTTCTTCTTTTTAACCCTCTATTCAAAACCTATTTTGCTCTTTTTTATGCCCCTTATTCCACTGAGCCGTACCATTAAACGTCAATTTTTAACAGACATGAGCAACACCATGGCCATTGTCTTTTACACACTCTTAGGCGTTATGGTAACACAAGGCCTTGCTTTTGGTCTTTTTATTGCTTTTTTTGAAGGACACAACGCTTTATTGCTAGGGTTTTTAGCAGCCATAACATCGGTCATCCCTTTGGTAGGAACAGCATTGGTGTGGGTGCCTGTTGCCTTAGGAGAATATTTTGCAGGCAACACGTTAAATGCCATTGTCATTGCGCTGTATTCGTGGGCGATGATGGCATTTTTTATTGACAACATTGTCAAGCTCATCATCCTCAATTTCATCAACCGCTCCATCAGTGGGGGTGAAGTGCGAACGCATGAGTTTATCATCTTCTTTGCCATCGTTGGAGGCTTAACCACATTTGGATTTTGGGGGTTTCTCATCGGTCCTGCATTGGTGGCCTTTGCCATCACAACCTTTAAGATCGTACGAAAACTAACACGCCCTTTGCATTAACCAACACTGCAGGCAAAACAGTTGGTTTGGTCTTTACATGTAAAGCATGCAGGGGCAACTTTACCGATCGAATCGTAGATAAATTTCTTCCACAACACATCAACAGGCTTCATCTGGGCTAAGACTGGAAAATGGCACTTCATGTAGCGTCCCATCTGTACGCGGTTTTTAAAGCCTAAATCTTCATAGAGATGATGTTCTTTGAGCGACATCTCTGCAATGTGAGGGGCTATGACATACTTTGAGTATCGATTTTTAGCATAGCTTTGTAAAAATTCACTGACTTCGCGTTCCATTATAATTTTATCTCGTGGGGTTATCACGCTTGAACCTTGTATATTTTTTTCCGTTCTTTCGAAGAGGCAACATTCATCAATTTTCGATACTTCGTAACGGTACGTCTTACCATTTTGATACCAAAACGCTTTTCAATACGCGCCAAAAGATCATCATCGGTTAAAGGTTCACTCTTGTCTTCGTACTCAATTTGGGTATTGATAAAGTTTTTAATCTCAGAGGATGAAAGCTCTTTGGTCGCTACGGCATTGGTAAAGAAGGACTTTAAAGGGAAAATGCCCTGTTTTGATTCGATGTATTTGTTTGACACCGCTCGAGAGATGGTCGATTCTGCAAAAGAAAGCTCATCAGCAAGGGCTGCCATGTTCATAGGCTTAAGCTCACCGCCCACAAAAAAGGAAAGCTGCCTTTCAACGATGATGAGGACGATTTTATACAAGGTTGTCTTGCGAAGCTCCAAAAGATTGACAATGTCGCGAGCTTCTTTGAGTTTTTCTTTAATGGACTCATTTTTGCTGTTAAACGGATCTGTGATGACGATATCGGGATAATAATCATGATTGATGCGAAGGGTAATGTCATCTCCAACGTCAACGTGAAAATCTGGAATGATTTGCTTGGGTGCGGCTGTGTATTCGAGGGCTGGAGGATTGGAAAACTTCTTGATAATTGCTTTGGCCTCTTCAAAACGCCCGTGTTTGGAAAATTTATCCACTTTTGCCATTTGGTCTATCATTTTTAACACAAGGTTGTACAATTCATCATCAATATCTTCGCTGATGGCATCCAGTTGAAACACAAACGACTCGTGGCTATCTAGGGAGCCTACACCATAAGGCTCTATCTTTGAAAAACGCTGGCGGATACGTTCTGCATACTCTTTATACACATTGCATGTTGCAGCAATCGCGTCGATATCACCATCAAAATAGCCCTCTTCATTGATATCGCAGAGTATCTCGTGGGCTACTTTTTGTGAAATAGGCGTGGGAAACAAAGGGGCGGTAATTTGTTCGATAATTTTTTCATGCAAGGATTCAGAGCCTAAAATCAACTCTTCAATAACCCCATGACTTGAGCCAAAGTTTTGTTCAAAGGGGCGTTTGACTTCTAAAAAAGGATTTTCATAGGACAGCGTTTCAAGATGAGAACTTAATTCCTGAAGCGGAAGTTGCAACAATGGAAGCCAAAGTTTTAAAGAGAGGTTTAAACTCTGCTTTTGTTTGAATTCTAGATTAATGTTTCTCATGCAAAAATTATGCCCAAATATGAACCATATTTAGACATAATTATTGCCTAATTTTTAACCTATTTGTATTAATATTTAATGCGCACCACGCCGTTTGGCTGTTCGATTTTCATCTGGCATGAAAGACGTGTGTTAGGCGTACATGTACCAAAACAAATCTCTTTTAACACTTTGTGTTCTTTGTCAGTTTTACCCGATAAAAACTCCATTCCTTGAACAATTTCAACCGCACATGTACCGCATTGCCCATCGCGGCATCCAAAAGGAAGTGCACTTCCACTGGCTTCTACAACATCTTGAATGGTTGCACCTGGTTTGACGTTGATCGCCAAAAAGTCATTGATAATTTCTACACGTGTTGTCATTTTATATCCTTTACTTTTTAAATGGTTTAATCAAAACATCGCCCTTAACCATCATCATCGATGCAATGCGAATCTTAGGGCTTACGGTAAACTGTTGGCAGATATCTGCATCCTCTTGAGTAATAGCACCCAACTTGACGAGCTCATCTAGCTCTTCGTCTTCCATGTAGCTTGTTGGCTCTTCATCAGTGATGTGCTCCACGCGAACCAAACATTTACTGTAATCAGCACTTTCAAAAGGAATAGGTATCCCTTTCTCTTTTGCTAAACGCACGATAGGCTCACCAATCTTGGCATCATAGATACCATCGGTTTTCTCGTCAAAATGCATAAAAATAACTTTCGCCATTACCACTCCTTTTTAAAGTTTTTTGTTACGATAATAATTTTCTAAATATGCTGCTTCTTCTGCTTCCAAATCACGATAAGGCTCCATGGCTTCAAGCTCATGTTCACGACACCCGATGACTTCAACCACTGCCTTTGCATCTAAAAAATGCACTTCATACACCCGAATCACTTGTAAAAAATCGCCCTTGCCTCGAATGTATCCCACAGAGCCTTTTTCTATCATAATTTCGCCTACACCTAAATATGGGTACGTTCCATCATTTTTGATATCTTCCAAAAGCTTGACTTTTTGGCCCGTAAAAAACTTTGCCGTATCTTCATCTTTTCCGGAGAGCTTGGCACTGACCGTATTGTAAAGCTTTGTTTCTGGATCAACAATCACAGTTTCCTCCTTCTGAAAGTGCACAGGCTAAACACCCTTTTGCCTTGCCATCTTCAATCATTCCCCATACCTCAGCTGCACTGGGCGCATGTCCGTTCTTAAAATCCATATACACCTTGATAAGCGCAAACTTTAGAAAATCCATCAATTGCTTTTCATCATTCGTAAAATTGGCAAACCCTTTTTTGATCAAGGTTCCATACTCTTTCATGATATGAAAACGCTTGACTTCAACAATATGTTTATCGTACTCAACGCCAAAAAATTCGAAATAATCTTCGGCATCTTTAAGTGTATAAAAGCTTTCAAGCGTTTGCATCACCGTCTCCTAGAATTTATTTTTTACACGCCAACAAAGCAAAGCTTTTTATGGCTACGTTAGCCACTGTGGCGCTAAAGCTTGCCTCTTGAGAGGCAGAGTTTATATCTCCTGTTGTAATTGCTCTATCCAATTTTCAATGCGTTCAGCTGTTTTAGTGGGTTCGTTGATATTGTCAATCGCTAAACCACAAAACTTATCATCCATCACAGCCAACGAAGCTTCATAGTTATAGTCGCTTGCGTCTACAAAACCTACGATTTTTGCACCTGTTTTTGAAAAAATCTGGTAAAACTTTCCCAAAGCGCTGCAAAAATGCTCACCATGGGTTTTAGCATCGCCTGCTCCAAACAAAGCAAGCGTTTTTCCCTCGAAACTGGTTTTTTGTGAGGTGATTTCAAACAGTGGGTCTACCCATGAAAAATGCACATCCCCCTGCCCCCATGTCGAACTTCCTAAAAAAAGAACATCGTAATCTTCAAACTGATCGACGCTGTCAAAGTCATCTTCCATTAAGATACAATCATCGTCTTCCACATCGTATGCAGCTTTGAGCGCATCGGCGATGAGCTTGGTATTGCCGCCGGCACTGGCGTAAAAAATTCCTACTTTTGACATCTTACGTTCCTACTTTTGGTATGTTTGATAAATTTCAATGGCATCTTTAAGCATTTTTCCACCCTCACTTACAAGCGCGTCATAGGTTCTAAAGCTGTAACGGTGCGCATCTTTGAAAAATTTGTTGGTCACAACAATTTTTTCAGCCAACACCACAGCCCTTCCAAATCCCTCATGACTCATCTCCATCACCACCGAACACATAATCCCTGTTTTTAACTCAAATGCCAATGCAATCGATTGAAAAATAAGGCGAATATCTTGAATCTGCATCTCATCAATGTCTGCGATGATAGGAATATTTTTCATATCTTCCTTGCTCTTCACATACTTTTCACTCAAAAGCTCTTCATCACTCTTTTTGGCCCATGTCCCAAACTGATCCAAAGCTCTGGTTTGTGAAATCAGTGTTTCAAGAAATAACTTTTCAAGCTCATTCATCCCTTACGCCCTTGCTTCTAAGATTTTCTTGATAAACGGAGGGGGGTTTGATCCCATCATGGAAGAGAGTTTCGTCAGTTCTGTTTCTATGCTCACCACATTGTTATATTTGATCGGAAAAATTTTGCTGTTGATCACTTTAGCTGCCGCAGCTGGTCCAATTTCAGTACAATAGACAATGTCAACGCTTAAATCTTGAAGCATCTCAACCCTACCATCGGTTCGCTCTTCACCCATTTGCACGACTTCAAAGAGACTAAAACCCTCGGCATCCACATCATACACAGCACATTGTGGGGCTGATCCAAAATGTGCATCGATGTTTTTTAAATCATTTGTAAAAAAAGCTACCTTAACCATCGTTTCATCCTTTTTGGTGTTGCATTGCTCTTCTCTTTACAAGAAGTGTTCCGTAGGGAAAGAGCGTGACATTTCTGTCGTAGTGAAAAATATCATGCAACCTGACAATGGCTTTGGGCCTATTTTACAGAGTATCTATTTTTATTATGCTATAATTTCCATAATAATATTAAGGAGTTTTTTATGGCACATGCTGTCGAAAAAATTACATTTTCAGCACCATTGGAGATAAAAGTTGAGCTTGCCAGAGTAAAAGACGAGCTTGGGGTGTCTATTTCAAGCTACCTCTCAAACCTTATACGAAAAGATAAGGAAAATAGAGAGCGAGAGCGATGGATCAAGGCATGTACGTTTATGCAAAATGAATATGAAAACAACGATGAGCTCAAAGTGTGGAGTGAATTCGAGGAGGATATCAACAGTGGAAGCTAATATTAACCCAAAACGTGGTGAAATTTGGCTTGTTGATCTCAACCCAACCATCGGGCAAGAAATCAACAAGCAAAGAACGTGTCTTGTGGTCAATGATGATATCGTTGGTACATTGAAAAATAAAACCGTAGTGCCAATTACAGAGTGGAAAGACGCTTATAAAGCTGTTCCGTGGATGGTTAAGCTGGATATGGATGCAAGTAATAAATTGTACAAAAATTCATCTGCTGATTGTTTTCAAATTAGGAATGTATCAAAATTACGTTTTGTGAAGAAAATTGGCGAGATAAACGGTGTGCTCGTAAAAAATGTTCATCAAACCATCATGAAGACTCTTGATATCTCCTATGAACTAAAATGACTAAAAAATTCCTCAAATCTTTTGTCTTACATGTAACACGATACAGTTATGAAAGATGAAAAAGTACCAAAGGTGCTTGGGCGCTCCCGAGAGAAGTCAGTGTTAACGTAATTTTTGGAGCTTTGCTCCAAAAATGTGTCTAGCGTTTTTGCCGTTTTGCAAGAACGCTAATGATGTCCTAGTATGTTTGCAACCTCACATAAAAACGTACAACTGCCTTCATACAACACATTGTTTTTAAGTCCAATGCCGACGTGTTCATAGTTTGGAAAGCCACGAATCAGAAGAGCTTTGTGGTACTGATGCGCCAAACGCTCCCCGTGGTAATTGGCGATGAGCATATCGTAAGCAGGCAATGCTTTTTCTATATCTTCAAAATCTCCAATCACTGCTGTACATGTAAAGCTATTTTCATTGCGCTGGGCACTAAAAACCTTACATGTAGCCCCCGCCTCCATGAGGGCTTGAGAGAGTGCAAACGCGTTATCGGGCTCATCGGCTATTAAGACCTTCGCTTTTCCGAGCATAAAATGGGTATCTAAAAGCACATCTTGGAGCCTTGTTCGCCATCTCTTGATGGAAAGGGGTACGCTTTTCTCACCCAAATAATCTATTAGCTTGGCATAAAAATCATCACTGGCGACCAAACCTTGAAGGCTGTCAACATGCAGATGGTGAGTGTGTGGAAACTGTTTGGTAAAGAGTGCTCCACAACTTTGAACCGAACGCCCAACGGTTATAACAAGTCCTGCATTGCCGAGTTTTTTAATCGCTTCAACGCTAATACCCCCACTACTGAGTGCGCCTTGCTTCACACCCAAATGGCCATCGAGCGAATCGCTCAAATCGGGCAATGCGTAGACTTCTAAGTCAAAAAGTTCCAAACTCTCTTTGGTTTTTTCGACCTCGATGGGACTCAGGTTGACATTGGGAATTAAGACGACTTTATCTTTTCGCACCTGAGAACTGGGTTCAATCAGTTGTGCAATCATACCTTGCACACTCAAAGCCCATCCGCTCTCCAAACCACCCTCAAAATCAGGCGTATGGACGTAGACAATGGGCTGTTTTTCACGAAGGCGTATACTCGCCCCTTTGATATCATCTCCCTTGGTTTCGGTCAGTCCCGTGGTAAAAAGCCCTACCAAATCAGGAGTGACTTTTTTGGTAATGTTT
>JFJP01040801.1_pt1 | contig 10650 bp, 9 predicted proteins | sample 431651 | NCBI WGS metagenome assembly JFJP01 (sample SAMN02602958, study PRJNA72255) | Microbial mat metagenome, whole genome shotgun sequencing project. | biome: fresh water; feature: sink hole; material: water; isolation source: purple microbial (photo- and chemosynthetic) mats found in...
ATTGGACTTTTTGGCAAATTACCTTTTAACCGGCTTTAATTCTTTAGATTACAGCCTTTTCAGTTTTTTGTCATGTACTTAAGTTTAAAATATAAGGGAACATTGATGTAGTAAGTTTTTTACTTCATTTTTGTGTTCCCTGTGCTTGATTGTTTCTTTCTACTAAAATATTTGAAAAATAATGACCCCATATATAGCAAAACGAACATATCTGAATAACGCCCACAGCAAATATTGCTTGAAACTATATTTTATGAGGCCACTCGCCAAACTTACCAAAGAATGAGGTATGGGCAACATTGCTCCAATCCATACGAATAAACCACCCCATTTTCTCAGATTTGCAATATGATGCGCAATTTTATTTTCAATATGATTTTTTATTGCAGGAATCAAAAATAATCTGCCTCCAATAAAGTAAGCTATTATACCGCCCAGGTATGACATGGTGGCCAATAAGAATAAAAACAACCATGGTTCAGCAGATTTTGAAGCCCAAGCAATGAATATTTCAGGCGGAATCAGGCCCAATAAGGTTTCCGAAAGTAAGAAAAATGAGAGGATTATTTGACTAGAATAAGTTTCTACCAAAGTATTTAGTAAAGCATTGAAATCGAATATAAAGTACTCCAATGCCAACAGCACTGCTACAAAGATTGCAATCACAATACCACCTTTGATGGCAGTATCCTTAAGAAAAGAATAAAATTTGGTTATCTTGTAATAGCGATTTAATAAAATCATTCGCTTGACAGATAGACCTAAAACCATAGTTTTATTGTTTTGTACCATTCCACAATTTGTTTAAAAATTCAACTCCCAAATCTATAACTCCCGATATACCATTTTGTGCTACAAAGTCAATCATTGTTGTTAGCAAAGGATATATCAACGCTATTAATCCAATAACAACGAGTAAAAAAACAACCAAAGCGCCAATAATTAATATTTTGAATTGTCTGTTGTTCTTTATCTTCTGAATGAAATCGAATAGATTAAATTTTTCGTATTTTCTTGAATACGTATTTGATTGATAATCTTTATCATTGTTGTAGTTCTTTCGGGTTTTGATTTTATAATTCTTTTTTGTTTTCCCCAGAAAATATTCTAAATCCATGTTTGTATATTTTAATTATTAATATTCGCTAAAATTTCATGTATTACTACTGACCTTATGTAGTGTATTATGAAATCAAGTTGTACAAATTTTCATTCGTACTAAATAAGGATAATATGGAATATTAACTAAGTTGAGGCGGTTGCCAGATTGTACAGAACCCCACTGATAATCCTGAAATTTTCCCCACGCGTAATTTTTGAATCTGATTAGAGTTAAATGTCAAAAGATCAAACTGGCGGCAGCTTTGATCTTGTTCATGTATGTCTGAGTCGGAAAAACAGGAACCATGATTCGCATTGTTGTCAGTGGTTACTTCCACGAAAAAAATTGATTCTGAAAAATGGAAATTACCGCTATAGTTCAATAATATGCCCAAAAAGAACACTATACCAAATACTATATTTTTTCGAGTCAATTTCATGTTGCGAAGATAATAATAAACCTGAGGGTATAGGATAAGTCGCCTCACTATTAGAATAAATTAACTAAATGCAGCTATGCACCAGCTTCTATCAAGGATATCGCTCACTCAAATTGCCATTTTGGCCTTACAAAATTACACGTTCAAGTTGGAATGCCCCCCCATGCCAGTAAATTTTGTTGCTTCGGATTTTTTGTTTGCAGGAAAGCTATTCTATAAAGTAGTTTTCATGTTAATAAATGTATTTAATAGATGACAGAATTAACGTACATACTATATTTATTCTCTTCATGGATGAATATGCATAACATGAATTTTTTATTTTAGTTTCCGGGAATTCCATTTATAAATGTTTCCACAAAATTCAATATTTTCTTTAAAATTCGTTCGCCAATTTTTTTTCGTTCCAGCAAAGTGGGTTTCTCGCCTTCAAGCAATTCAAGTATCTCATCTCTAATCGGTTCGCGTTCAGCATATAGATAATCCTCTATCAACAATTGGGTTCTTACTGGTGAAAGATTTTCTTCGCTGATTAGTTGATGAAAAGCTTTTTGTTGTTCTCCTGTCCAGAATTTTTCAAATTCCTGCGGTATGTCGTCTGAATCTTCTATTACGGGTAAGTTGTCTTGAATGAATTTCTCAATTAATTCTCGTTTACTACGTAAATGAGCCTCAGAATTGAGCAAATTTAATATTTCTTTTTCGGTTTGGTTGAAATCCTTTTTAGTTTTCGATTTGAGTTTAATCAGTAATTGAATGATGTATGCAACATTGATTTCGTCACGATGAATTAATTCCAATTCAAAATCCACATCTTCCAAAATCGAAACTTTCTCTTTTTGGTGGTCGCTCTTTACTTTGTCGTAAAGGTCGAGGTATTTGCTTTTAAAATCCTCGAAAAGCTGCTCACTCATTGCCAAATCAGCCCATTTGAAATCGGCGAAAGAGGTGAGTACATTTTTAATACGTATGAGTTCTCTGAATGCTTTGATGAACTCCAATTCATCGTCTTCAGTTTGTAGCTCGTTTACGCTATTTACAGTAGGTGTTACTTTTAGTAGTGTAATGAATGCGTTGTTGAATTTGTTTACATAATCCTCATAAGGTTTCATGATGATTACCTCAACGGCTTCTTTATTACTGAAGAGGGTAATGGCTTCGTCGGTTGCATTTTTAAGGTTGCGGAATACAACAATGTTTCCTTGCGATTTCTGTTCGTTCAGAATTCGGTTGGTGCGCGAATAGGCTTGTATCAGGCCATGATATTTCAAATTTTTATCTACATACAAGGTATTGAGCGGAGGACTGTCGAAACCTGTAAGATACATATTTACTACCAGCAGAATATCTATTTTACGCTCCTTTACTTTCTTAGAAATATCGTTGTAATAGTTGTAAAACGATTCGCTATCCTTGGTGGAAAAATTGGTTTCGAACATTTTATTGTAATGTTCTATATATTCATCCAGTTTATCGCGTGTATGTTTATTTGAAATATAATCGGTCTGTGGTTCTGTTACTAAATTCAAATCATATCTGTCAAAATCTTCCTCAAAATTAATAAATCCATTGGCGTCCATGTCGTCTTCGTTGGTGCCGTAGCTGAAAATGGTAGCAATATTCAGCGAATGCTCGCCTTTTATTTTCTTCTGATGAAACAATTCGTAGTACTTAATAAGATTTTCAATACTGCTGACGCAAAACATGGCGGTAAAAGTCCTGTTATGTGTTTTGCGGTTGTGGTTTGCCAAAATGTAATTGGCAATTTTCTCCAGCCGAACAGTTGATTCCATCAACTCTTTGGTGTCTATGTCTTCTACTTCAATGTCAATTTCGGTGGGACTGTCTTTTTTCTTATATCGCCCCACATATTCTACCGAGAATTTAAGTACATTCTCATCTTTTATGGCATCGGTAATGACATATTTGTGCAAGCAATCGCCAAACAGTTCTTTGGTGGTTCTTTTTCCCAATTCGTTTTTAACTGCATTGTCGGCAAATATTGGAGTACCAGTAAAACCAAACATTTGCGGTTTGTTGAAAAACTTGTTTATGCGCCCATGGGTTTCGCCAAACTGCGAGCGGTGGCACTCATCGAAGATGAAAACAATACGCTCGTCTTTGAGTTTTTCCATTTTTGCCACATAGTGCTTTTTGCTTATGGCGGTGTTCAGCTTCTGTATGGTGGTAACTATCAGTTTGGTATCATCGGTAAATTGTTTTACCAATGCTTTTGTGTTGTCGGTGCCGTCTATACTTCCTTTGCTGAAACTGTTGAATTCTTTGGTAGTCTGATAGTCCAAATCTTTACGGTCAACCACAAAAACCACTTTTTTTACTTTTGGCAGTGAGGTGAGTATCTGACTGGCTTTGAACGAAGTGAGCGTTTTGCCCGAACCTGTGGTATGCCAGATATAGCCATTGCTGCGGCTGTGCATCACCTTGTCTACCAATGCTTCCACTGCGTAAAACTGGTAAGGACGTAGCACCATCAGTATTTTTTGTGTTTGGTTGAGAACTATGTATTTGCATATCATCTTCGATATGTGGCATGGTTCTAAAAACTCTGCGGTAAACCCATTGAGAATATTCGTAAGCCGTTTGTTTTCTTTATCTGTCCAGTAAAAAGTTTGTTTAAACGACTGGTTGCGATTGTTGGCGTAGTACTTTGTGTTTACGCCATTGCTGATAACAAATATTTGGATGTACTGGTATAAACCAGAATTTGCACCAAACGAATGCCTTTGATAGCGGTTTATTTGGTTGAATGCTTCTTTGAGTTCAAGCCCTCGGCGTTTGAGTTCTATTTGCACCAGAGGCAAACCGTTGATGAGCAAAGTTACATCGTAGCGGTTTTTATACTTGCCTTCCATAGTAACCTGATGCGTAACCTGAAATTGGTTTTGGCACCAATGCTCGGTTTGTATAAACTCGAAATACAAATTGTCGCCGTTGTCCCTTACTATATGCTGTCTTTCGCGCAAAGTTTTTGCTTTCTCAAAAACCGAGCCTTTACTCAGAATATTCAGTACTTTGTCAAACTCAGCATTGGAAAACTGTATGTTGTTGTGCTTTTCTAACTGGCTTTTGAGGTTGGCTATCAACTCCTTTTCATCTCGGATGTGCACCAAGCCATAGTTGAGCTTTTGTAGTTGCTCCACCAATTGTTCTTCGAGTATTTGTTCAGGTTGCTTAGGCATAATATGTTAAAAATGCAAATTTAAACTTTTTTTAGTATTGAATTGTTGCTTTGCTAGTAACATTGTTACTATATTTGTAGTGTTCTTTACCCTTGGTTTGGAATCAACAAAGGTTTCGAACGCTGAACCAGCTAATCAGCGTTTTTTTTTATGCCCAATCGGGACTGTTTTTAATTTTTTTAAGATTTTCATCATCATTCACTTCATATGCCGTAATGAATCTGGCTTTCCCAAATGAGTATATTACTATTACAACAATATAATTTCCCTTCACAAGTGTTACTCGCCTTGCCTTATCATATCTTTTCTCTTTTGAATCCCATCCTATTTTCTTAATACTTTCCGGGTCTTCTAAGGCGTCTTTTATCCAATAAATTTTTTCGAGTCTATTGAATGAAAGAATAGACTTATCCTTCTTAATCCTACTTTCGCTTTCATAAAAACAATGGTCAAACATAGAAGAATAGAAACGAACTTCAATATTGTCGAAAGTTTTTATTGGCTTTTCGCAATAGATTTCAGACCAAAGTCTTCTCAATTCATCCTCCGTATAATTCTGTGGTTTTATTTTCTTGTATGCCATTACCAACCACCTTGAAGATTAATTTTAAATACGTTTAATTTTTCTTCCCATTTAGGGGTTGGCTTTAAGGGTCTATTAAGTTTTGTTTCTGCTAATTCTATTAAATTCTTTTTGGTTGGACTACTTATCTCGTTGTTGAATTTTGCTGCAACAAGGCCGGTTAATACATCTGCGAGCTGAATACCAAGCGATTGGTCAGACGGCAGGGCTTGTACCTGGTTTACATCAGATGTAAGATTTGATGCTCTTAGCACCTTTTTAAGCTCGTTCAAACGCCCTTTGTTGCGGTTAATCTTATAATCGAGGAAAATATCGTACTTGTTGAAATCGAAAATCCAATGATGTAGCAATTGATAGTAAAATTTGTAAAATCCCAGCTCGGCATCTTTATCATTAAACCTATAATTGTCAACGGTTTGTGATTCTATGAGTATCACCCTGAAGCGCAGTTCTTGAGTATTGAAAAAGTAATTGAGTAAATCTTTATATAAATCAGTATAAGCTGGCGATACTTTATGCCACTTCAGTTCACCGTGTATATTGTATTTTTCCTTTATTTGGGTCAAAGCATCCTTAAATGTAATTCGAAATTCTGCAGGCATCCAGATACCACCAATGGCTGTAAATCTGTGGGCATCTTTCCGGGTAAGTGCCTCTAAACCGCTTTCGTCGCAATATACTTCAAAGTTCATAATCGTGAGAATCAGAATTAATTAGTGGGTAGTTTTTAGTGGTTAGTTTTTAGTGGTTAGTTTTTAGTGGTTAGTTTTTAGTGGTTAGTGGTTAGTTTTTAGTGGTTAGTTTTTAGTGGTGAGTTTTTAGTGGTGAGTGGTGAGTGGTGAGTGGTTAGTTTTTAGTTTTTAGTTTTTAGTTAGTGTTGATTTGGTGGTTTTTATGATGCTGGTTAATAATTTAATTAGTTCAACGGCATCGGTATTTATACTGTCAAATTCTGTTCTTGTAAGGTAATTTGATGCTTCTAAAAGTTCTAACCAGTATATACTTTCGTTACATTCTTTTTGGGCAATGGCAAGTTTATGTATAAAATCTGCTTTGCTTTCGGCAAATTCAGCTTCGCGGTACAATGCACCAATGGCAGTACCGGAACGCAACAATTGTTTGCTTAATACGTATTCCTTTTTTTCGGTTTGCAAATACTGAAATAATTTTACAACCCGTAATGCAAAATCAAAACTCTTCTCCTTTAACGCACCCTTTGCCATAAATCTAATTTTAACATTAACAACTAATAACTAATCACTTACAACTAAAAACTAATCACTAACAACTAATCACTAACAAAACATCTTCTGCAGCAATCCCTTCTTCCATGCCTCCGTTTTTTGGAGTTGGCTCTCCGTACGGTTTATTTTTTCATCTAGGGCAGTAATAAATTTTGAAATTAATTTTTGTTCTTTTAATGCTGGAAGCTGAATTATTAATGATGATAATTGATTTGAATAAAGGTGAACGACTGAAACACCTTGAGCTAAAGTCGCAATTTCATTTTTCATTTTATGGTTTAGATAATAAGATAGGAAAACTCCATCAAATTCCCCTCTAATAATATTGATATCACCTCCTATGGCTACTCCTTCTTTTAAAATACAAGAAGCTTTAGCAATATCTATATTAGATTCACCTGATGCAGGAATAATTACATCGTTCTTTTCACTAAAAACCAATTCACTCCCATCTATGTCTGTTCTAGATTGAATTTCAAAAATTGTTTCCCCATAATGAGTGTATAATTCACCATATCTAATACAATCATATTTTCCTTCATTTGAAATTTCTAATTTTGATATTCCTTTTCCTTTTGAAAAGTGAGCTACATCCCCCAACTTCTTTTTCTCCCATTTCGGAAACTCATTGCCATTCTCAACTTTAAAGCGCAATTTAGTTTTTAGTTGTGAGTTATTAGTTGTGAGTTGTAAGTTTTTAGTTATTAGTTGCTCATCACTAACCACTAACAACTCATCATTGACCACTTTCAACTCATCATTGACCACTTTCAACTCATCACTAACCACTAACAACTCATCACTACCAACTTTCAACTCATCACTAACCACTAACAACTCATCACTACCAACTAACAACTCATCACTACCAACTAACAACTGTTGCATCACCCCTTTTTTGTATTGTTCCAATAGGGCTTTCTTTTGTTTGAGTTGGGATATTTTTTTGTCTACGGTTGTAAAAAACGAAGCAATGCGTGCTTGTTCGGCGAGGGAGGGGATAGTTAATTCGATAGCAAAAAATTCACTAACTCCTATATTTAACAACCCATGATTTCGTGCTCCTTCCTGAGCAACTTTCTCAATCTCCTTGTTTTGTTTTCCAGTTTCAAAATATTGCTCTGCAAAAGAGTTGTCAAACTCATTTTTATTTCTAAAACAAATGTAAAGAGTTGAAACAACACCTTTTTCGTAACGTGTTAATCTTTTAATAGCACCCATTGGGTATCCATTTGAGTAACTTTTATTGTAGGCAAAATCATTCTTTGACACAAGATAATATCCTGAAACATCTTTTGCGGAAACTGATTTATTAAAGAATTCTAATTGGCTTATTAATCCAAATTGGGCAGAAATAGTTAATACATTTTCAACACCTTCTATATTCTTAGTAGTAACCCTTTCTGCTAAGTCCCCCAACTTTTTCTTTTCCCATTCTCCATTAAACTCTGGAAAGCGCAATTTTGGTATGTTACTCATTGTTAGTGTCCTCCGTATCAAGAAATTTACTTTCAATCATGTTATAAAGTTCGGTTTCGTTGGGCAGGTATTGAGCTATTTCGGCTGGCAATTGTGTGTAGGTATCAAACCTTATTTCTTCTTCCAAGGTTCCACGGCTCCACCCTCTGTCGATACATTGTTGGATATAGAATTGTATTTGTTCGTGCTCTTTAAACTTGGTAAAAATCAAATCGGTATGTCCCCATGGTATTTTTGCCACAAGCTGTGGCAAAATTGAATTCTCTAAGCATTTTTCGTATATATATTTCATTCTTCGCAGATTACGAAGCGAAAATCCTTTCACACCCGGAAATTCCGATTGAAGATCAACAGAAAGTTTGTCCACTACAAAGTCGCCCCAGCCATTTTGTACACGATTGGAGATTACCTTTCCTAAATCGAGATACATTAAAATTAATTGGCTGTTAACTGCTTTTAAACTATCGAACCGCGCTTGATTTATCCTAGCCTTAATTTCTGCAAAGGTTTGGGTATAATTTACTGGTAAATTCATCATAAATATCTGATTTAAATTGGACTTTGAATTCCCAATTCTTTACAAAATCCTGCAATTATTTTGTCGGTCTCGTACATTTGGGCATCCAAAGTTTTTAACTCATTTGCTACGGCGTCAATATCTATGCTGTCTTCGGCCTCAAAGGTATCTACATAACGTGGGATATTCAGGTTGTAGTCATTCTCAGCTATGTATTGGAGCGTAGCCCGTTTGCTGTATTTATCTTCTTCTAAGCGGTTGCGGTAGGTAGTTATTATTTTGTCTATATGCTCATCGCGCAATATATTTTGTGTTTTTATTTTATCAAAATACTGGCTTGCATCAATAAATAAAACATCTTCGGGATTTTCTCTGCACTTTTTGAAAACCATGATACAAGTAGGTATGCTAGTACCATAAAACAAGTTGGCAGGCAAACCAATCACTGCATCCAGGTAGTTTTTATCGGCAATGAGGTATTTGCGAATGTGCTGCTCAGCACCACTTCGAAACAATGCACCGTGAGGCAGAACAATGGCCATGGTGCCATTGTCGGCCAAGTGGTATATCATGTGTTGCACAAAAGCAAAATCGGCTTTGCTGGCTGGGGCTAGTTTCCCGTATTGGCTAAAACGGTCGTCGCTTGTAAATAAAGGGTTGGCACTCCACTGCGCCGAAAAAGGCGGGTTGGCTACTATGGCCTCAAATTGTTTGTCGATATGCTGTGGATGCTCTAAGGTATCCTCTTGTTTTATGTCGAATCGTAAATAATGCACCCCGTGCAAAATCATATTCATTCGGGCAAGGTTGTAGGTAGTGCGGTTCATTTCCTGACCATAAAAGTTACTTACTTCTTTTACCTCCTTTGCAACCCGCAATAGCAGTGAGCCAGAACCACAAGTGGGGTCGTATACGGATTTCAATTTGCTTTTCCCCGTAGTTACCAATTTAGCCAACACCATGCTCACCTGCTGCGGGGTATAAAATTCACCTGCTTTCTTGCCGGCACCACTGGCAAACTGTGCAATCAAGTATTCGTATGCATCGCCCAACACATCGAGTTCGGTGCTTTCGAGTTTGAAATCAATTTTATCCAGGTGGCTCAGTACTTTGGCTATAATTTCATTTCTAGCATCGGGTGTTTTGCCCAGTTTGGTGCTATTTAAGTCCATGTCTTCGAAGAGGTTATCAAAATCCTCCTCGCTTGCCGTACCCATGGTACTGAGTTGTATATTGGTCAATATTTTTTGTAAGTCTTCCAATATGAAGCTTTTACCACGCTCATTTTCTGAGTTTTTTCCGTCACTAATGGCAGGCAATGTATTTGATTTTTGTCCTGAGCTTGATGTGGTTACTGAGCTTGCCGAAGCACCACGTTTTGCAACTTCGCCAAACAATTCAGAAGGTTTCAGAAAATATCCTAATTTTTCGAGTGCTTCTTCTTTTATGGCTTCTATGTATTCTTGGCCTTTGGGGGTGTTTTCCTGAATGTCGCGGTAACTTATTTTATCTTGCTTTAAAATGGAATTGGCGTAAATTTCCATTTTCTCCGATAGGTATTTATAAAAAATAAAACCAAGTATATAGTCTCTGAATTCATCAGCATTCATTTTGCCTCTCAGGGTATTGGCAATATTCCAAAGTTGCTGTTCCAGTATTTTCTTTTGGTCTTCACTCATAATATAAATTTTCCGTATTCATTTAACTTCATCGCAAATGTATTCATTTGCCATAAAGTTTCATTCATGAATGTATATATTGCTTACAAAATTCCTTCAAACATCTGGTATTGAAATATTTTTTTAAGCACCCAATTATTCTATCATTTTGGTGAACCCCAAAAAACCATTTTTAACGAAGTAAAAACCCAACCTTTGGCTGTCATATTCTTTTTTAGGAAAAAGTAGTTTTTATGTGGCGAGGTGCGGTCTGTGTATTAATGGTGCGAATGGAGATTTTTCTCGATTACAATATCTGCAAATCTTAGCATATTTATAGAGATTGTATTAATTTGCAATGCAAACCAACCGATATATGAAATTGAAATTTCTGAGTACTTTTTTATTTGTAATGCTGATAGCCGGGC
>JFJP01044411.1_pt1 | contig 10650 bp, 10 predicted proteins | sample 431651 | NCBI WGS metagenome assembly JFJP01 (sample SAMN02602958, study PRJNA72255) | Microbial mat metagenome, whole genome shotgun sequencing project. | biome: fresh water; feature: sink hole; material: water; isolation source: purple microbial (photo- and chemosynthetic) mats found in...
ACCACTCGGAAACCTTTCGCGACTACTCAAAACCTTTGGAGCAAAACCCAAAACCTTTGGAAGCAAACCCAGAACCTTTGGAGCAAAACCCAAAACCCTTGGAAGCAAACCCAAAACCTTTGTAACAAAACCCAAAACCCTTGGAAGCAAACCCAAAACCTTTGTAACAAAACCCAAAACCCTCTGCACACGACCCAAAACCCTTGCAACAAAACCCAAAACCCTTGGAAAATTTTCCCAAAACCAATTCCTACAACTTGGAAATCAATCACCAAATCCCGCAACTCCTAATTCCTAACTCCTAATTCCTAATTAAAAAAAAACAGGTATTATTAAAAAAACCGAAAACAAAGCCGCCAACCTTAAAACAACATACACAAGCCTCAATTACTAAGTAACAAACAAATAAGTAAATGATTAAAATTAGTTTATACTATTTATGAAAAAACTCTGCGAGAAAATTCTATTTTGATTAATATAAACTAAATTCAAACAATTACTCAAAGCCCAATTTTCTGTGGTTTTCATTTCCCCGACCTGACAAAAACCGTTCGACCGACTTGTCGGTCTGTCGGTTAGGCTGTTAGCAAATCATCAGACAAGCCGGTCGAACCGATTTTGCGTAGTTTTCTTTCAAACACTACTTATGCCGCTACGAAAAAATACTACTTAGCTTTTAGTTTAAAATCTATTCCAAGCATCAAACAAGATAATATAAACCGATTGTTTCCAATTTGTATATTAATTGGTCTAAGTTCGTAGGCAAATCGCCTTTGGGCTGGGGCAATGCGCAAGCCAATTGCGCCACTGTATCCAAAATAGGCTGCTGCGAAATACTCCGAACCATTGTAGTTTACATCAAACCAACCGCCTGTGCCTAAAAGTCCTCGCGAATAATTAAAAAAACCGCCATTGCTTACTACTATCGAAACCGCCTTGTAGCGAAGCAGGTCATAGTGAACGTTTAGCGAAAGTGAAGTGATTCTATAAAATTGGTCTCTGGTGTCGGTTATTCCGATTGGTAAAAAACCTCCTATGAGTACATTGGGATTTATCCGAAGTTTATTTTTCTTTCCAAAACTCTTCTGCCAACCTACCGAATAAACGATGCCATTGCCAATTTCATTTTCGCCTTCATTCATGCCAACTCCGGCTCCTATTTTAATCGAACTTCGTTTAAATTCAGGCTCTTGCGAGTAAAGTTTGTTGCCTGTTAGTGCCAATGCTGCTATACACCACCACAAAAATAATTTTACCATATCGTAATTTGAAAATTGAAAATAAAAGGTAAAAGGTAAAAATGACAATTAAGCATTTCAACCTTTTAACAATTTAACAATAGAACAATTTAAGATTAGAGTAATCGTATTGATACAAACCATCGCCGCCAATAGCAAGGAGTACAGTGGGCAAAGGAATAACATCGAACATATTGATGTTTGGGAAAACTGCAATTTGGTTGTCGCTAATGGTAAGCGGGTCGGTAGCGTTGTAAATTTTCAAACCGGCATCGCCATCGCAAACAAAGAGCACATTGTTGGTGCTAATGCCCAAGCCATGAGGCGAAGTCATAGGGTATGTTTTCAATAGCTTGGGAGCTGTAATGGTCGAAATATCAATCACATCGAGCTGATTTGATACGTTGCCACAAGTAGTACCTGAGCGAAGGGTTACATACGCCAAATTGCCTTTTACTACCACAGGGTCGCACGATTGCACGTGGTTGAAGTCGCTAATAAAATTGGGGGCTTCAGGGTTTTGAAGGTCATAAATTTGCATACCGGTTTGTGTACCCACAAACAACCTGCCGTTAGAAATAAAAACCGTTTCGGCTACTCGGTTCATGCTTATCTTTTTTACCGACTCAAATTTGTTGGGCATCGAAATATCAAACACTTCTAATTCATACGACTTGAGCACATAAAACGAATTTTGGTAAATGATAAAACGTGCCATTGAGCCACCTGTACCATTCGACGACGCTTCTTGAGTTCCAACCGTGCTAGCATCTAATGCAAAATCCACGTTGTTGTTCAAAAAGTAATATCTATCTAAGTTATATTCTAATGTATCAGTAACTTCGTTCACTTCCCACGAAAGTACAACGCCCTTGGCTTCATCGAGCTTTGCAATGGCGTATTGATAGTCGGTTTCGGGTAGCGTGTAGGGGAAAACATTTTGCACGCGGCTTACCTCTTTCAAATCGTTGTAGTTAGAAATGTCAATAGCTACCAAATCCACATAACTGTCGGCATAAAGAATGTTGTCTTTTATAGCCATGTCCACATTGCCTGGTATTTCGATAAACGCGTGATGCTTAGGATTTTTTGTGTCAGAATTGTCGTACACGTGTATTCCTTTGTGCAGCTCGTTGATGAAAATGTAATTGTCTTTGAAGTAGATTTTGCCAGGTTGCTTTAGTTCTACATTTTGGTCTTTTGCACTTACTTTTACTGCCGTGCGCAATTGGCTATACGACATATACACCGGAGTATAAGCGGTATAAGTGCGCCTAGTTACCATTTTGTCTTCGCACGAGCCTACAAGTGCGATAAGTGCAACGAACAATGTTGCTTTGAATAAATTAAGTTTTTTCATAATTCAATTTTTTTATTTAGTTCTGCTTTTTTAAAATCGTTTTTATTTCACCATACGAACAAAATAAAAAAAACGCTGCAAGTTTTTTTTTATTTCAAAAAAATAGTATTATCTTGCAGCTTATTCGGTAGTGAGTAGTGAATAAATAATTGTTATAAATTACTTATAAAAAGCTCTGAAAGAGCAAAATATACTAGCGTAGGGCGCAAGCCCTACGACAAAAATTTACTAAAAACAATTAAGCCCTGAAAGGGCGCACTATTACGCTCTTTCAGAGCTTTTATTTTGCCGGTTACTTAATTTCGTAGGGCACCAGCCCTACGCTAATTTATTTCGCACTTTCAGTGCTTTTTATTATGAATAATATAAACTATTTATGAAAACAGACTTAACTTATAAATACTTTGCAAAATACAAAATGTTGTTTGTTTTTGTTCCATTGCTTATCAATAAAATACGTACAGATTGGGCACAAAAAATTCAATACTTTTTAGAAGAGCAAGAATGGAAGATAAATTAGATATATTATTTCAATATTGAACGGATACGATTGATATTGAAAATTTGATTGCAGAAACAACAATGTATTGCAGATATTCAGGTCGTTTGACTTGGGTATTAATAGATTGGATAATTCGCAATACCGATAAAATAAATATTGACCGCTTATTGCAAATTACGGCAAAAAGTGGGAATATTACAGTATTAGGTTTAATTTCGGATTTGGCAAAACAAAAACAAGGTAACGCGAAACTTGAATTTTTTCACAGAGTATCACAAAGTAAACTTGCAACAAGACTTACAATAGAACAAAATTTACCTATTTACGATAAATGGAATTTTTATTGTAACGAACTACGATACTTAACAACAGATAACAAATTGAAGGATAAAAGATAAAAAAGAATTAACAATTTAACAATAGAACGTAACAAAATGCGAGGGCATAAAGCAAAATATTCGACAACTACAAAGCATTTAGGCAAAAAGGGTTATGGCGATGCAAAAGCGCGTGCTATTCCTTTTTTTTCGAGGCTAAGTATCTTTTTTAGTGGTGTAGCCACTATTATTGGTTTGGCATTCTTTCTTATGGGAAGCCTTTTTATGTTGATTTTCGGAATGTTAGTCGATTTTACCGACTGGCGATTTTCCGACGACGACCCTATTACCACACAAACCGAGCTGTTAGAAGTTCGCCCAACCAATGCTAGTGAAAACGATACGCCCGTTTATGAATACGTCTATTCGTACAAAGTGGCTGACGGAAAGCAATTTGAAGGCAGTAGCTACTACACAGGCACCGCAAAGTTCAAAAACGACGTAGTTCCAGTTCAATATCTCAAAGACGAACCACAAACCTCGCGCATCGAAGGCATGAAAAAGGGTGTATTTTCGCCTTTTATTCTTCTATTCATACTCATATTTCCGGTTGTAGGGCTAATTCTTAGTTACATTGGCATTTCTAAAAACATAAAATACATACAACTTGTAAAATATGGCAAACTAGCTTACGGCACATTTAGCCACATGGAAGCAACAGGAAGTTCGGTAAACAAACAAACTGTTTTTCGATTTTATTTCAATTTTACCGACCAAAGCGGAAATAACTTTGAAGCCACTGGCGAAACACATATAACCTCACGCTTAGAAGACGAAGACCAAGAATTGCTGGCTTACAACCCTAACTTCCCAGAAGAAAATATAATGATAGACGCTCTACCGCTATCTATCAAAAAATTCTTTTACAATAGTCCCGAACTTCCACAAAAACAATAAAAACTCAACACATGGAATCATTAATATTCAGCCCTTTTGCTATTTTGTCGTTATTAATTCGGCTAGCTATTCCTTTGCTCATCTTTTTGGCAAGTGCCTATTATCTTTCTAAAAAAACAGACCTTGTTACTATCTTATTAACAGCAGGTTCGTTTGCTCGAATCATTTCCGATGTGGTGCTTTATCTTTCGATGCAAAGCGCGGCGGCAAGTTTTTATACAAGCTCAACATACAGCTTTGTGCAAGGATTTGCTTTTTTAGGAAATATTGCCTTTGCCGTTGGCTTTGCCTTGTTAATCAAGCGCATAGTGCAATATGAGGAGTAAGTATTAAAAAAGAGCTAGAAACTTTTTTCATTTTTCATATTTCTTATTCAAAATATATATATATTTGTATAGTTTTTTCTTAGAATTTCGGTAGCGAGTAAGTTACCTTATTCCTGTATTGGTTGTGTAAAAAAATGGTGACTTTTTGAAAAGTTGCTAAGATTGTAAATTTTTCAATTTTTCATGATAAAATAACAATAGAACAATTTAACAATGTAACAATTTGTTATTAGAATTTGAAAAAGATTGCGTAGTTTTGCTTTTCTTAGAATTTCGGTCGCTATTAAGTTTCGCTATCAATGTATTATTAAAACCTTAAAAAACAGAAATTACTTACAATTATATATAAAACCAAAAGCACTATGAATTTTGAATTTACAGAAGAACAGCTTATGATTCAACAAGCTGCAAGAGATTACGCACAACGCGAAATTTCTAAAGACGTTTTAGAACGCGACGAAACATCTCTTTATCCAACAAAACACGTAAAAGCCTTGTCCGAGCTAGGATTTATGGGCATGATGACCGACATGAAATACGATGGTGCCGGAATGGACACCGTTTCGTATGTATTAGCAATGGAAGAAATATCGAAGGTAGATCCGTCGGTAAGTGTTATCATGTCGGTTAATAACTCGCTTGTTTGTTGGGGATTAGAAAAATATGGCAACGAAGCGCAAAAAGAGAAATACCTCAAACCGCTAGCACGTGGCGACTATATGGGAGCTTTTTTACTTTCCGAGCCCGAAGCCGGTTCCGATGCCACCAAGCAGCGCACCCTTGCCGAAGACAAAGGCGACCATTATCTTATCAATGGCACCAAAAACTGGATAACCAACGGAAATAGTGCCGGAACTTATCTTGTAATAGCACACACCAGCCCCGAAAAAGGACACAAAGGCATCAATGCGTTTATAGTAGAACGCAATTGGGCTGGCATTTCGGTAGGTCCGCACGAAAACAAAATGGGAATGCGCAGCTCCGACACACATTCGGTGATGTTTTCTGACGTAAAAGTGCCCAAAGAAAACCGCATTGGCGACGATGGGTTTGGGTTTAAGTTTGCTATGGAAACACTCAACGGCGGCAGAATTGGCATTGCATCGCAAGCCTTGGGCATTGCATCGGGAGCTTTTGAGCTTGCCTTGAAATATTCGCAAGAACGCAAAGCCTTTGGTACTAAAATCATCAATCACCAATCGCTTGCCTTCAAACTTTCCGACATGGCTGTGAAAATAGAAAACGCACGCAACCTGTGCCTTAAAGCAGCTTGGCTCAAAGACCAAAAGAAAGATTACAGCGTAGCCAGCGCAATGGCGAAACAATATGCCGCCGATATTGCCATGGAAGTTACTACCGAAGCCGTTCAAATTCACGGAGGGTATGGTTATGTAAAAGAGTACAAGGTGGAAAAACTCATGCGAGATGCCAAACTTACTCAAATATACGAAGGCACTTCCGAAATTCAAAAAATTATCATTTCACGAAGTTTAATTAAATAGAAAGTTTACAATTACGAATCGTTGTTTCAGTTTATAATTAGCCCAGACCTGAAGGTCGGGGCTAATTAAAATAAAATTTAAACAACGGCTTAACGGATTTAGTGCTAATTTAACTTTGGCTACACTGTTTTGAGTGTTCTTAATTTTTACCTTCCTCTTTTTCATTTTCCATTTTTCATTTTTCATTAAATTATTATTAGCTTTGCAGTCTTTTGAGTGCGATGCTTTTTTTGTTTGAAAGAACAACAGAATTAGCTTTGGAAACAAAAAAGAAACAAACTATAAATCAATTAAAACGTTCTAATTAACAACAAACCAACGAACTTACATTATTTATTTCACTATACTAAAAAAATAATTTATAAACTCAAACTCAATTTTAAAATGAAAAGAAAAATTGTATCTATTGCACTAGCAATTCTTTTCTTTGTTACAAGTCAGGTAAAAGCCGATGAAGGAATGTGGCTTCCTTTCTTGATACAAGCAAAGATAGGAACAATGAATCAAATGGGCTTAAAGCTCACTGCTGAAGACATTTACAGCATCAACCGACCAAGCATCAAAGATGCTATCGTAACACTCGACCATGGCTCGTGTACTGCCGAAGTAGTTTCGGCAAGTGGTTTGCTTTTTACAAATCACCACTGCGGTTACGGCGAAATCCAATCGCACAGCTCCATTGAGCACGATTATTTGACCGATGGTTTTTGGGCTAATTCGTATGCCGAAGAACTTCCAAACCCTGGAAAACACGCTACGTTTTTGGTTCGTTTAGAAGATGTTACAGACAAAGTAATGGCAGCCCTTAACGACAACATGAGCGAAGACCAACGCGATGAAGCCGCTCGTCAGATTTCTAAAAAACTTGAAGCCGAAGCCATCAAAGGCACGCATTACGAAGCCAAAGTGCAAAGTTTTTTTGAGCGCAATCATTATTATTTGTTTGTGTATGAAACTTTTAAAGACATTCGTTTGGTTGGCGCACCGCCATCATCTATTGGTAAATATGGCGGCGATACCGACAACTGGGAATGGCCTCGCCACACAGGCGACTTTTCTATTTTCAGAATTTACACTGCGCCCGATGGCAGCCCTGCCGAATACTCGCAAGACAATGTACCTTTGAAAGCAAAATACCACTTAAAAATCTCGTTGAAAGGCATTCACGAAAAAGATTTTACGATGGTTTTTGGCTATCCTGGAAGCACCGACCGCTATTTTACATCGTGGGGCGTGCAAAACGAGATAGACAACGTAAATGCTATTCGTGCATTGGTGCGCACCGAAAAACTAGGCATTATGAAAGAAGACATGAAAGCTGACGATAAAGTTAGAATCCAATATGCTTCAAAATACTCACAATCAGCTAACTATTGGAAATATTCTATCAAGCAAAATCAAAGCTTAGCAGCCCTTGATGTAGTGGGACAAAAAGAAACTTGGCAAACTACTTACCAAAATTGGGTAAACGAAGACGCTACTAGAAAATCTAAATATGCTTTGGCTATCGAACTGATTAAAAAATATTATACCAACGGTTCAATTAAAAATGCCGAAAAAGTTAAAAATTTCTGGTTCGAAGCCGTTTATTTAGGAGGCGAAGCGATTCGATATTCATCGAGTGCTCGCCGATTGGAAGGTGTTCTAAAACAAGCACCTACCAACAATGCGCTGCTTGCCGACAATTTAGCCGCTATGAAAGAAGGAGTGGCTGAATATTTTAAAGACTACAACATGGCTACCGACAAAAAAGTAAGCCTTGCACTGCTTAAAATGTTCAATGCCAATGTAGATGAAAAATACAAAATGAGCATAGTAACCGAAATGGGCAAACAATACGGCTCGTGCGATAAGTTTGCCGATGCAATGTTCGAAAATTCGGTTTTTACCGACGAAAAACGCATGAATGCCTTCTTAGATTTGCCAAATAATGACGGTTTCTTGGCTCAAATACCTTTGTTGGGCTTGCCAATAGAAGTAAAAAATACAATTAAATGCAAACAAGACGACAAAGAATTGGCAAAACTTATCTCAGAAAAAAAACAAGTATTAACCAATACGTCAAACTCTGTATTTGAAAACTTTGATTTAGAAAAAGCAAAAGCTAGTTTCATCGAAGCCGCAAAAGCAATTTATTCCGACAGCCAAGCAAAAGCAATCTTTGGTAGCGATGTGGAAACCTTTGCAAATACTGCCTTTGCAACCTCTATTTTTACCGACAAAGCTCGTTTTGAAAAGTTCTTGGCAAAACCAAAATACAAAACACTTAGCGCCGATAAATTGTATGCTGCCGCTCTTGAGATAAACAAAAATGCTCGCTTAACTATTTTGAGCAACGATTTGGTTTACAAAACAATGGGCAATGCGTTGGAAGTTTACTTTTCGGCACTTGGCGTTAGCGAAGAAGCTTCGGTTGATTTGGAAAAAGGCAAACGTTTGTTCCTTGCCGGACTTTTGGAGCGTGCTCCCAAAAATAGTATTTACCCCGATGCAAACTCTACTTTGCGTTTAACTTACGGTAGTGTAGGTGGTTACGAGCCTGCCGATGCGGTAGTTTACAACTATTACACTACACTCGACGGCTACATGGCAAAAGTAAATATGGAAGACGATGAATTTAAGACACTTCCACGTATGTTCGACCTTTACAAAAAGAAAGACTACGGACGCTATGCCGAGGGTGGAACTTTGCGCACTTGCTTCTTATCAAACAACGACATCACTGGCGGAAACTCAGGAAGTCCTGTGCTTAATGGCGATGGACATTTAATTGGTATTGCTTTCGATGGCAACAGCGAAGCAATGAGCGGTGATATTATTTTTGAAAAGAACTTACAAAAATGTATCAATGTGGATATTCGCTTTGTACTTTGGACTATCGACAAATATGCAGAAAATAAACACATTATGAAAGAATTGGACATTGTTCAATAGTTCATTTTTCGCATAAAAATAAATTTAAACGATAAACTTGGACAGCCCCCTTAAAGCTTCGCAAAAGTAACTTTTGCGAAGCTTTTTTAGTTATAAAACCTTGTTTAAATGTTTAAAATAACTTCTTTTTGAAACTTTGTTGTACAAAGTATTTTTTCAATTGGTTATTTTCCAAGTTCTCACCTCTCCATATATACCTGCAACAATAAATTGGCTATCTGAGGAGAATTTAAGATATTTTGGGGCTTCATTCTTGAACTTTGTTGGATAATCTACAAACTCTCCCGATTTAAAACTCCAAACTCTCACGGCACCGTATATACCCGTAGCAATATATTCTCCATTAGGAGAAAAACACACAAAATTTGGGGTCTCGTTTTTAAATTTAACTTCATAATCAGTAAAGTTCTCTGTATTTATTTCCCACACTCTTACTGCGCCAAAAACACCCGATGCGATGTATTTGCAGTCTGGTGAAAAGCATACAAATAATGGCGTTTCGTTTTTCATTTTTGTTTTATAATCTTTAAATAAGTTCGTGTTGGCTTCCCAAATCCTGATAGCACCAAAAACTCCAGCGGCAATATACTTCCCATCGTTTGAGAATTCAGCATAATTAGGAGTTTCATTCTTTAACCGAGTTGAATAACTCGTTGAATTTACTTGCCCCAATAAAATGGTTGTAAATCCAAAGTAACTTACTAATAAAAAAAGTAAAAATTTATTCATAATTTCTCGTTTTAGTTGATTAATATTTTACACTGTCAAGTGATGCAAGGGAATTTCACCCCACATGGGTACGATTCTTCTTGCTTAATAGCAAAAGTAATAAATTATTTGTTAATTGTTGTAGTTTATTTGAACATTTTTTTAGAAGCGACAAACAGTTCGCTCGCTGGCTGTAGTCTGGTTACTGCCAATTAGAGGTTGTTTAAAATTTACTGTCATAAAATTTTATTGCTTGATTCAACCTTAGTCGTTAATTTTAAGACAAATGATAATTACCTTATTATTACACTTTTAAACAAGTCTTCTTTGTGTATTTTGTGGTTAATCAAATAATTAGAACCACAAAGAACACAAAGAAGAATCACAAAGAACACAAAGCTAAAGTACAAGCTAATTTTGAAAACTTACTTAATTTATTTCAATATTCATTATCTACTTCAATACTTCGTTAATTTTTTTCTAATGAATTAAATAACAGAACTTTGCCAAAGTTTACTTATTTTGATTATTATGCAGATAATTAACTATATGTCTATCGTACAAACCTGTCAGGCTTAGACCACCAACATTGAGTTAACAATTAATAATTATCGTGTTTTTTGCTTGGGTGTTGTTTTTGGGGAAGGTGCTGAATGTTTTTTTTGTTTTTAGGGAAAATCATATATATTTGTAAGAAAAATTAACTGTTTTATTGGAACAAAAAGCTCAACTATCAAAAACCTGCAATATGCAAAATAACAGCAAGTTAAATAGTAGTAGAGTTTCCGATAAAAAAGAAATAACCT
>JFJP01000087.1_pt1 | contig 10649 bp, 9 predicted proteins | sample 431651 | NCBI WGS metagenome assembly JFJP01 (sample SAMN02602958, study PRJNA72255) | Microbial mat metagenome, whole genome shotgun sequencing project. | biome: fresh water; feature: sink hole; material: water; isolation source: purple microbial (photo- and chemosynthetic) mats found in...
CGGCGATTTCGCGACTGGGAAAGCTCTTCGGAAACCCTACGGCCACGGGTTGGCGCAGCACGAACTTCACGGCATTGGGATTGGGAGTGTATTCAATCTCGGCGATTTTCGGCATGGGGGAACCTAGGGAGCGAGAGTTAGAAACGACCTGGGATTCGACATTTGAAAATTATTCCGTGGAAGCGTCGTCTTTGCCTTCGAGTGCAGAGTGCAGCGTGGCCCAGGGGAGAACGGCACATTTCACGCGGCTAGGCAGGTCTTTCACGCCCTGGAACAGCGTGAGCTTCCCAAGGCTATGGGGTTCCGTCGCAGGATCCAGTTTGCCGCGAATCATTTCGCGGAACTGCTCCACCATGATCTCGGCCTCGTGCACGGGCTTGCCTTTGACGTTCACCGTCATCAGCGAACTGGAAGCCTGGGAAATGGCGCAGCCATGGCCCTGGAACTTCACATCCTTTACGATGCCATCCTCCACCACCAGCGAGACCTCGATATCGTCGCCGCAAAGGGGATTCAGGCCGTGCGCGTAGTGGGTGCAGGGTTCGAGCTTTCCGAAATTCCGGGGCTTCTTGTTGTGCTCCAGGATCACCTGCTGGTACAGCTCGCGGGGATCAGACATTCACCTACCTCGAAAAAAAATGACACCACGGAGACACGGAGAGCACGGAGAAAAAAGAGAAGTAGAGAAAAAACCCGAGTTGCTGGAAGGGAGGAGGCAGAGCCAGAGATCATTAACGGAATTTACCCTTCTTTTCTCCGTGTCCTCCGTGCCTCCGTGGTGATTCTTTCTTATTTATCCAAAAATTCCCTTCACCTTCAGAATACCCCCCACCAGGGCGTCCACGTCTTCCCGGGTGTTGTAATAGGCGAAAGATGCTCGCGTGGTGGCAGGGACGCCCATGCGTTTCATCACCGGTTGGGCGCAGTGATGACCGGCGCGCACCACAACACCATCGTGATCCAGGATGCTGCCCACATCGTGGGGATGGATGCCATCCAATACGAAAGATACGACACTGGCCTTTTTGCGGGCATTGCCGATGATGCGCAGACCTTCAATCTTGGAAAGCTGTTCCGTGGCGTAGTTCAGCAATTCGTGTTCGTAGGCGGCGATGTTATCCACGCCGATGCCTTGGAGGTAATCGATGGCTGCACCCAGACCAATGGCCTGGGTGATGGCGGGCGTGCCCGCCTCGAATTTACCCGGCAGGCCAATGTAGGTGGTCTTCTCCCAACTCACCGAAAGAATCATGCTGCCGCCGCCATGCCAGGGCGGCATTTTTTCGAGCAAGGCCTTCTTGCCGTAGAGCACGCCAATACCGGTGGGGCCACTGAGTTTGTGGCCACTGAAGACGAAGAAATCCGCGTCGAGATCCTGCACATCCACGGTCATGTGGGGCACCGATTGGGCACCATCCACCAGCACGGGAACGCCCTTGGCATGGGCCTTGGCGATGATTTCCTTCACCGGGTTGATGGTGCCCAGCACATTGGAAACGTGGATCAGACCAATGATCTTGGTGCGCGGTGTGATGAGCGTATCCAGGTCATCGAGGATCAATTCCCCGGCATCGTTCATGGGAATCACGCAGATCTTGGCTCCGCGCTCTTGGGCCAACATTTGCCAAGGCACAATGTTGGCGTGATGCTCCATGGCCGACAGCAGGATTTCATCGCCTGCCTGTACGTTGGCGCGGCCCCAACTCTGGGCTACCAGATTGATGGCTTCGGTCGTGCCCCGAGTCCAAATGATCTCCTTGCTGGAAGCGGCGTTAAGAAAACCGCGCACTTTCTCGCGGGCCTCCTCAAAACGATCGGTAGCTTCCTGGCTGAGCGTGGATACGCCGCGATGCACATTCGTGTGCTCGAAGCGCTGATAGTGATCCATGCGGTCGATTACCGGCTGCGGCACCTGACCGCTGACCGCGCTATCGAGATACACCATTTGCTTGCCGTGAAAGGGCGTGTTCAAGAGGGGGAAGTCGGCGCGGATCGCTGCAACATCCAAAGCCCCATCTTTTATTGGTGTCCATCCGTGTTCATCCGTGGACGATTTGTTTTCGCTCACGCCAAGACCTCCAACTCAGAGGCATTCGTGCGGGCCATGACGGCCCGGCGCAGTTGGCGGCGCAGGCTCAGCACGGGGATCGCGGCCAACAGTTCCGCCGCAAATCCATAGGTCAGTAAATTGCGAGCGGTTTCCAGATTGAGGCCGCGACTCTGGAGGTAGAACAACTCCTCCGGATCCAACTGGCCGATGGCGGCGCCGTGGGCGCACTTTACATCGTCCGCGTAGATCTCTAATTCGGGTTTGGCATCCACGCGCGCATGCTCGGAGAGCAAAAGACTGCGGGCCTGCTGCTGGGCATCGGTCTGTTGGGCGCCTGGGTGGACGAAGATTTTGCCGTTGAAGATGCCTCTGGAACGACCATCCACGATGGTCTTGTGAAGCTGACGGCTGGAGCAATGAGGGACCAAGTGATCAATCAGTGAATGGGTATCGGCCACCTGATCTTGATCCAGCAGGGCAAGGCCATGCAGTTCCAACTCGGCGCCTTCTTCGGCCATGCGCACCTTCGGCGTTTGACGACTGAGCCGTGCGCCCAGGCTCAATGTGCGGGAAACGTAGCGGGCGCCGCGATCCACACGGGCAGCCAAGGTTGTAATGTGGATGGCATCCTTGGATTCGCGCTGGACGCGCTCGTGGGTCAGGTTGGCATTCTCGTGCAGATGGACTTCCACCACAGCATTCGTGAGGTACTGACCACGGCCAAGGTATTCCTCAACGATCTGGGCCTGAGCTCCGCGCTCCAACACCACGAGCAGGCGGGGCAGGGAACAAGTGGCGGCGGCGCCCTCCTGATGTGAAAGGAAGAGCACATGCAGCGGGGCTTCGACGCGCACATTCTTGGGCACAAACAGATAGGCGCCATCGGTGAAGCGGGCATGGTTGAGGTTGGCGAAGATATCACTGGATTCCGGTGTTGCCAGAGCACCGAGGCTCACGGCAGCGGCCGAGGCGGTGGCCAAAGGCAGCATGCGCACGCCCGGTGGCAGGGCCGAAGTGTTGCTGAGGCGCGGGGCAAAATGCCCATTAACGAAGACCAGACGCGTTCCCACCGCTTCGGGCAGGATGTTCTCAGCTATACCGACTTCGGCGGAAACTCCTGGCGTGAACGCTGTCTCGCGCAGAGCCTTCAGGTCCGTGTATTTCCAGTCCTCATCTTTTAAGGTCGGAAGTTCCTGGGCCTGGAGTCGGGCCTCTGCTGATCGGCGCAGCACTTCCCACTCGGCGGGGCGTGGCGCCGCCAGGAGCTCCGAGAGCAGGCAGCATTCGGTGAGGGCGGCCATTAGGCCCTCCCCACCGGGCTTAACGGTGCGGCATCTTCGGTCTTCAGCCAGTCGTAGCCGCGCTCTTCGAGTTCCAAGGCCAGTTCCTTGCCGCCGCGTTTCACGATGCGACCGTTAAACAGAACGTGAATCTGATGGGGCTGGATAGTCTCCAGCAGGCGAGGGAAATGCGTGATGAGCAGCAAGGCGCGCTCCGGTTTCATCTGCCGATTCACCGCTTCGCCCAGCACGCGCAGGGCATCGATATCGAGACCTGAATCCAGTTCATCGAGAATGGCCAGCTTGGGTTCGAGGGCCGCCATCTGGAGGATTTCGTTACGTTTCTTCTCACCACCCGAGAAGCCTTCGTTGAGGCTGCGATCGAGCAGGGATGGGTCCATTTTGACTTCGATCAGCTTTTCCCGGATGAAGTCGTCGAATTCCAGGGGATCCAATTCTTCGCGGCCATCGGCTTCGGCTTTCTTGTTGTAGGCCAAGCGAATGAAACTGGCGTTGCTAACGCCGGGAACCTCGATGGGATGCTGAAAGCCCAGGAAGATGCCCGCCCGCGCCCGCTCGTCGGCGGCCATCTCGAAGAGATTCTTGCCCTCGAACAGCACTTCGCCGCCGGTCACTTCGAAAGATGGATGTCCCGCGAGCACCTTGCCCAGCGTGGATTTCCCGGAGCCGTTGGGCCCCATGATGGCGTGCACTTCACCGGCCTGGATATCCAGATCGATGCCCTTGAGCACTTCGTTATCCCCAATGCGAGCCCGCAGACCGCGAATACTGAGCATGTTCAACTCCAATGTTTAACCGACGGAACCTTCGAGCTTGAGCGACAAGAGATTGGTGGCTTCCACGGCGAATTCCATGGGGAGTTCGCGGAACACATCTTTGCAGAAGCCGTTGATGATCATGGAAATGGCATCTTCCATAGGGATGCCACGCTGCTGGAAATAGAAGAGCTGTTCTTCGCCAATCTTGCTGGTGGTGGCTTCGTGCTCGACCTTGGCGGATTTGTTCTGCACCTCAATGTAAGGGAAGGTGTTGGCGCTGCACTTCTGGCCAATCAGCATGGAATCGCACTGGCTGAAGTTGCGCGCCCCATCGGCCTTGGGCTGCACTTTGACCAGGCCGCGATAGCTGTTGGAGCTATCTCCGGCGCTGATACCCTTGCTGATGATGGTGGATTTCGTGTTGCGGCCGATGTGGATCATCTTGGTGCCGGTATCGGCCTGCTGCTTGTGGTTGGTGAGGGCCACGCTGTAGAACTCGCCGATGCTGCCCTCGCCTACAAGCAGGCAGCTGGGGTATTTCCAGGTGATGGCGCTCCCGGTTTCCACCTGCGTCCAGCTGATCTTGCTATTGCGGCCCTTGCAGAGCCCACGCTTGGTCACGAAGTTGAAGATGCCGCCTTTGCCATCCTTATCACCGGCGTACCAATTCTGCACGGTGCTGTATTTAATGCTGGCGTCGTCCAAGGTCACGAGTTCGACCACGGCCGCATGAAGCTGATTCGTATCGAACTGCGGGGCCGTGCAGCCTTCCAAGTAGCTAACGCTGGCGCCTTCCTCGGCCACGATCAAGGTGCGTTCAAACTGACCCGAATCCTTGTTGTTGATGCGGAAGTAGGTGCTCAGATCCATGGGGCAGGTGACGCCCTTGGGAATGAAGACGAAGGAACCATCCGTGAAGACCGCGCTATTGAGCGCCGCGTAGAAGTTGTCGGCGTAAGGCACTACGCTGCCGAGGTATTTCTTCACGAGTTCGGGGTGTTCGTGTACGGCCTCTGAAAGTGAACAGAAGATGACGCCGATGGCGCCAAGGCGCTCCTTGTAGGTGGTGGTCACCGAGACGGAATCGAAGACCACGTCTACGGCCACACCCGCTAAGGCCTTGCGCTCATCCATGGGCACGCCAAGCTTTTCGAAAGTGCGCAGCAGTTCGGGGTCCACTTCGTCCAGGCTCTTGTATTTGGCTTCTTTGGGTTTGGGAGCGCTGTAGTAGACGATCTTCTGGAAATCGGGTTTTTGGTATTTAACGTGAGCCCATTCGGGCTCGATCATGGTGAGCCAATGACGGTAAGCCTTCAGGCGGTATTCGAGCAGCCACTCGGGTTCGCCTTTCTTGGCGCTGATCATTCGAATGGTGTCTTCGGAGAGTCCCGGTGGGGCGCTTTCCGATTCGATATCCGTCACGAAGCCGTATTTGTATTCCTGGCTGGTGACCTGTTGAAGGGGCGAGCTCATGGATTCTCCCGGCGGCCCCCTTCATGCGCGCGGGGACCTTTCATGTAAAAGACGTGGCATCGATATCGTGCCCTGCCTCTTTGATTCTCCAATTCATACTAAATTTGTCAACTTTTGATCTTTCTTTGCACGGGCTTGTGATCAATGTCCAGGGGCGCCGATTTAGGGCAGTTTTTCGATTTCCTGAATCAGCCCGGCCATTTTTTTCTGAACCAGTTCGACTTGCTCCTCCGGCAGATCGCCTGGGCTGGAATGGAGTCCTTCCCGCAGTACGGCCAGGGCTTCCTCGCGATCGCCTAGCGCCGCCAAGGCCGAACCGGCCTGGAAGTGATTGATGAGCGTGGGTTCATTCCGCATGGCGGGTTCCAGCAGTTCCAACACCTCGGTCGGACGTTGCAGGTCCAGTAGGTATTGGCCCAGCAGGGTGCGCACCCTGGCTTCTTGGCCCGGTAGGGGTTGGGCATGCAGGCGTTTGACCTCTTCCAGGTCGGTTTCGTTGATCTGGCCAGACATAAGTCGGTAGGCCTGACGAATAACGGCCGCTTCCCAGGCGCCGCTGCTCTTGGGGTGTGCCTCCAGGAAGGCGTCCAGGGCCTCCATGGCAGCGGGGCCATCTTCCTTCTCCATGGCGCGATCGATGACCAGGCGCAGAGCCTGGAAGCAAAGGCGTGGATGGCGAGGGGAGACCGCAAACTGCAAGGCTGCCTTGACTTGGCGAGCGGGATCTCGATTCCAGGCCAAGAGTAATTCCAGCCAATCGGCCCGTTCGGTCTTATCCTTGCGGCGCGCCTTGCGCAGGCAGTTCTCGGCTTCTCCGAGGTTGCCATCCTTCACCCAATCTTCCAGGTCATCCAGGAGGAAGCGGCTTTCCGCCTTGCCGCCCCGGGCCGAGCGCAGCTGAATGGGGTTCTCGGCATCCAGGAGGAGCAACAGTTCAGGATCGCTGGGGTGCTGATGAAGGAGTTCTTCAAGGATGGCAAAGGCCTTGGCGCGTTCTCCGGATTGGATGTAGCCCTCGGCCAGCAATTCGCGAACCGTGAGATCGCCCGGCATGAAGCCCGAGGCTTCCTTGAGGATGGCGATGGCCTTGGTGGATTCGCCACGAGCCAGAAAGACTTCGCCGAGCAAGGACAGTGTTTCGCCGTCCCTTTGCAGCAGGATGGCTTCCTGGGCCGAATCTTGGGCCCCTTGGAGGTCCTCCTCGTCCAGCAGCAATTCGCAAAGCTGGATGCGAGGTTCGGCCTCATCGGGCCGTAGGTCCGCGGCCGTGCGCAGTGCCTGGATGGCGCCATCCATTTGGTCGGGGGCGTCCCGAAGAATCTTGGCCAGTAAGAGCCAGGCTTCGTAGTGGCGAGGGCTGAGGGCCACCACCTTGCGGACTAGGTTTTCGGCTTCGTCATATTCCTGAATGGTTTCCTTCAGGGCGGCCACGGTAAAAAGCAATTCGTAGTTCTTGGGGTCGAGGGGAATGATCATGGCCAATCGCTGGGCTGCTTCTGGAAGCTGGGCATTCTCCAGGAAGGCCGCTGTTTCAAGCAGAGCCCTGCGCAATTGAGCCGTGGATTTGGGCCTTGAAATGGGGAGGATCCGGGCCCGGTAGCGAGTGAACATCTCGCGGGCGCCAATGAGTTGAAGGTTTTCTTCGACCAGGTCTTCCCAACGGGCCGAAAAGGCGTGGCCATCCAGGCGGCTTTTCTCTTCCAATTCCTGCACCAGGGACATGAGCCCGTTGCGCAACATGATTTCGGAACGTTCGAGCCTGCCAAGCTGATCCGAGACGGTTTCGAGGTAGGTTTCGACACGGCGGAGATTTTCTTCCAGACCCGTAATTCGTTCCAACAGGTGCTCGTCGAGATCTTCCTGCTCTTCGGATTCTTCGCCTTCTTCCCAGGTCTTGTCACCCGTAACGATGAGGAGGCGGTTGCCGCACTTTCGGCAGGTCTCCCGGTCGCCTGGGTTCCAGGTGAAGCAGCTCTGGCAGAAGGTTCCTTGGATTTCGTTAGCCATGACTACAGGATAGCCTTGGTTCGTGGGAAACCTAACGCCTGATACTCTCTAACGGATGAGTGCGACCGAGAAACGACAGGAAGCCATGGAACTGGTGGGCAAGGCCTACCAGCACCACATGAAGGGCGAAGTCGATAAAGCGATCGAACTTTATAACCGCAGCTTAGAAACGTTCCCCACGCCGGAAGCGTTCACCTTTCGTGGTTGGGCCAAATCCAATCGGCTGGATTTTGAAAGCGCCATTGCGGACTGTCACCGGGCCATCGATCTGGACCCCGAGTTCGGCAATCCCTACAACGATATTGGCGCCTATTATCTGGAGCTGGGCCTGCCGGAGGATTCCGTGCCTTGGTTGCGCATGGCGCTCAAGGCCAAACGGTATGAAAGCTATTGTTTCCCCCATTTCAATTTGGGGCGGGTCTTCGAGGGCATGGGCAAGCTGGAACAGGCCCTAGACCATTACCGAAAGGCTTTGGAGGAAAACCCATCCTATGGGGCAGCCACCAAGGCCATTGAGCGTGTCAAAGCACGACTCCAAGCCGAGAAAACAGCTACTTCTGGAGGTGGGCTATGACCCGTTTTGTGATTGCCCATAGTCCCGACTCGGATGACGCCTACATGATGGCGCCCTTGGCCCTTGGTTGGCTGGACAATGACCCTGACCGGGCTGGCTTCGAGTTTGAATTTGTGCGCAAGGATATCGAAACCCTGAACGCCGAGGCCACCGAGGGCCGCTACGATGTGACCGCCATCAGTTTTGGCGCCTACCCCGAGTTGCGGGATCGCTACGAACTGCTAACCGCCGGGAGCAGCATCCAGGAAGGAACGGGCCCTCTGGTTGTGTCCAAGGCCCCACTGGCGCCCAGGGACCTTGCCGATCTCACGCTGGTGATTCCCGGGTTGCGCACTAGCGCCTACCTTGCTCTGCGCCGCTGGACCGAAACCTTGGGCTTTGAACCCAAGGTTGAATTGTTGCCTTTTGACCAGATCATGCCCGCCGTGGCCGAAGGCCGGTACCAGGCTGGCCTGCTCATTCACGAGAGCCAGCTTATGTATAAGGATGTCGGACTGAATCTCGTGGTCGATCTGGGGCAATGGTGGAAAGAATCAACCAATCTGCCCCTACCCATGGGGGGCAACGCCATTCGAAAAGATCTCGATGAAGCCTTAAAGATGCAATTTGCCCGATTGATGCGCAAGAGTGTTGCATTAGCCCGCCACCGCCATTGGGAAAGCGTGGACTATTCCCAATCCTTTGGGCGCGGTATGGACCGGGAGATGGTGAGCCGGTATGTCCAGGGCTGGGTGAACGAGTTCACCGAAGATCCCGGCCCACGGGGCCGCGAGGCCGTGACCCGTCTTCTTGGTCTGGAGCCCGTCTGGATTCACGGCTAACGAAAAACGGCGCCCGCGGGCGCCGTTTTTGTTAGGGCTGAAAAGGATTTTACTTCTTCTTGGTGGTGGTCATGAGCTTGGCACCTTCGGCGGCGCCGTGGCAATCCTTGCACTGCTCGACCTTGTATTTGGCCATCATGTCGTTGGTGGCCTTGTTGTATTTCTTGGAGGTGGGGCTGCCTTCGTGGCAAGCGGTGCACTTGGCACCCTTGACGTAAGCGGGCTTGGCGTAGGCGGCGCTGACAAGCAGCAGGGCGGCAGCAGCGATGATGAAACGACGCATGGGTGACTCCTGTGAATGGGTGGACCGCTTGGGGCCCAGTCGGTGATGGAAAAGCGATGGAAGAAGCGTGCCTAGATGGACTCGGGAAAAACCTAACAACAGAACAGACAGCAAGGAATATACCTCACTTTGGCTTTTCTGGATGATGGGGTCGAAAAAAAATCAGATGGAGCTTTGAGAGGCATTCCTCCCCCGAGATTCCACCCCGATTCCAGGCATAGTAGATGACTTGCCTGGAGATTTCTGAATGTCTCAGCCCGTTCCGACCCTTCTTGCTCCCGAAGGCAACCTTGTGGGGTGGCATGCCCTTCACCGGGAAGCCCTAGATCGCCTGGATTCCTTTGAAAAAGCCCTTGGCCAAGGGGATTGGGTTTCCGTGGATGAAACCTGCCGCTGGATTTACGAGGTGCTTCGCCCCCATAACGAAGCCGAGGAGCGGGAGCTTTTCCCCTTGTTGGAAGAATTGGGCGCCGAGCAGTTGCAAGAGCAGCTTTCGAGCGAGCACCGGGAAATGTGGGACCTGAATCTGCAACTCCTGACGGGCATTGTGGAAGGCAAGGCCAAGGATGCTTCGGTGAGTCTTGGATTAGGGCTGCGGCTGATGCTTCTCATCCGCCAGCACATCGACACGGAAGAGCATCTGCTCCTGCCGCTGCTCAAGGGGCGGTCCATCTGGCCTACGGATGAAGTTACCGAGGAAGGCTACCTGATTCTGGAAAAGACCTTGGTGGCGCCGGAAACCTGGTCCTTCATCGTGCAGGCGCCCATGATTGCGCGCGGGCGCAAGCCGGGCCAATTCATCATGGTTGCGCCGTTCCCAACCAGCGAGCGGGTACCGCTGACGTTGGTCAATGGCGATCCCCGCAAAGGCTGGATCCGCTTCGTGGTCATGGAAGTGGGTGCGACCACCCGCGCCATGTGCAAGCTCTCGGTCGGTGATCGTTTGTATGCGGTGGCTGGCCCCATGGGCAAGCCCACCGAATTAGTGGACGAAGGCACGGTGGTGCTCGTCGCGGGTGGTTACGGCGCGGGTGCGGTGCTCACCGCAGCGGAAGTTTTGTGTGCCCGAGGCCAGCGTGTGATTAGCATTCTCGGCGGTCGCAGCCGCGAACGCGTGCTCTTGACCGAAGAATTGGGCGCCGTGTCCGACGAACTCATCATCACCACCGACGATGGCTCCTGGGGTCGCAAGGGCATCGTTACCGAAGCCCTCAAGGAAATCCTGGATCGTGAAAAGGTGGCCGAGGTCATCGCCGTGGGCCCCATGCCCATGATGCAGGCCGTGGCCGAGCTCACGCGCCCCTACGAGATCTTCACCCTGGTCAGCCTAAATGCGCTGATGGTGGATGGCACCGGCATGTGCGGTGGCTGCCGGGTTACGG
>JFJP01006022.1_pt1 | contig 10649 bp, 6 predicted proteins | sample 431651 | NCBI WGS metagenome assembly JFJP01 (sample SAMN02602958, study PRJNA72255) | Microbial mat metagenome, whole genome shotgun sequencing project. | biome: fresh water; feature: sink hole; material: water; isolation source: purple microbial (photo- and chemosynthetic) mats found in...
TGAAAGAAAACGAGCTGCTGATCACCGAATGGGCACCGATCCATTTGGCCAAAGTGCTGAAAGACTGGTTCTGGAAAGACGACACCCGTGCTGTCAGCGCGCTCAATGTCTGGCAACAGACTTGCCAGCAACTGTATTTGCCGCGCATCCTGAATGACACGGCTTTTCAGAACACGATGGCGGCGGGTGCTGACAGCCGGGATTTTTTTGGCTTGGCGCAGGGCACGGATGCGGGGCGTTACCTGGGCTTCAGCTTTGGACAGCGCACGTCGCTGTTCATGGACACATCGCTGTTACTGATCGAACCGGCCACGGCTAGCAAGTATGTCGAACTGCTGCGTGTAGAAGCAGAGGCTGAGCGGGCGAAGAAGGTTGATCCAACCCCGGACCCCACTGGCAATGACGTTGACCCGCCTGGTCGCGTGGACCCAGTAAAGCCGCCTGTTCCCCCTGAGGTCGTCGTCGAACCCATCAAAAAGCAGTTTTACGCCAGTATCGAACTCGATCCGATTCTGGCCAAAAAGCAGTTTGCCGATCTGGTGGATGAAGTGGTGTTGCAGTTCACCGCCCGCCCCGGTGTCAAAGTCAGGATTGCGATTGAAATTCAGGCGGAAACGGCGACCGGTTTTGATGACAACCTGCAACGCGCCGTGCGGGAAAACTGCAAGGTGCTGAAGTTCAAAAACGCAGAGTTTGAAAACCAGGGTGGCTGATCAGGCCGAAGCAAAGGGCTGGCAAAAAAAACTTCACCCAAGTTTGCGCCAGATAGGCGCAGTTATCATCGCACCCATGCTTGAGCAACGTATCCAACAACATTTCATTGACAGCGCCGACCTGAAATACCAGGCTGCCCCGCTGTTGAGCAAGCCGATTGCCGATGCCGTGCAGGCGCTGCTGGCTTGTGTGACGAGTGGCGGCAAGATTCTGGCGTGCGGCAATGGTGGCTCGGCCGCCGATGCGCAGCACTTTGCTGCCGAACTGGTGGGCCGCTTTGAGCGCGAGCGCCCCGAGCTTGCGGCGATTGCGCTGACCACCGACACGTCCATCCTCACCGCCGTGGCCAACGACTATGGCTTCAACGCGGTTTTTTCGCGCCAGATACGCGCGCTGGGTCAGGCCGGCGATGTACTGCTGGCGATTTCGACCAGTGGCAATTCGCCCAATGTGCTGACGGCGATAGATGCCGCGCACGACCGCGAGATGGTGGTGATTGGCCTGAGCGGGCGCAGCGGCGGCAAGATGGCCCAGGCGCTGCGTGACACTGACGTCCATATTTGTGTTCCCCATGACCGCACCGCGCGCATTCAGGAGGTGCACTTGCTCACCCTGCATTGCCTGTGTGATGCGGTAGATGCCCTGTTACTTGGTGACCCGGAGACCCCCTCATGAAACAACTGTTGCCTCAACGATTATTCACGCTGCTGGCTTTGACGGCCAGCCTGGGTGCTGCAATGACCGCCTGTGTGCCGGTGCTGATGGGCGGCGCAGTGGTGGGCACTGCGCTGGTAGCATCCGACCGGCGCACCTCGGGCACGCAACTCGAAGACGAGGGCATCGAGCTGCGCTCGGTCAGCCGCATCGGCGACAGCCTGGGTGACCGGGTTCACGTCAACGTCACCAGCCACAACCGGCGCGTGCTGCTGACCGGCGAGGTACCCAACGCGCAGGACCGGCAACAAGTCGAGCAGATTGTTGCCAAAGTGGACAACGTGCAGACAGTGGTCAACGAACTGGCCATTTTGGGCAAGTCCACATTGAGCCAGCGCTCATCCGATCTGCTGGTCTCAAGCCGCATCAAGGCTGGTTTTGTCGATGCCAAAGATCTGTACGCCAATGCCTTCAATGTTGAGGTCGAACGCGGTATTGCCTACCTGATGGGCCGGGTAACCCAGCGCGAGGCCGACCACGCCACGGAAATCGCCCGCACCACCAACGGCGTGCTCAAGGTGGTTCGGGTGTTCGAGATCATCAGCGAAGACGAACTGCGCAGCCTACAGCCCCCGCCGCCGGCCGAGCAAAAAACCAAGCCTTGAGGCAAAAAAGGCCTGTAGCCCTTATGCAGCAAGCGCAGCCAGCTACAAAATAAGAAGCTTCAATTGGCCACTGCGAACTCATGCCTGGTGGCCAAAGTCTGAATTCATCCATTCCCGGTCTGGCACGTTCTGGCGCAATTGACGCATCTCAGACAACAGGGTGTTGCTGAGTTGCTGCAATTTGTCCACGGCCGTTGACATCGCCGACAGGTGTTCAGTTTGGGCACAAGCCACCAGCTCGGCAGCTTGCTGGTGCAGCGCCTCGTGACTGGCCGTCAGCCGGTCAAAAGTGCCGTTTTCTGCAAATTGCCGTAGCGTCCCGGTTTTGCTTAACCAATAGCTGAAACGGCAGCTTCTGCCATGGGTGTCGGGCGGTGGCAAGACCTTGCTCTGACGCACAAAAGCCAGCATCTGGGCCAGCCAGGCGCGGTGCTCCACCTCGGCCAGCAGGGCAGGAATGTCGCGCGGGCTCACCGCTTTGGCTTGGGTCCAGCTCTGCGGCGGCTGCCACAGGGTGAGCCAGTTCAACACGGCCGCCGCCGGCATGGGCCGGGCAATGGCGTAACCTTGACCAAACTGGCAGCCAAATTCGACGAGCGCCAGGCCCATGGCCTCGGTCTCGATGCCTTCGGCCAGCGCGATGCGGTCAAAGTTGCGTGCCAGGCCGAGCACGCTGTTGACGATGGCCGCGTGCTCGGCATCATCGAGCATGCCACGCACAAAACTCTGGTCAATCTTGATGGTGTGGGCCGCCAGTTGCTTCAAGAACGTCAATGACGAGTAGCCCGTGCCAAAGTCATCGAGCGCGCATTCAATGCCCATGGCTTGCAGTCGCCGGATCAGCGCTGATACATGGGACATGTTTTCCAGCGCACCGGTTTCCAGGATTTCCAGCTCCAATTGGCTCGCTTTTACCGTCGGCTGGGCCGCCAGTTGGCGCTGCAGGCGCTCGGCAAAGTCGGGGTCGTGCAGTTGCAGGCTGTCAATGTTGACGCTGACCCGGGTGCTCAAGCCTTGGGTTTGCCACAACGCCAGTTGCGCCAGCGCAGCTTCAATGACCCAGTCGCCCAGCGCAATGGCCAGCGGATGGTGAGCCAGCGCAGGAATGAACTGCCCAGGCGCCAGCAAACCCTGCACCGGGTGTTGCCAGCGTATCAGTGCTTCAAAACCAATCACGTCACCCGTGCTCAAGCCCACCTTGGGCTGGTAATACAGTACAAATTCCTGCCGCAGCAAGGCCAGGCGAATTTCGTCAATGCGCAAAAAACGCTCGCGGGTGGACTCATCGTTTACCGGATCGAACATATGGTGGCGGTTTTTGCCTGCCAGTTTGGCCAGGTACATGGCCTGGTCAGCCTGGCGCAACAACTGTTCGGCATCCACCTTGTCGTTTTGCGGATACAGCGTCAGCCCCAGGCTGGCGGTCATGTTCAGGGTCAGGTCGGTCAGCGTCAACGGGCGCGCCACGGCATCCAGCAGACGCTTGACCGGGGCCAGGCAGGCATCCGGATGCGCCAGGTTTTGCAAAATCACGGCAAACTCATCGCCGCCAATATGCGCCAGGTAGTGTCCGTCGGCAGTGACACCGGCCAGACGGCGGCTCACCGCCACGATCAGTTGGCTGCCCAACTCACGGCCATGGGTTTCATTGATGGCAGAAAAACCGTCAAGGTCCAGGTAGGCCACGGCCAGGCGTTGCCCGCTGGCTTCGCACTCGGTCATGGTTTGCGCCAGACGTGCCACAAAGCGGTTGCGGTTGGGCAGACCGGTCAGCGCGTCGTGGTGGGTGATGTAGTCTATGTGTTCACGGTGGTTTTTTTGCTCAGAAATGTCGATGCAAATGCCAGCCACCTGCAACGGCTCACCGTCAGCGTTGCGCTGTATTACCCGGCCCAGACTGCGGCACCACACATAGTGGCCATCGCAATGGCGCAAGCGAATTTCCACCTCATAGTGCGGCAACTCGCCGCGCAGGTGTTGCTGCATCTGGCGCTGCTCTTGTACCCGGTCGTCAGGGTGAATCCAGACCACAAAATCCTGGTAAGAGGCTTGCTGCAGGCTGGGTCCGGTATAGCCCAAGATAGCAGCGGCGCGGGCGTTGAAACGGTTGATACCACTGGGTATGTCCCATTCCCAGGTGCCGGCTTGTGCAGCATCTACAGCGTTTTGCAGGCGCAAGTGTTCGTTGTCGAGCGCCAGGGCGGCCGCTTTGGTCTCGGTGATGTCTTGTACCGTGCCCAGGGCGCGAATCGGCTCACCCAGCGCGTTGAGCTCGAACTCGGCACGTTCGTGCACCCAGTGAATTTTGCCGTCAACCTCAATGCGATGCTCAATGTCGTACACCGCACCACGCAAGGCATGCACCCAGGCCTCTTCGACTTGGGGGCGGTCCGCCGGGTAGATCAGGTTGATGAACATTTCCAGATTCAGCGGCTCGCCGGGCTGCACGCCAAACAGCCGGTAGGTTTGAGCCGACCACAGCAGCTCGTGGGTCTGCATGTCAAGCGTCCAACTGCCCACATGCGCCACTTGTTGCGCGCGAATCAAATCAGCATTACGTTCTTGCACCAGGGTTTCCAGCAACTGCTTCTGGTCTTGCAGGTGGCGCTGCATCTGGAACAGCGCCAGGTGGGTGCCGACCCGGGCCAGCACTTCTTCCTCCTGAAACGGTTTTGACACATAGTCCACCGCGCCGGAAGTAAAGGCCTTGACTTTGCTTTGGGAATCGGTCAGGGCACTGATGAAAATGACCGGCACATTGCGCAGGGTGTGGTGCGTTTTGAGTTGACGGCAAACTTCAAAACCGTCCATCTCGGGCATCATGACATCCAGCAGGATCAGGTCGGGCGGGTTGTTCAGGGCAGCGCGCAGGGCCAGCGCACCACGCGGAAACTGCAGCACCCGGTAGCCTTGGCGACGCAGCATTTCGTCGAGCAACTTCAGGTTGGCAGGGGTATCGTCCACCACCATCACGCTGGGTGCTTGAGCAGGGGTGTTCATCAATGGGCTCCGGTGGGAAAAGCGGTGGCGGGCATCAGCAGGGCTTCCAGCTTCTCGTATTGGTAGTCGTCGGCCAGGCGCTGCAAGCTGTCGGCCAAAGTTGCATCAAAGTCGGCCACGGTAGTCAGATGCGCCAGCAGCCGGGTCATGTCACCGGCATGCACCGCTTGGTACATGCTGTGGCGCAGTTCGGCAGGCAGACCGGCGAGGTCATGTGGGCCAATCCTGCGTCGCGGCAAGCTCTGGGCGGGCATGGAATGGCTGTAGGTGTAGTTCAGGCCCAGCACCTGGGCCAGGGCCTCCAGCAGTTCTTCGGTGCGCACCGGCTTGCGCACATAGGCATCGACACCGCAGGCCAGCACCGCCTTCATGTCGTCGTCAAACGCGCTGGCGGTGACGGCAATCACCGGCACGCGCTGGCCTTCGGGCAGGGCCTTGATGCGCCGGGTGGCCTCAAACCCATCCATCACCGGCATGCGCATGTCCATCAGCACTGCGTGCGGTTGCCAGACTTGCAGCAGTTCCAGCGCTTCTTGCCCATTGCTGGCGGGCATCAGCTCAAAGCCCAGCGGGCGCAGCACGTCTTGCAGCAGCCGCCGGTTGTCGGGCATGTCGTCGGTAACCAGCAGGCGCACCGGCAGGCTGTCAGTGGTCAGGCTCGTCACGCCACTCCATTGGTTGGTGCGGCGCTGGGGGGTCTGGGTGGCACGACGGATGGGCACTTCGATGTAAAAAACACTGCCCTGCCCCGGTTGACTGCCAAAACCAATGTGCCCGCCCATCAGCCCCACCAGTCGCTTGCTGATGCTCAGGCCCAAACCGGTGCCTCCGCTGTGGTGGCCCGCCTGGGTTTGCTCAAACGGCTTGAACAGGCGCGGCTGCTCTTGGGCACCAATGCCCGCCCCGGTGTCTTCAATCTCCAGGCGCAGCCACAGGGTGTTGGCGTCTTTGGCTGCATCGGGAGGTGCCGTGACCAGGCTGGCACGCAGGCTGATCTGGCCCTGGGCGGTGAATTTGATGGCATTGCCCAGCAGGTTGATCAGCACCTGGCGCAGCTTGCTCTCGTCGGCACACACCGCGTCGGGCACCTCGGGCTGCACCTGGTGCGTCATGTGCAATCCCTTGGCCTCGGCACGCATGCCAAACATCAGGGCCAGTTCGGTCAGCATGTCGTGCAACTTGAAATCGGTGGCGGTCAAGGTGAGTTTGCCAGCCTCAATTTTCGAGATGTCGAGCACGTCGTTGATCAGGTCCAGCAGGTGCTGGCCGCTTTGCACGATGATGCGCGCCTGGTCAAGCTGGTGTGAGCCCAGCGCCTCGTCACGCGACAGCACCTGGGCAAAGCCAATGATGGCATTGAGCGGAGTGCGAATTTCATGGCTCATGTTCGACAGAAATGCGCTCTTGGTGCGGCTGGCGGCCTCGGCGGCATCTTTGGCCTCGGCCAGAGCGTGCTCGGTGCGGTGGCGGCGCACCAAAGCCCACAGGTCATTGCCGACCTGGCGCACTTGTTCGATATCAGCTTCGGTGTAGGGTGCAGTTTTGCCGCTGATGCACAGTTGCAGCACGCATGGCCCGTCGTCATGAATGGGCACGCAAAGCTGGGTCGGCAACGCGGTGGCGCGAGCCTCGGCGGTGGCCAGGCTGGCGTGACCGCAGCGGCTGGCGGTGATGCGCACGGCCACGTCGGCACCACGTTGCAGCAATTGCGCCTCGCTGAGGTGACTCATGGCCTGGCTGATGGCCAGCATGGCGGTGAGACGTTCGTCACTCAGGCTCAGACGCTGATTGGCGGCCTGCAGCTCGGCGGTGCGGGTGTCCACCAGGGTTTCCAGGTGCTGGCGGTGCATGGCCAGCTCGTCTTGCATGCGCCGTTGCTCGGTCATGTCGTGGCTGATACCCAGCACGCCCCGCACCCGGCCATCAGCTCCCAGCATCGGGACCTTGGTGGTTTCCAGCAGGGCACGGCGGCCATCGCTGGCAAAGGTAACCCACTCTTCATTGACGGTGGGTTTTTGCGCCGCCATGGCGGCCTGGTCGTGGCGACGAAATGAGTCCGCCAGCTCTTTATCGACAAAGTCATGGTCGGTTTTGCCCACAATGGCAGCTTCAGTGGCACCAAAAAAACGCTCGAACGACGGGTTACACGACAGGTACTTGCCCTGCGTGTCTTTGAGCCAGATCAGGTCAGGAATGGTGTCAACCAGGGTGCGCAGGTGCGATTCACTGTCAGCCAGCGCATGCGTGGCCTGCAGCCGGGCTGTGATGTCGGTAAAGATGCCCAGCAAGGCAGGCTGGCCACCAATCTCCAGCGGAATGCGCTGGATGTCAGCCACAAACTGGCTGCCATCACGACGCAGCACCGGCAGTTCCATGGGCCCCGGCGGCTGGCCTGCGATGATTTTGGCAAAGTCGGCCTGGACGCGCGGCAAAATCTCGGGCGCATGAATCAGCGCCGGATTGAGTTGCAGAGCCTGGTCCCGTGAGTAACCCAAAAGCTGGCAAAAAAACTCGTTGGCAAACACAAAGCGGCCGGTTTGCATGTCGGCTGCGGCCAGCCCCACCGGCACCTTGTCCAGCACGGCATGCATGCGTTGTTCTGCCAATGACCATTGCTGAGGCTTTTGTGCAGGGTCGCCAAGCAAGGCTGCCCAACGTGATTCACTGGCCTGCAGTGCCTGCAGGGCATGCTGGCGCTCCAGCTTTTCGTGCATCAGCTCAATGGCTTGCGCCGACACGGTTTGGTACATGGCCAGCACGGTCTGAATCAACGTGGCAGTCGCACCACGCATTTGCGCGTCCGCATCGAGGCGGGCATCGGCAATGCTTTTGCCGGCATCAATGGCCATGATTGCCAGCGCCATACGCTTGTCGTTGTCAAGAATATGGTAGGCCAGCCATTGGGTGAGGTACGCAAACAGGTCATCGAGCACCGCCTGAAACGGTCGCTGCCCGGATTGCAGCACCATGATGTGGTCAAAAAATTTCTGGTGGCTGGCCATGTGCTGTTGCAGCCAGTCGTCCCCATTCAGTGCGCCTTGCCAAATGGTTTCTTCGGTCTTGAAATGGTAGTTGGCGTAGTCGGCCAATTCACCCAAAATGCCTTCCACTTCGACTTGGGTGGCACCTTGCACATGTTGCTGGGCCAGGCGGTTGATCAGTTGCACCAGCTTGCGGTGCTGTGTGTCAATGGCATCAATGCCTGTTTCAAGATGCGCATTCCAGGGAAAAATCTCAAACATGGGCGGGTCGGGGGAGTTGCATCAGACCTGCCGAGTATCGCACCGGGCATGAGGCCAAATCCAACCCTGTAGCGCGGCTATGAATGGGTGTCGAACAGTCGGCTGTTGTGTGCAGTAGTATCAGGCCCCTATGGATAACCCCCCGCTGCCCGATTCCCTGCCGCCCGAGACTCCTCCGATTCAGCAAGCCCGCCTATGGCAGGGTGATGGCTGGACCGCCCGCGTGGTGAAAAATGAAGACGACGATGGGTGGGCGGTGGAAATGCGCCGCAACGACCAGTCCGAGCCAGCGCTGATCGCCCCCTGGACCATGGGGCGCGACAAAAAAAACCCCAAACCGCTGGATGCGCCGGCGTTTTATACCTGGGTCAAAACTGCGTCTGAGGTGGTGCGCCGCCACGAACAGCAGTTGCACGCCCAGTTGCACAAAGCCCTGCGGCTAAGCACCGCCGGTGAGGTGCTGCACATCAGCCTGGACATTACCCCGGACGACGACGCGCCCTACGCTGTGTTGACTGCGACCGACGCGCAGGGCGAGCAGCGCGCGCAGGTGCGGGTGGCGGCCAGTTTCAAACTCAGCGAATCCAGCGCGCGCGAGTGGATTGCCCAGGACTTTCGTCGGCCTGGGCAGGCGCAAGATTGAATCGATGCCAGGAGCTTGTCCCAAGCCGTACCAGCCGGAATCAAACAACCTTTGTCGCGAGGGAGCGATGCCCCCACAAATTGCCGACATCTGTTTGAATTTGCAGGAGTCGCGCCCTCGCGACGAATGACTTTGACAGTTTGAATTCTTTGCATGACTTGCAAAGACTTGACTTGTGAATGGCTAAGCTGACATCAGGCATCCGGTGCGCCTGAAACGCTCGGTGGCGGCCACCAGCGCACGGGCAATGCCGGGCTCAAACGCGGCGTGGCCAGCATCTTCAATGATCTCAAAACCTGCTTCAGGCCACGCCTGGTGCAGCCGCCAGGCGGTGCGCGGCGGGCACACCACGTCGTAACGGCCCTGCACAATGATGGCCGGCAGATGGCGAATGCGGTCGATATTGCGGATCAGTTGGTCGTCGCCCAAAAAAGCCTGGTGCAGAAAATAATGCGCCTCCAGCCGCCCGACACCCAGTGCCACGCCATCCGCGCCAAATTGTTCCGCTACCTGCGGCTGCGGCAGCAGGTGCAGGCAACTGCCCTCGTAACGGCTCCAGGTGCGCGCCGCCTGCAGGTTTTGCGCCGGGTCATCGCTGAACAAGCGGCGGGCGTAGGCCTGCAGCAGGTCAGCACGCTCGGCTTCAGGAATATCGGCGGTCAAACATTCAAACTCTTTCGGAAAAAACCACCGGATGCCACTGAAAAACCAGTCAATCTCAGGCTGCGTGGCCAAAAATATGCCGCGCAGCACAAACCCCAGGCAGGCTTGCGGGTGCGCCTGCCCATAAGCCAGCGCCAGCGTGGAGCCCCAGGAGCCGCCAAACACCAGCCACTGGTCAATGCCCAACAAGCGGCGCAGCGCCTCAATGTCGTCAATCAGCAACGGTGTTGTGTTTTTCCGCACTTCACCCAGCGGTGTGGACTGGCCCGCACCTCGCTGGTCAAACAGCACGATGCGGTAATGCGCCGGGTGAAAAAACTGCCGATGCCGGGGCGACAGGCCGGCACCGGGACCACCGTGCAAAAACAGCACTGGCACGCCGCGCGGATTGCCACATTCCTCCCAGTACAAGGTATGCAGGTCATCAACCACCAGGCGGCCACTGCGGTGCGGCTCAATGGGTGGAAAAACGCTGTCGGCGGCCACGGGCGCGCGGTGCTGGTTGCTGTCGTTCATGCGGGTGTCACCGGTTCGGTATTGGGACGCACCTGCATGGCGACATGCCAGCAGGCGGGCAGATTGTCAGCCACGCAGGCCACCACTTGCGCATCGAGCTTGCCGCTGCTGACCTGGCTTTGCAGCACCACCAAAATTGCGTCGGCGGGCATCGGCGCGCGGTAGGGCCGGGCCTGCGCCAGCGCCTGAAACACATCGGCCACAGCGATGATGCGCGCCTCCAGCGACAGGCCGCCGGCGCGGTTGTGGTACGGGTAACCGGTGCCGTTGACACGCTCATGGTGTTGTGCCGCCCACAGCGCCACCTGCTCCAGGCCTTTGATATTGCACAGGATGTTGTAGGTGTCAAAGCTGTGGCGACTCATGGTGCGTTTTTCTTCGACCGTCAGGGGGCTGGTTTTTTCCAGCAGGTCATCGGGCACGCGCAGCTTGCCAATGTCATGCAGCAGGCCAGCGAGTTCCAGCATGTCACAGCTCGCAGCGCTGACCTGGAGTTGCTCGCCCAGATAGCGCGCCAGGCTGGCCACGCCGTCGGAATGCTCTTTGGTAAAC
>JFJP01043273.1_pt1 | contig 10648 bp, 6 predicted proteins | sample 431651 | NCBI WGS metagenome assembly JFJP01 (sample SAMN02602958, study PRJNA72255) | Microbial mat metagenome, whole genome shotgun sequencing project. | biome: fresh water; feature: sink hole; material: water; isolation source: purple microbial (photo- and chemosynthetic) mats found in...
TTGAATTCGGGAAGTTCTCGTACATTCATAAAATTAAGGATGGGAAACATATCTACTATTTTGCCAATTCGAGCGATAACGAAATCAGCACCGAGGTTTTGCTCAGTGGAAAATTGAATCTCGAAAACTGGAATCCGCACACAGGGACTATTTCGAAACCGGATAAAGTTGCGTACATCAAAAAAGATGGACAGATATATACACTCTGCAAATTGAATTTAAAGGGTGTTCAATCTACTTTTTGGACAAGTAAATAAAACAAAAGGGCATTTTTCTCTGACCAGTCACTTTTATGTGCCTGAAGGCCGCCACAAAGGAAATTTGCAGATAATTGACACAAAATATTAAATACAAAAGGATAATGTTTAAGAAAATGAGATTTTATAAAAAGAATACCTTGATTGCTATAGGAGTTGCTTCTATAATACTCTCCCTATTATCTTGTTTACAATACAATAAGGAAAGTAAATTACTTGCCGATGGTTTTGTGAACCCTTCCGACACTATTCAAACCAGTGTTTATTGGTACTGGATGTCGGACAATATTTCAGTTGAAGGCGTACAACGCGACCTGGAATCCATGAAAAAAGTGGGCATTAACAGTGACCCATGCTGCCTTGAAAAAAGCCACAGAGCTTGATATTGAAATCGGTATTTTTAATAGTCCGGGCTGGAGCCAATCAGGCGGACCATGGGTTAAACCAGAGCAAAGTATGCGATATCTGGGCTCTGCAGATACCACAATCAGTGGCGGCAGGGAAGTAAAATTTAAACTTCCGGTAGTTTCTCCATATGAATCAGGCCAGAATCCAAAGAAGGGTGAAGAATCATTATTGGAACAACGCAGTCAAACCAGAGATGTTCTGATTCTTGCTTATCCTGTTACAAAAGATGCAGCTTCTTTCGAAAAAACCTGGAAATTTCAGAAAAAACAGACTGACCCTCTGGTTTTTGAAATGAAGACAGGTAAACCTGAAACGGTTCGTTCACTATTATTTACTACCGATAAACAAATAAAAACCGAGGCCGAGCTATTTGTAAAAGAAGGGGATGATTTCCGATTACTGAAAAAAATAGTTCTCGACCGCAGCAACTTCAGTCTGAATGTGGGTTTTAATCCTATGGCACCCATTGTTATTTCAATACCTGAAACCCAAAGCAATAATTTCCGATTGGTATTTGCAAAAGAAGGTGCAGGCGAGATGAATGTAACATTATCATCCCAACCCCAAATTGAGCGATATCCTGAAAAAACGCTGGCAAAAATGTTCCAGCGTCCGCTCCCTATGTTTAATGACTATCTGTGGGACAAGCAGCCAGATGTGCCTGAAGCATTGTGTCTGGCTCCTGAAAAAGTAATCGATGTAAGCAGGTTTGTAAATAACGGTATTTTAACATGGAACGCTCCGGAAGGTGATTGGGTAATTTCGCGTATGGCAATGTTAACCACGGGAGTTACCAATGGTCCGGCTTCGCCCGAAAGTACCGGGCTCGAAATCGACAAAATGAGCAAAAAGCATGTTGCTTCTCATTTTGACGCATTTATCGGTGAAATACTTCGCCGTATTCCTGAAGCTGACCGCAAAACATTCCGCGTTGTGGTTGAAGACAGTTACGAAACCGGCGGCCAGAACTGGACCGATGATATGATAGAGTCTTTCAGTAAAGCATATGGATACGATCCTGTGCCATATCTACCCATTTTGTCCGGCAAGGTGGTAGGAAATCCTGATATTTCAGACAGATTTCTTTGGGATTTACGAAGATTAGTCGCTGATAGAGTAGCATACGATTATGTGGCTGGTCTGCGCGAAATCAGTAATAAAAACGGTTTGACAACCTGGCTCGAAAACTATGGCCATTGGGGGTTTCCCGGAGAGTTTCTTCAATACGGAGGGCAATCGGACGAGATAGGCGGCGAATTCTGGAGCGAAGGATCACTGGGAGATATTGAGAACCGTGCAGCAACATCATGCGGACACATCTATGGAAAAACAAAAATTTCTGCTGAATCAAATACCTGTGGAGGGAAAGCATATTCACGTTATCCGGCAACAATTAAACAACGCGGCGACAGGTTCTTTGCCGAGGGTATTAACAATACCTTATTGCATGTATATATTACTCAGCCTTATGAAGATAAAACACCCGGAATAAACGCACCTTTTGGAAACGAGTTCAATCGTAAAAATACCTGGTTTTCTCAAATAGATGTTTACATTCAGTATCTGAAACGCTGCAATTACATGTTGCAACAAGGATTAAACGTTGCCGATGCTGCCTACTTTATTGGCGAGGATGCCCCTAAAATGACAGGCGTTACCGACCCATCGTTGCCTGTCGGTTATCAGTTTGACTATATGAATGCCGAGGTTATTGAAAAGTATATGACAGTAAAAGATGGTCTGATAACTTTGCCACATGGAACTCAATATCGCATTTTGGTGTTACCAAAGTTAGAAACTATGCGACCTTTATTATTAACAAAGATTACGGAATTAGTGAACCAGGGGGCTGTAATTCTGGGACCACCTCCGGTTCGTTCGCCAAGTTTACAAAACCAACCGGAGGCAGACAAACAGGTGAAAGAAATGGCTGCTGAACTTTGGGGGGATATTGATGGTGTCAAAGTAAAGTCGCGCAAGGTTGGCAAAGGAATGGTAATTAACGGAATGAACATGACTGAAGCCTTCGAACTGATCTCCTTGATACCTGATTGTAAATTACCAGCCGACAATTCAATACATTACGGACACCGAACACTAGGTTATGGGGATATATATTTTCTTACCAATCAGACAGATGAATCAAAAACATTTGAACCGGAGTTCAGAGTAAGCGGAAAACAACCCGAATTATGGGAAGCAACTACAGGCAATATACGTGACTTACCTGACTTTACTCAGAACCTGCGAATAATTCAACCCCGAATTTCCCGGAGAGAAATGTTCTGTTAACAATAAACGAACCATGGGAAGTTTCGTTCGAAGGGATGAATGCACCGCAAAGCAAGAAGATGGAATCACTTCAGGACTGGAGTATTTCGGAGGACAAAGCATTGCGTTATTTTTCGGGAACTGCTCACTACAAAACCACATTTAAACTTGCTAAAAAAGCAAGTCAGCCAATAACAATAGATCTGGGAAAGGTGATGGTGATGGCAAAAGTGAAAATTAACGGTCAATACATGGGTGGAGTCTGGACACCTCCCTATCGTCTGGACATTACATCAGCAGTAAAGGAAGGATCAAATACTCTTGAAGTTGAGGTTGTTAATACATGGATGAACCGATTGATTGGTGACCTTAATTTACCTGAAAATGAGCGAAGCACCTGGACTGTAATCAATCCATGGAAGAATGATACACCATTGCAATCGTCGGGATTAATCGGACCTGTAACAATTCAATTATAAAAATTCCTAAATGCACTTCATCCTACTTTTGTCAATGAAGAAAAAAATAAAAAGGCATATTATTATGAATAAAGCTAAGATTCTACTGCTGATTATAGCTATTATTTCAGGTATCCAAATTCAAAAATTAAAGGCCGGCGAACCTGTTACCGGACTGCTGATTTGTTGCAGGGGCAACGACATGGGGCCTTTTTTGATTAACGGAAAATGGGAACCTAAGCACGATTATGGCGACATTGACCAGGTAAGGGGAATATTAACCAATATTCAAAATGCTGGAATAAATGTAGTTTATATCGATATGACAAATCCATCACAATGGACCAGATTATGGGATGAATTCAGGCCTATGATTGAAAACGTACGAACTGTTTGCGCAGAAAAGAAGATGGAGTATTTCATCATGATTGGAGCAGTTGTATCAGATGCTGTCAGAGCGGAACCTAAAATGCCTGAGTGGTTAAAAACGGTTGGTCATTTGGAATTCTGGAACATGCAGGCTAAATATATCTGGGAAAATTACGCGCAGGACAGTCATTACAGAACCTACGGTTTTGGTGATATCAGGAAAATGATTACGATGTTTTATCCCGGGGTATTGGTTGATACGCTGTGGAATAGCACCCCGGATGAGCATAAAACCTATCTTTCGAAATTCTATCGTGGAACCCACGAGTATAATCAGGATTTTCAGGATACACCAACTGATGGCTGGGGATATCGTGATAAACAGCAAAGTTCAGATGGGAAAATACGTTTTGTATGTCCAACTTCCGGTTTGCACCCGGCCAGCTCGGCCTATATAAGCCGGCAACAATGGAAAGAAAGGGTAGACTGGGCGGCTGAGGCTGAGCATTATACTGTTTTTGGCTCATACGACGATACCTGCGATAATATTAACTGGGGCATTCATGATACAAAAAATGTTACTAATCCTAATCGCAGGTATGCGAATGACGACCCTTATGCTTATTATAATGTTTTGAAGGATAAGTTAACTAAAAGTAATAAACATAAAAAATGAATTACCTCAAGAATAAAATAAAGCTTCTTCCAGGATTCCGGTTTTTTCTAATAACCATAGCAGTATTCCTATTATCTGCTTGTAATAAATCAGAATCCGGAGTCCGCGATTTCGAAGCCAGATTTATTTCAAACATCGACAATAAACCCGTTTTCTCATGGAGTGTAACCGGGAAAAACAATAAACTTAATCAAGCCGGATTCAGGATAATAATTGCTGAAAATAAGGAAGGACTGGAAAATGAATCAGGGAAGAAATGGGATACAGGTGAAGTGAAGGAATCTGGCCAACTTCAGTTAAAATATCAGGGAAACGACCTTGAAACCGGCGAGACCTATTTTGCAAAAATCGGTGTATGGTCGGATGGTGGCCATCCAGTTTGGAGCAAGCCAATCAGGTTCACAGTCCCGATTAAATATCCTGAAGATTGGAATGCAAAATGGATCACATACGATTACTACCCCGATTCGGCATTGCCTGTTTTTAAAACGATAATCGAACCCATTAATCTGAAAAAAATTGAATCGGTAAAACTTTACATTGCTGCACCCGGTTTTTACGAGGCATTTCTGAATGAAGAAAAAATTGGTGAAAATGTGCTAGACCCCGGGCAAACAAATTACGAAGACTATACTTACTATTCGGTTTACGATATTAATCCCGAAAACCTCAGGAAAAAATCAGCAATTGCCATAATGCCGGGAAACGGTTGGTACAACCAGAATGTGGTTTGGGGAAAGAACATGATTTATGGCCAACCAGTATTTATTGCACAGCTTGTAATCAGGTATAAAAACGGAACAAAGATAGCATATGGAACCAACACAGACTGGCAATGGAAAAACGGACCTATAACCTTCTCAAATATTTATGCCGGTGAAACCTACGATGCCAATCGCGAAGCAGAAGATTTGTTTAATTCTGAGAAAATGACCTCCGGGTGGATGAATGCCAGACTGACTGAGAATCATCCGACACAATTGCTTGAGCAATTTGCCGAACCCATTAAAAGAATGGATACTGTCAAGGTAAAAAAAATAATACCTAAGGGTGATAACAAATATATTTTTGACTTCGGACAAAATTTTGCAGGGTGGGTAAGATTGAAGATTGAAGGAAAAAAGGGGCAGGTTATTACGCTGAAATGTGTTGAAGAACTGGATGCCAATAAGGAAATTGACCCTCGTACGACAGGATTTCGCGCTACAAAAGTAATACAAACACAAAAGTATACTTGCAAGGGAGAGGGAGTGGAAATATGGGAACCAAAATTTACTTATTTCGGTTTCCGGTATGTTGAAGCGGAGGGTTTAACAGAGCCACCTTCAAAAGATTTATTAACAGGTATCGTGGTTTATTCCTCACTTCCTGAAACCGGTGAATTTTCTTGTTCCGAAGAAAATATAAATAAACTGCACAAGCTGGCCAGATGGACAATTATAAGCAATATTCACAGTATTCCAACAGATTGCCCGCATCGTGAAAAATGCGGCTGGACAGGCGATGCACATTCTTTTATTAGTGCCCTGTTATATAATTACGATGCACAAAAATTTATAAGCAAGTACCTTTTTGATATGCGTTCTTCGGCCCGGAATACGAAAAAAGAATTGTATTTCGGAAACAATTTCCACGACAGGAGCATTATTGATAAACCCAAAGGTATTCCCACAATGATTGTCCCGGGCAAACGAACGAGCGGAACGGCATCACCCGACTGGGGAACTGCAATGACACAACTTCCATGGAATTTATACCTGCATTATGGAGATTCATTAATACTGAATCATTTTTATCCCGATATGAAAGTCTGGACAGACTATATAAGTGCAAAAAATGAAGATGGGATTATTCCACATGGGCTTGGCGACTGGTGTCCTCCGGGCGGAAACATAAATATCGATTGCCCGGTTCCGGTAAGTTCAACTGCCTTCCACATCGTCGATTTAAAGATTATGGCCGAAGCTGCAAAAATTACCGGCCGTCAAAATGATTATATAATGTATTCCGGAGTGCTCAACAAGTCCATTGACGATTTCAACAGACATTTTTTTGATACTATTGCTTTTACTTATGGCAGCCAGACAGCCGATGCCATGGCTCTTGATATCGGAATAGTGCCTGAGGGTGCAAGGATGAATGTGGCTGCTTCAATCGTTAAAAACATTCACAGCAAATACAATGGCTTCCTGAACACCGGCATTTTCGGTTTATCGAGGATTTTTAAAGTTCTTGCTGAAAATGGCTTTGAAGATGAAGTTTACCGTTTGCTTGTTAAAAAAGGTGAGAACAGTTTTGCGTTTATGTGGGAACATTATGATGCCACTACTCTTTGGGAAGTTCTACCGGTTCGGTCATACGAAAATGAAGATATGTATTTCCGTTCGCACAGTCACCCCATGCAGGCTGGATTCGACTCATGGTTTTATTCCGGGATCGCCGGGATCAATCCCTCACCTGATGCTCCCGGATTCAGGAAAATCAGTTTTAAACCATATCTTACAAAGCATCTGAGCCATGCTGAAGCTGACTATATATCTGCATTTGGAAAAATCAGCAGTTCCTGGAAAAAGGATGGTGATAAATTAACCTGGGATATCGAGATACCTGAAAACACCAAAGGGGAAGTAATGTTACCATGTTACGGCCAAAAATTCAGCGCATCTGTAAATGGTAAACCAATGAATATCAAACCAACAGAATCCGATTTTGCATTTCTCGGAGAACTTGGCTCAGGAAAGTACCACATTGAATTAACAACATTTTAAAATATTTTCACTCTCCCACCGATACCCATTGGCATCTTTTCATAACCTTTTGTCCATTGAACAGCAGTGCTGTTATCCTTCAGAGTCCTGACATAGTTCGAAAGAAGTGTGGTATATTTTATTTCTATCTTATTTTTTCCGGGTTTAAGAAGGCCTGAAATGTCAAAGCAGGGCAGACCATACCAGTTGAGCCCTGCAGGTTTTCCATTTATATACACTTCGGAAACACCCCTGTTTACTTCTGGCAGAAGCAACATACTGCCATTGCCATCGGATTCGAACTCTGTTATATATTTAACAATGCCGGCAAACGAACTCAGCTCCTCATCATCGGAAGTTCCGAATTCAGATAATGTTTCGAACTCCCTGTAAAAAACCTTACCGTTCTTATGCATGAACTCCGCTTTCCATATAGTATTTAGCACAACTGTATCCGGTACTGATTTTTCTATCTGTTCAAATGATCCTTCTTTGTCGTCAAACACAAGGAGCAGTGATTCAAGAGGACCAAGGCTGATATTAAGCTCATTCCGCTTTCCGGAAACAGGAAAAAGCTTCCGTGTTCCATCCTCAGGATTCCAAACCCATGGTCTTAAATTACCTGTGGCAAATTCAACCATGGTCGAAATACTTTTATTTCTGTTTGGGTTGACAAAGAAGTAGATTTCCTTATCACCATAGGTTTTTCTTATCTGGAACAAATCAGCAGATGGGTCCGCAATTTTCACATCAGGGTCAAGAGCTGCGGTTCTTAAAAGGTTTTCTGAAAACACCCTGAGATTACTCAGGTCTTTCGGCGGCTCAATTACTCTGATCCTCTGCTTTTCCATCAATTCCTTAAACACAGAATTTACGATCGAGTCGTTCTCTGCAGAATTCTGAAACGAAAGAGATCTTGACGGTGCTTCTCCGATTGCAACTATCTTACCCCCGGCATCAGCGAACTTCCTGAGCTCCAGGGCAGTAGAAACCTTAACCGATCTTACATCGCACAGCACAACTGCCTTGTAAGTCATTTGGCCGTATTTAAGCTTACCATCTTCCTTAATACCATTAATAATAATTGATTCATCAATGTAATCGCATGATGAACCAATCTGGCTTAGTCCTTCCCACAGCCTGTAACAATAAGCAGGAGTGTTATGGAAAGGGACACGGGTAAGTCCCTTCTCTGCCCAAACATCGCCGGTGGGCCCAAGGATTGCGATACTTTTCTCAGGCTTCGACTGCTGGAACAAATAGGAAAGACGTGCGTTATAGTCTGCCCATTTCCTGAAATATGGCCACCAGCTGTTCTGTTCGCTGAAGTACTCTCCGTACCTTATCCAGCCCGGAAAACCTGCTTCGACAGGTGAGTAATTATAGCCATGGAGTATGGTATGATTAATACCGGTAATGAAGTTCATATCATCATGACGCTTAATATCCTCCAGTGATGCTTTGAATACTCCCCGGGTATTTGTCATAGACTCGCAACTGATTATTTTTCTTCCCATAAGATGACCACCTGAAGCTGCATACATGTTCCAGATCATATAACCATGATCCTGATTCCAGCTCCATTCTTCCGAGTCCATGTTATTGCCGGAAAAGAGCCAGTTATTACTCTCAGGGATATCTGTTATCATATTACCCTCCATCATTCCCATCAGAAAAGGTGTTCCATAAGCCTGATAACGGCATTTAACTCCATTCTCAGTGCAGAATTCCTGAAAAACTCTTGTAAAATTATCAAGGAATACCTTTACAAGCAGACTGTTATAATCATATCTTACCCTTTTCAGATCATCTGTAAATTGAGCGGAAGAATTCCCCGGTAGGTATCCCCTGGAAGCTTCATAAAATATAAATGGCAGCCAGTGAGTCAGCCTGTAGTTGTATGTTTTGTAAAAAATCTCCTCAAAGCCATCTGTCCAGTTTGCCCCGGCAAGTTCGATACTGTCGCAGAAGAGTGCACGGATCAATTTATTAAGCGGGATTCCGGTATCCTCGCTTATTTTTTTTAAGCGGTTCAGATATGCAAGTGTTACATCTCTTTTATAGTGGTCCATAACGGGACCTGCCGCACCAGGAGCCCCATGCATTACATCCCTGTGGCCTTTCTGAACTACTCCATAAATAATCTTAAACTCTCCTGACGGCACCTCAAATTCCAGTCTTCCCGCTTCATCAATCCTTCCGGTCAATTTGGTTATGTCGGATGTATCTCTCACTGATTCAGGTACAAGATCGATGAATAGAATCTCAGTTGAAAGAGACTCGCCTTCCGCTGTCCGGCTATTAGCCGCAATAGCTTTCCTCAGGAGGCTGGTGACAGTTTCATTTATCCTGTCCCCTCCCCTGCACTGGATCTCATTGATTATAACTCTCTGAATACTTTCTTCCCGGGTCAGGAACTCTCCTCCGAAAGGCCAACCCGATCCGACTATCAAATCGGTTATCATTCCCCTCTTTCCAGCCTCTTCCGACGCCGCAGCAATCATCCTGTTCCATTCCGGGCTGAGCCAGCGGAGTGATTTGACCCCGACACTGTCTGACCATTCCGGGAAAGCAATCGGGTTGATCTCCACACCGCCAATGCCGGCATCTTTCATAACATCGAGCTGGCGGATAATCTCCTTCTCTGTTATCCGGTTTCCGTTCCACCACCATCTTACAAAGGGACGGGCTTCAGCAGGAGGATTGATAAAACCCTGAAAAACATCCTTTTCAGTGCTATTCCGGCAACCAGAAAAGGAAAACATGAACAATAACAAAAATAAAAAACAAACTCTCATCGGTATGATTATAAAGAAATAAGATTTGCTGCCCCTATACCCGGTTATCCCATCCATGGCCGCTGACGCACTTTAGCCTTTTCAAGTGCATTCAAAGCTATATTTACATCCTCAACTATCTGAAAATCATACATGCCAAGACATACAAAGTCAGCGCCGTTTTCAAATGCATATTTCAATCCAACCTCAGGTTTTATGGCACCTGCCGCCAGAACTTTAAAGGCTATCCATGGCTCAGGCAACGTGCCCATATAACGGATTGTCTCCTCAGGATCAAAATCGAACAGGTTATCTTTCCATGGTGCACCTGATTGTGCCGACCAGTAATTATAATTATGACAGGTCTTTACCCAGAAATCAGGTTTAAGTCCATATTCAACACATGTTTTTATTGCTTCAATCCTGTGGGCTCCGATACCGGCAGGCTTTCCGTTTTTCCGTATTTCTTCAAGACCCAGTTTAATTAGTTCCATTCTCTCAGCCACTGTTCTTTTCTTCGGATCTTCCCATTCAGGGTTTGTCCAACGGTCAGTTATCTCACCCTGGCAATAAAGTGCATCCCAGTCGGCAAGAAGTGACAATTCAATGCCTTTCTGAAAATCGAGATTTGTGCCACAGTCAGAAATAAACTTAATCTTCCCTCTGAATTCATGTTTGTATTTCT
>JFJP01000140.1_pt1 | contig 10647 bp, 8 predicted proteins | sample 431651 | NCBI WGS metagenome assembly JFJP01 (sample SAMN02602958, study PRJNA72255) | Microbial mat metagenome, whole genome shotgun sequencing project. | biome: fresh water; feature: sink hole; material: water; isolation source: purple microbial (photo- and chemosynthetic) mats found in...
CGTATTCGCATTTGGCGTGGTGACACCTTCAGGGTTTGAAGGCCAATTCCAATACCACGCCATTTTTTTGCGAGATTGTTTTTTTGAACGAACCTCGCCGAGACCATCCAATTGCATGTGACCCATAACACCAGGGTGGGCGGGGCTTTGCTCGTCGTCGCGGCAGAAAGGCCCCCATGGAATGATGAAAACATGGCAAATTGAAAGCATAAATTCCGCAGTAATGGATGGGCTAGCATGGGGTTCTTCATGGGCAATACCCTGACAAAAAATGCTGATATGAGCGCGCTTGTCTCCGCTCGGTATCGAGGCGACATCGATTTGCTGAAGGCCATCCATAACGATTCCGTCTTGGTGGAAGAACAGAAAAAGGCAGGCATCCTGCGCAAGCAGAGCCGCACCCGAATGGGGCTGTTGGCCAACGCGGTGCGCGTTTCGCCGGAGTTATTGCCTGCGGTGGCTGCTTCTGTGGCGCATATTCAGAGCCGTGTGGATGTGGGGAAGCCCCTGGAAGCCTACGTCTATGCTGAAGGCGATGTGAACGCCTTCGTCACCGAAGGGCACTCCCGCTTCCTGGTGGGGCTGTCGAGTGGCGCGGTGCAAACGCTCGCTACCGAGGAACTGGAATTCGTCATCGGTCATGAGTTGGGACACGCCTTGTTCGCCCATACAGAAGTGGCCGCGGGCTTCCTGGTGGAGAACGGCAGGGTTTCCGAAGCCAACTCCAAGCTCCTGCGCTCCTGGCAGAGGGCGGCTGAGATCAGTGCCGATCGGGTGGGTCTACTTTGTTGCGCCGACCTGGAAGTGGCGACCACGGCGCTGGTTAAGACCCTGGCGGGCCTGCCTCTGGGGGGTGCACGCTTTAAACCCTCGGATATCACCAGCCAGTGGGAATCCCTGTTGGAAGAATTGATGGATGAAGGAGCCAACGATCTTTGGGAACATTCCCACCCCTTTCCACCTTTGCGCATCAAGGCCATCGAAGCCTTCTGGTCGGCTTTTCAAGCCGGCACCGATGCGAATGGAGACATCGAGACGCGGCGTTTTCTATCGATGATGGATGTTCCTGGCCATGGGTGCGCAGCCAGCGAAACGAGCGGAGACGGGCTACTCGGTCGTTTCCTGCTTTGGGGCTGCCTGTACGTGGGCCTCGCGGATGGCCCCCTGAGCATCGAGGGGAAAGCGCGGCTGGATGCCCTCACGGTGCCGGGCGCGGACCTTGAAAACTTGCTGGTCCGAGACCCCGATCCATCCGCCCTGGCCCTGGAACATTTCCGGACCGCCAAAACGAGCCGTCGCTCTAAGCTGCGCGCTGACGAGCTGACCAGCATCATGAAACAGCTTATTTCCTTCGCTGGGTTGGATGCCCAGTTTACTGACTTGGAGCGGGCCCGCCTGGTGACCCTGGCCAAGGAACTTGGTTTGCCCGAGCGGGCAGTCGAGCTGCTGATCGAGCAGCATCAAAAAGGAGCATGATTCATGAGCGAAGATACTCTCGACGAAAAGGCCGTCATCAACCGCTTCTCTGAAGTCGCCACCCTGGCGGGCATCAAGGGCGAAATCGATGAAGATGGCGATTTCGCCGCCGGCTTCAACCTGAACGATGACCGCAGCCAAATGGTTTTTGCGCGGGCCATCAAGACCCCCGCGGGTCCCGGCGTCTGCGTGTTCTCCCATGCCGCCATCTACAAAAAGGGCGTCTTCGGCGGCATCAGCAAGAACGTCGCCATCGAACTCCTCAAACGCAATGAAGATCTTTCCTTTGCCCGCTACGGCGTGCGCGAGCGCGAAGACGAATTCCTTGTCGTCGCCAGCCTCGATACGCTCATCGATACCCTGGATCCCGATGAACTGGATAGCGCCATGTGGAGCGTGGCTTACGCCGCCGATGAATGGGAACAAAAGGCCGGGCAGGGGGATGAATTTTAATCAACTCCTCAGCGTGATTCCTGGTACCACCGCCACACCAGCCACGCACAGCACACCGTAATGCCGACCCACGCGAGCCGGCGCACGGTGGCGGCGTAAACCAGATCCTTGGCAAGCACGCCCCAGCGGCCCAGGAGCGTGGCCCAGTCGTGTTCGCCGCCGCCCACTAGGGGCAGGATCTGCTCGCGGGCATCGGCGATGTAGCGGGCGATATTGAAACCGTTTTGGAATAACCAAACACCCGCCAGCGCCGCACCTACGGCCTGTCGCTTGTACCAGCAGGACACGACCACCGCGGCTGGCACTAGCAGTTGCATCAGCGTGCCGCCCAGGAAGTGCAGCGTTTCACCAAAGGGGCTGAACAGTGGATGCCCGGCTTCGTGAAACACGAGATTCAGGCTGTCGAGGATGGGAACCCAACCTTCCTCGCTGGTTACATATACCAGCAGCACCAAGGCCACTGCAGCGAAGGCGCTCAGCAGTTTGGGAAGCGTCACCTTTTCCCAGGGGCTTTCCCAAATTTCACGGAGATGGTCGAGGGCTTCAGAGAGCATGGCCTATCATCTCGGAATTTCGATGCGGGTGCCTATTCGCGGCAAGCCGTTATTGGGGTCTCTCTGAATATTTTGTTAACAACCCATTAACAACCCGTTAATACCGCTGCTGTATCATGCAAACATCCCAGCCGGTTTTCCTAAGATTCGTCGGCGATCCATTTTTGTGATCTTGGGGACGGTTTCCCTCCGGAGTCGATATGCCCAAGTGCCTTTCTCGTTCCGTGCACCAAAAGGCCCTTGGCTATTCTTTCCTATGCCTGGTCGGGTTGCTGAGCCTAGTCTCCTGCGGCCCCAAGGCTAAACATAACCTGCCGCCATCCATGCGGAACGCGACCTTCAATAACGATGGCGTGCCCTTCAACGGCGCGAAAAATATCGACCTGCTGGCCTTGGCGGGTATCCATGATCCCGAAGGCGGGGTCTTGACCATTCGGGTGAATCGCACGATCTCCGGCGCCGATATCGGCACGCTGACCGTCGCGGGCACTTCGGCCACCTTCGTGCCCCTGCCCGGTGTGGAAGGCAGGGCGGTCTTCGAACTCGTCGCGGTGGATGCCTCTCAAGGCGTGTCACCCCCGGCCACGCTTACCGTGGATCTGGTCGATACCAAGGCTCCCGTGCTGGAAGCGCCCAGCTATTCCATCACGACCCTCACCAACCTCGATGTGAGCGTGGACATCAAAACGTCCGAGAAGGATTCGATGTCCGCCCCCACCGGCTGGACCCGTGCGGGGATTACCGGCGTCTGGACCTTCAGCCGCACCTACACCGCCAATATCACGGGCGACCCTTTCACCGTGCAGGACCGTGCGGGCAACAGCACCACCGTGAATATCACCATCGCCAACATCGATAAGACCGGCCCCGTGGTGGAAGATGCCGCCTACGCCCCGGCCCAAGCCACCAATCAGGATGTGCTCGCCACCCTCCGCAGCGTCGAAGATCTGGCGGCCCCCACCGGCTGGGCCAAGAGTCACAAAGCGGGCGGGAAATACGCCTTCACCAAGACCTTCGCCGCCAATGCCACGGAGACCGTGTCCTTCTTCAATGCCATGGCCAACCGCACCGATAAGGTGGTTGCCATCACCTGGATCGATAAAACGGCCCCCGCCATTGTCACCTTTGCCGATGCCACCACCGCCAACGCCAACATCACCCGCACGCTGCAGGTGATGGCCGATGAAAGTGGCACGGGCTACCTCTGGTTCCCCACTTCCATCCCTAGCGCCGATCCCACCGAGGCCGAAGTCGTTGCCCACGCCACCACGGATGCCACGGTGCTGACCCTCACCAAAAACGAAATCAAGGAGCACCCCAAGACCGACCTCCACGCCGAAACCGACTACGTCGCGTTCCTGGTGCTTGAAGATGCCGTGGGCAACCGTTCCGCCCTCCGCAAACTCAGCCTGCGCACCCAACCCAATCCCAATGCCCCCACCGATAATCCCGCCCCCACCGGCCTGCAGTCCGGCAGCGATCTCACCATCAGTTGGGGCTTGGCCGATGCCGATGGCAAGCAATTCGGCAAGGCCGAACTCCTTAGCGGCGGTAGCGTTTACGCCACCAACAACAACGTGAGCGGCACCAGCTCCGTCACCTTTACCAGCGTGGCTCGCGGCACCTACACCGCAATCGCCTATGGCGCGGCCCGGAACGGCACCACCGGCCAATGGGTAGCTGTCATCTCGCCCGCCGCGCCCATCCTTCAAGCCAACCAAGCCCCCGTCCTGCCCGCCACCATCACGCTACCCGACGGATTAACGGGCGCGGGCTACGCCCAAACGCTTCCGGAAGCCACGGACGCCGATGGCGACATCCCCACCTATGCCCTGACCGGCACCCTGCCCGCGGGGCTCAGTTTCGCCCCCGGCAACCGCACCCTATCCGGCACGCCCACCCAGGCCGGCACCTTCCCCCTCGGCTATCAGGCCAACGATGGGCAGGGCGGCACGGCCTCGCGCACGGTGTCACTCACCGTGGCCCAAAGAACCTTCGCCATCACCGCCAGCGCCGGAGCGGGGGGCACCATCAGCCCCAGCGGTACGGTGGCGGTCAACCAGGGCGCCAGTCAGGCCTTCTCCATCGTGCCCGCCACCGGCTACCACGTAGTGGATGTGCTGGTGGACGGCTCGAGCATCGGCGCAGCAACAAGCCGCACCTTCAACGATGTGCAGACCACTCACAGCATCACCGCCACCTTCGCCATCAACACCTACGCGATCACCGCCAGCGCCGGGGCTGGCGGCACCATTTCGCCCAGCGGCGCGACGACCCTCAATTTCAACAGCGGTCAGATCTACGCCATCGCACCCAATGCCAATTACCGGGTGCTCGATGTCTTGGTGGATGGCGTTTCGGTGGGCGCGGTAACCACCTTCACCTTCAGCAACGTCTCGGCCAATCACACCATCGCTGCCACCTTCACCATTGGCAGCGCCTGGAGCGAAAATTCCGGCTGGATCGATGCCTTCCCCACCGGGGGCGGCGTGACCTATGCCAATGGCCGCCTTGCGGGTTATGCCTGGGGCGAGAACATGGGCTGGCTGCGCTTTCAGGGCATAGTGCCCCCGGCTTCCGGCCCCTACCCGAACACCGATAAGGACAACTGGGGTGTGAACGTAGATGGCAGCGGCAACCTATCGGGCTACGCCTGGAGCGAAAACGCCGGCTGGATCGACTTCGGCGCCACCGGTGGGAACGCCCAGATGGATTTGGCCACGGGCTTGCTGAGCGGCTACACCTGGAGCGAGAACCTAGGCTGGATCAAGCTGGCGGGCATGACCACCACGGGCACGCCGTACCACGTGCAACTCAAGCTCTGACCCGGAAAAAATCCCGCCCGCGATGAGCAGCGAAATACAAAAGAGCTTGGCCACAAAGAACACAAAGCCCATTCCTGTTTTTGTCTCTTATCCGTGTTCATCCGTGTTTATCCGTGGACCCATTTTTTTGAACAACCGCTTCCCAACACCAAGTGCAAGGCCATTCAAAGCGCAGACCCTGGAAATGAATCCCAATGAAACCCAAAAATCAGTCCACGGATAAACACGGATGAACACGGATAAAAATTGAAATTCGGAGTGCCCCATGAAACTGCCCCGCCTGACCCTGCTCCTGACTTTGGCCCTGGCCCTAACCGCGCCCTTGGCCACCGCCCAAACGGCACCGCCGGGGCCGCCCACCAGCGCCGCCAGTGCGATGTTCACCCTGGAGGATCTCTGGAACCGGCTGAAGCTGGGCACCCCCGGCACCCTGCGCACGGGCTCCTTCGCGGAACCCACCGGCGCGCCGGGCGTGAAGACCATGCACACCCTGAACGAACTCATGGGCGCCGCGCCCAGCGTGGATGATGCCAACGGCGCCACGGCGGGCCAGGTGCTCACAGGCACGACCTTCTGGGGGCTGCGTTCGGGCGGCTGGGGGCTGTTGAGTGGTGCCATGGCCAATAACGGCGCCGTCACAATCGCCCCCGGTGCCACCGCCCAGACCATCCCGGCGGGCTATCACAACGGCAGCGGCACCGTGGCCACCGACGCCAATCTGGTAACCGGCAACATCAAGGCCGGTGTGACGGTCTTTGGCGTGGCGGGCAGTACGAATGTGGTGGATACCTCCTCGGGCGATGTCGTCGCGGCGGATATCCCCACGGGCAAGAAGGCCTGGGTGAAGGGTGTGGAAATCACCGGCACCGCGCCGATGGCGCCGCAAAGCGTGACGTTCAGCTATAACGGCACGGCGAAGGATCATCGTGGAACCTTCTATGGCACCGACGGCAGCGCCCAGACCTGGACCGTTCCCGCGGGCGTGACGAGCGTGACGATCGAGTGCTGGGGCGCCCAGGGAGGCGGCAATCCGACCAACGGGGGACAGGGTGGCTACGCCAAGGGCACCCTGGCCGTGACGGCGGGGCAAGCGTTCCAGATCTGGGTAGGAGGCCAGTCAGGAATTCTGAATTCAGGCGGATTCTCCGGTGGTGTCAGTGGGACTGCAGACACCGATATGAAGGGTTATGGCTTCCCCGGCGGTGGGAAAAGCACCGTGCAACTGAATGGACAAAGCATCATCACGGCCGGTGGTGGTGGGGGAGCCGCACTCAACCTCTGGAATGGCTATTTAGGGTCGGACTTGTGGATCTCTGGTGGCAGTGGCGGTGGCCCGGAGGGTAGTGGGTTTTTTTTCACCACGAATGCGGCTGGCGGCGATGGGGGCGGGGAACCTCCCTACAGTCCCGGAAGGGCCAACCTGTATACAGGAAGAGGGGGGCCGGGCTACCTGAACCCGACCCTGACCAACGCCAGCATGGCCAGCGGGATGCGCACCGGTCATGGCCAAGTGGTGATCACCTACGTCAATCCCTGAACCGGGCTCGGGACGCGGCGGTCTTCGGCGGCTGCGCCATCAAGGTTCCAAGGCTCTGGGCCAAGGATTTCTAGAAAAGGTCTACGAAAATGCGTTGGCCCACGCATTGAGGAAAGAGGGGCTCCAAAACTGGAAATCCGAAGACTGGTTCCAGGGCCTTTTGGGTCGCCGGTGAGGGCCGGTGAGGACGGTGAGAAGGAAGAGCAAAAAGGCCTTTCGCCGGTGATGAACGGCGATGAACAGCGATAAGAAATCAAACGATGACCGATGCCTTTGGTGCTTGGAGTTCCCCATGAAACTGCCCCGCCTGAATCTGCTCCTGACTTTGGCTTTGGCCCTGGCCGCGCCCTTGGCCACCGCCCAAACGGCGCCGCCGGGGCCGCCCACCAGCCCCGCCAGTGCGATGTTCACACTGGAGGATCTCTGGAATCGCTTGAGCGCAGGCACGGCTGTTACCAAGCGCACTGGCCCCTTCACCGAACCCACCGGCGCGCCGGGCGTGAAGACCATGCACACCCTGAACGAACTTATGGGCGCGGCGCCCAGCGTGGATGATGCCAACGGCGCCACGGCCGCCGATGTGCTCGCCGGCAAGACCTTCTGGGGGCTGACCGGCGGCGCTTGGGGCCTGAAGACCGGCACCCTGGCCCCCCAGGTGACCGGTGCCGATATCACTGGCGCCAACGGCCTGCTCAGCATTCCCATCCCCAACGCCAATTACACCGGCAAGACGGCCACCGCCAGTGATACCAATCTGGTGACCGGCAACATCAAGTCCGGCGTGACGGTCTTTGGCGTGGCGGGCACGGCGCCGGTGCCCACGGGCGACGCGGCGGCGGGGGACGTGCTGGCTGGCAAGACGCGGGGCCGTGGCCATCACGCCGGGCACCAGCGCCCAGGCCATTTCGGCGGGCTACCACAATGGTAGCGGCAGCGTGGCGGGGGACGCCAACCTGGTGGCCGCCAATATCAAGGCCGGCGTGACGATCTTCGGCGTGACCGGGGCGGGCGTGGCGCCCGCCATCACCACGCCGCCCGCCAGCCAGACGGTGATTGAAGGCCAGGCCACCACCTTCACGGTCACAGCCACGGGCTCGGCGACCCTGCACTACCTGTGGCGGAAGGATGGGATCAACGTGGGCACCGATTCCCCCAGCTACACGGAGCCCTTCCCCCGGACCACGGATACGGGCAACAGCTACACCGTGACGGTGTGGAACGCGGTGAACAGTGTCACCAGCAGCGCCGCCACGCTGGCGGTGAACCCCCTGGCCATCACGCTCCCGGGCGGCCTGCCCCTGGCCATGAAGCCCATTCCCGCCGGGACCTTCCAGATGGGTGAGGCGGGGATCGCAACCCCCGTGCATCAGGTCACGCTCAGCCAGAACTTCTACATGGGCACGTACGAAGTGACCCAGGCGCAGTGGGTAGCCGCGATGGGGAGCAACCCAAGTTCCTTCACCGGCGATACGACGCGCCCCGTGGAGAAGGTGAGCTACGACGACATCACCCCCTTCCTGGCCTGGCTGGAGACGAACAAGGCGACCATCTGCCCCAATGCCCCGGCGGGCTACGTCTTCCGCCTGCCCACAGAAGCGGAATGGGAGTACGCCTGCCGAGCAGGCACGACCACGACGTACCACTGGGGAGACGACGCGTCCGGCACCCTGATCGGCAGCTTCGCGTGGTATTCCAACAACAGCGGCTCCACGACCCATCCCGTGGGCACGAAGGCTCCCAACGCCTGGGGCCTCTGCGATATGGCCGGGAATGTGTGGGAGTGGTGCCAGGACTGGGGGGCCGGCTATACGGCGGACGCCCAGACGGACCCCGTGGGACCCGGAAGCGGGTCCACTCGCCTGCTTCGCGGTGGGCTTTGGTTCGGCGACGACTCCTACTGCCGCTCGGCGTACCGCCACTACTACGTCCCGGGCTACCGCAGCGGCAACCTCGGCTTCCGGGTGGTGTTGGCCCCGCCCAGGACTTGATCTTTACCCTTTTGCCCTCTGGCGCTTTGCCAAGAGGGCATCCTGGGGGGGCGGGGGGCCTAGGCCCCCGCTCGCCGCAGGCGATCGAGTACCAGGATGAACCCCTATGCGCCCCGCGGTTGACCTCCCCATCCAGCAGAAGACCTATGACCTGGTGCTGTGGTACCTGCCCATCCTCAACAAATGGCCCAGGGATCACAAATTTTTGCTCGGAGATCGCATTGGCGCGGGGTTGTACGACCTGTTGGAGGAACTGGTGATCTGTCGCTACGAGAAGGAGAAACTGGAGCGCCTGACGCGGCTGAATGGCCGCCTGGACCTCCTGCGTCAATTCCGGGAACGGCAGGGTAGTGATCACGTATTGAGCCGGATCGGTGCGGGTCCAATGGTTTGGCCATGTCGGCGAGCGATGTTGTTCCCCACGCCTGCTTATGGCCCTTCCCAATGAGAACGCAGCTCCTTCTTTTCTCACCGCCCTCACTGGCCCTCACCGGCGAATTTTTTTTTGGATGGCACCCATGACTGAAAACGAGCCATTGACATCGCATCCTTGGTTGCGCCATTGAGGGTTCCAAGGCTTTTAGATCACCGGTGAGGGCCAGTGAGGGCCGGTGAGAAAAAAGACAAAAAAGGCCTTTGGCTAGCGATGAGCCGCGAAAGACAAAAGGCAAAAGAGCTTGGCCACAAAGAACACAAAGATCACAAAGAAGGCAAATGAAATGAACGACACGAAGCCAAACGACACCCCTTCGAGCCATGCTCTTTTGCGTTCTTTGTGGCCATTTTTTTAGGCTTCCACAAGCCCCCCAAGCCCACTCCTGTTTTTGTCTTTTATCCGTGTCCATCCGTGTTCATCCGTGGACCCATTTTTTCGAACAGCCGCTTCCCAACACCACGTGCATGGCCGTTCAAAGCGCAAACCCTGGGAATGAATCCCAATGAAATCCCAAAAGCAGTCCACGGATGACCACGGATAAAAAAGCCTGGCTTCGGCTTGTCCCAGCGGGTTCCAACACGGCCCCAAGGGTGCTGCGTGGTGAAAAGTAGGAACCACGGAATACACGAAAAAAACAGGACCAGAATAAAACCTTGGAGCGCCCCATGAAACCGCTCTAGAAATTCCAAACACCCGCCAGCGCCGCCATCGTTATGCTTCTGGAATCATGGTGCAAACGTTTCCAACCTCCCTTTTCAAAGGCCGCTTTTGGCGGGTGGTGCTTTTACTCATCGTTCTGATCGGCGGTCTGGTGGTATATGAACGCCAACGCCAGCGAACGGGGCCGCTCACCTATCGCATCGGCACCGTGGATCCGCGCTTTGGGATGAGCCGGGAGGAATTTGGGGAAGCCATCGCCAGCGCGGCGACTCTTTGGCAGCAGGCGGCTTCGAAGCCTGTTTTTAGGGCCGATAATGCCGAAGGTGCCATGGAAATCAATCTGATCTACGACTACCGGCAAGAGGCCGCGGATCGGTTGAAGACCCTGGGGCTGAAGATCGAGAACACCAAGGGCTCGTACGACGAGATGAAGGCCCGCTTCGAAAGCCTAAAGCAGGATTCCGATGCGCAGAACGCGAAGTTGACCCAGGATTTTGCGGACTACAACGCTCGGGTGGTCGCCTTCAATGGCCGCGCCACGGACGCTCGACGGCAGGGCGGGCTGGATGAAGCAGCGGCGATGCGGCTTGAATCGGAGCAACGCCTTTTGGGTCCCCAAAAGGAAGAATTGGTCCGCCGCCAGGAAGAATTAAAAACCTCGCTGGAGACCCTGAAGAACATGGCGGCGGTCATCAATGAATACGCCGCCAACCACAAC
>JFJP01027621.1_pt1 | contig 10647 bp, 13 predicted proteins | sample 431651 | NCBI WGS metagenome assembly JFJP01 (sample SAMN02602958, study PRJNA72255) | Microbial mat metagenome, whole genome shotgun sequencing project. | biome: fresh water; feature: sink hole; material: water; isolation source: purple microbial (photo- and chemosynthetic) mats found in...
CAAGAAGAAATTGATAATTTTAAAGAAAAAATCATTGTTTCTGAAGAAATAATTCAAAGAAATCGAGAGGAATTCAATAATAAAGAGAAAGAATTACAAGAAGAAATTGATAATTTTAAAGAAAAAATCATTGTTTCTGAAGAAATAATTCAAAGAAATCGAGAAGAATTCAATAATAAAGAGAAAGAATTACAAGAAGAAATTGAGAATTCTAATGAAAAACTCCTTGTTTCTGAAGAAATAATTCAAAAAAATCAAGAGGAATTCAATTATAAAGAGAAAGAATTACAAGAAGAGATAAGGAATTCTAATGAAAAGATAAAGTTTTTTAGCGATTCTCTCATAGTAATCAAAGAGAAACTCTTAATTAAAGAATCTGAATTCGAACTTCAGCTAAAAACCCAAAAAGAATTACAAAAAGCTTTTTCTTTAAAAGAAAAAAGCTGTTTAGCACTAAATTCCGAATTGGAAGCCTTAAAAGAGAAACTTCTCGAAAAAGAATCAGAATTTGATTTTCAGTTAAAAACCCATAAAGAATCCATAAAATCCTTCGAGAAATCTCTTTCTCTCAAAGACAAAAGCTCATTAACATTAAATTCTGAGTTAATAGCTTTACAAGAGAATCTGATTCAAAAAGAATATGAATTAGATAATAAACTCCTTCAAAAAGAATCTGAATTACAAAAGAAACTTCGCGAACAAGAATCTGAATTACAAAAGAATCTTCGCGAAAAAGAATGCGAATTACAAGAGAAACTTCTTGAAAAAGAATCGGAATTCGAATTTCAGTTAAAAACCCACAAAGAATCCATTCAATCCTTACAAATAGCTCTTTCTTTCAAAGAAAAAAGCTTTTTAATGGTAAATTGTGAACATGATGTTTTGATAAATAAAAGCCAGAAATTATCTGAAGAACTTGTTTCACAAAAAGATCATCAAGATATTCTTGAGAAAACCAATGGCGATCTCCTGAAGAAAACGTCTTCTTTGACGATGGAACTTGGGCTTTCTATTGAGAAGTTCCAGGCTTTGCAAAAGGCACATGAAATGCTACAGACGAGATTTGATTCACAAGAACAAATGTTCATAAAGAAACAAGGAAAATTACAAAAAGATTTAGAAATAAAAGTGAATAATTCGCAGGAATTGCTTAAAAGATTAGAGAATTTGAAGGAAGAAAATGAAAAACTCAAGAAAAAACATGAGAAAAATATAGAGGAAATCGGGATTAAACATAGTGAACAGATTAAAGAGATTTATGATCAAAGAAAAGGACAATTAGAGGAATTGATGGGACAAAAGGAGGAGATTGCGGGGCAATATTCAAATAAATTGGGGGAATTTGAAAGAGAAATAGAGAAATATAAGAAATTGATCTCAAACATGAAAAAACAAGTTTTTTTTTTTATTTTATTTGTTTTTATAAATAAATTTGGTTTTTATAGAACGAAAATCTCGAAAAAGAACTCGAAAATAAAGAAGATTTCCAGAAAAAATCATCTAATAGGCTTTGCAAAGAGACCGAAAAGCTGAAAGAAGACATGAAAGCAATTCTCAAGGAAAAAAGCAAATTGCAAAAGGATTTATCAGAAAAAGATGAAATTTCTATTAGAAATTCTCAGAAAATAAAGTCTTTACAATCAGAAAAAGAAGCAAATGAGTCGCGTTTACAAAAGGATCTCATAGAGAAAGAGAATTCCTTGAAAAATTTACAAGAAAAAGCTCAGGAATACTGTAAGAATCAAGAGAAGGATTTCGAGCAAATCAAAAGAGAATATAATAAAGTGAAAGAAGAAAACATTAAATTAAAAGAGGATTTAGCTATAGAAACTGATAAAATTGGAAGAATTATCAAGAGAAACAATGGAGTTTCTGACAATGAAACTCAATTAAAAGGAGAATTAGAGGTAAATAATCAAAAATTAAAGGATTTATAAAGAATTTTATACAGAAAAAAAACCAAATCGTAAAGGGTTTTGTAGAGGGAATGAACAAATTGATCAATATAATCAGTATTAATGGGTTCCAGAAGTATCAAATCATTAATAATAGTTCAAGAAATGCCATTCCTGAGCTAGATGGAGTGATTCAAGGAGTACAATGCCTTATAGCAGGAGCTTTAGTAAAGAAATTTCTTTAAAGAAAGAAAAAAAACTGTTTTTTTGTAGGAAAAAGAGAATAAAATAAAAGAAAAAGAAAGGGAATTAGACTCGAAAAACCTGAAATATACAATAATGGAAAGGGAATATCTGCTTCAGAAGCAAAAACTGCATATTTTACAGCATTCTGAAAGGAGGAAAGATAGAAACAATGCTGAATCTTTGGAGAAAAATGCTGGATATCAGAACAGCACTGAAGTGATTGAGAGGATTACGCTGAAGGAAAGGGGAAATAGCATGAATAAAATCAATGTGAATGCGGGACTTATATTTAAGAAGCATTGATTTATAATGTTTTTTTGTTTTTATTTTAATTTTTTACAAAGGTTTTTGTTTTTTATTTTGTGAAAGAAATATAATTAATGTGAAAATAAAAAGAGAAATAATTAAGAAAATTAATTTAATCTTCATTTGAAGAAATTTTGCTGTCATTTTATTTATTATTCTAGAAACAAAAATGGATTTATTTAAATTTATGAATATTTAATAATGTTTCATGATTCGAAAATATATAAAAATCATTTTTTTTTCACTTTTAACACAGAATTTAATTAAATTAAAAGAATTTGACAAAATTATTTTGCCAAAACACTTTGCTAGAAATTTAGTTTTTCTTACCCCGTCTATTATTATGATTAAAAATCAAGTTACTAAAGAAACTTTCATCATTTTTTTTTGCAAAATAATTTTGCAAAACCAAAACATGAAAAAAACAATATTTAGTTTCAATAATTTTTTTTTTTTTTTTTAAAGTGTTTCAAAATTTATATTAATAATGAAAACTGCAATCTTGATCAAGCTCAAATTTTATTCTTTGATCTCGTGTTATAAATTTATAATGAAGTATTCATTTTATTTGCAATTATTCTTGAATTTTTTACTGTTTTATAAAACTCATTCGAAGGGAAAAATATATTTTATAATTTCCCCAAAAAAATTGATTTAAATCAAAGAAATATTTTTTCTCTTAAGACCGACCTACTATGATTTTTTTATTGTAATGGAATTTTGTTCAGAAAAATGAATAATGTGAAATTAAAAAATTTAGGAACTTTTAAACAATGATTTAATAAATGTTACTATATGAATGAACATTTTTGGAATTTCAGAAAATTTTTTTTTTTAAATTTGGCAAAATTATTTTGCCAAAACTGTTGCTGAAATTTTAATTCCCTAGAGCGAATCTTTTGTTCTTATAAAAAATCAAGTTAGAAAAAGGAAATTTTACCCCTTTATTTTGGCAAAATTATTTTGCCAAAACTGTTTGCTGAAATTTTAATTCTCTAGAACGAATATTTGGCAAAATAATTTTGCCAAAATCATGATTCAAAAAATGGGTAGTATAAAAAAATTTCTTTTTTTTACTTCAAAATTTTTCATTATTATTAAAAAAAAAAAATTACTTATAAAAGGTTGTAAAAATTTACCCAGACAATGGAAACGTTTATGTTGCGATTTTTTGATAAAATTTAAACTTTATTCTTTGATATATTTATCATAAATTAGTCATTTCTTTTTCATTTAAATTATTTGACCTTCTTTCTATAATTAAGAAGCTCTTTGTATAAATTTTATTCTAAAATATCCATTTCTTTTTATGTTATGCTCATTTGAAAAGGAAAAATCTATTTTAATATTATTAGTTAATAAGCTCATAATTTACCCCCAAAAAAAAATTGATTTAAATCCCAAGAATCGTTTTTTTTTATATTGAAGTTTTTCTGATTAATAAAGTTTGTGAGCGAAAAAGGTGATTTTTTTTTTTTTATTTAAGTAAATTAATAATTTTTTTTCGCTATCACCTTGGCAGTTTTTCTTCTGAAAAAAAAACCAACGAATTAAATGAATCAACAACTCGGTAACTTTCTTCGTTCTTCTCTCTTATTCGCTATATTCTTTAAAAAAATTAAATTCCCAAAGAAAATGATGCTAATAAGACTTCCTTTCCCATCAAAGAAAATGGCTCTAAATTTTCTCCTGGATTAATGGCAATAACGGAAAGCCATGAAGATACTGAATTCAGATTGGCTAGTCAGCCTAATGAGTCGCAGAAAGACTTTCAACAAATGAAATCCTCTCAGGACAAATTTCATAATGTTGAAGAATATTTGAATGCTAATATAAAGCCTTTGACTTTTACCCCGATTAATATTTCAAGCAAAACCACTCATTCAGAAAATCAAACAAATAAGAATTTAGAAAGTCTTTCTATGTTTTTTTTGAATTTTTGTTCATAATATAAAAAGATTCAAAAGAACAACAAAATTTCATTGAAAACGAAGCTAATAAAAATGAAACACCTTTTAAAATTGAACAATTAGAAAGGAATTCATCAATGAATGCAATCGCAGGTAAAATTCTAACAGAAACTACGAAGTAACACAATCAAATAGGGTCTTCTTTGAAAAAAACGAAAACCTTTGGGTTTCAAGAAGTAAATAGCGAATTATCAGACAATTCTTTTCAAATGAGAAAGAGAACTGAGTCACCTTATTCGCATTTCAGAAACTCATTGATACCAGGAAATGTAATAAATTTCATGTGTTTTTTTATTGGGTTTTATGAATTTCTTTACAGAAAGAAGAGGAGGATGAAGCGAATTCTGATTTTAAGTTGAATTTGCAGAATTTAGATGATAGTAAATTTGACCAGAATTTCAATTTCGATGATCAAAATGATCAAAAGTAAGCAAGAAAAAAATGGTAATAAAATATTTATATATTATATTATTCAAGGGTTTCAGGAGGTTTAAGTCCTGCTAGATTAAAATGGAATAAAATTTCAAACGTTATGCATTCATTAAGGTTGATGCAAAAGGAAGATGTCAATCAATTGCACACAGTGGTACTTCAAAATATATAAATAAAATTTCTAAACTAAATTGTGAATTTATTTGTCATAATAATATATAAATATTTGGTCAAAAATAATAAAATTTCTCTGAAATAATTAATTTTTATAATAAAGGAACATTTGGAAAAAGAAGTTTTATCATTTTATGCATTTAAACGAGAGAATAGCATCATTAAAGACCGGCATAAATCAATGCAAAGTTCAAAAGAAACGAAGAATGAAAAGCCGAATGTTATCAAGGATACCTTCGATATTATCAATAGAGATCAAGATTTTTCTGAATGCTGTGCCAGAGGAAAACCTGAAGATATAGAAAAATTGGGAAATATTTTGAAACAAGATCCAAAAAAGTTGAAATTAGACATTGAAAATAAAAATAAATAATGTTTTTTAGATATATTTTTGAAAGAACTGATGATAATCATTTGATAAACAAATTAAATATAAATGGATTCAATCCTTTATATTTAGCTGCTCAAAATGGAAATTTGAATGTATTTTTCTCTATCATATTAAGTCAAATTCTTAATTTTTTATATATTTCAGATTGTTAAATTCCTGATCGAAAATCAAGCAAATCCCTATATTAACTCAAAGGTTTAATTTTAATTTTATGTTGATAATACATTGTTTTTTTATTAAGATCGCAAATAATATCAATGAATCTCCTCTTGAAGTTGCTTCAAGGTAAGCAAAAAAAGAGAATTATTCATGAAAAAAATAAATAATTGAAGATGGGGACATATTTTAGTTGTGAAATATTTAATGGAAAATGGCAAATATAGCAAAACAGTGATAATTTCATGTTATAAATTGAGTTCTCGAAAGGAAATAAAAAAATTATTGAGAACTTATTTGAGAAAGCAAACAAATGTTTGCTTTTTTGGATGCTTTCAATTTAAGAACCTATTCTAAATGTTTTTTTCATTTTTGAGTCAAAAAGAACCTTTTCATATGTCAGTGGAAATTTAGCGTTAAATCAGGTTGGGAGATAAAACAAATTTACTTAATTGTTAGAAATTTTTTCTTTTTTAATTTATATATCAATTTTTGTTTAATTTTTTTCTGAAAAAATCACATTTTAACTAAAAAAAAAAAAATTCAAAATTTTTTAACCAAACAAATTAAATTAAATAAACCTGCTAAACAAAAAAAACTAAAAATTTTTTTCGTTATTTGTTTAATTTTTTTTTTTGAGAAATTTATTTTATTGTTTTTTAAAAATATTTTCAAAGGCAAAAAATTAAATTTCAAAAAGAAATTTTTGTTACTTTCTCCACTAAAAATGAAAAATATCACATTAAATAAAATAACCCAATTTGATTTAAACATCTGTTCAACTCGGAGTCTAATGTCCAGAGTAAATGACGAAAAAAAGTGATTTATAATTTCTTTTTATTTTGGGATAAAAATTAATTTTTTAAGTGAATCGGCAATAATAATAGGAACATTAAAAGACATTTGGAAAATATCATTCAAAGATAAAAAACCATCAATAATCCATCTCAAAACGCTAGGCTCCAATTATCCTAATAATTACTTTACATGTTTAGAAACCTGGAAAATAAAAAATGACAATTATCTCATAGTTTTTTACAGAAAAATTGCCCCTTTTTTATTATTTGTTTTTGAATATATGTAAAGGTGAATATTCAGGAAAAAAATGAGAAGGATCAGAAAAATGAGAAGTTTGATAAACAAGACAAAAACGAGAAGAAAAATTATTTGAAGATCTTCAATATAGACAAAAAAGAGACTGTAAACATCACAAATCTTGAAAAATTAAACATTAATCCCATAATGATGAAGCATGTAAATATAAATATAAGTGATAATTCATCTTAATTTTTCGAAAAGATTTGTATTTTTGATGAGAATTTTTTATTTTGTTATTGTGAAAACTCCGCTAACCTGACTCCTGAAACCTACCTTTTGCATATTCGATACGATAAATCTGATTGTTCAAAAGTGACAATCAACGTTGAGGATTTTGAATTAAAAAATCAAGGATTTATCATAGATATGGATTATATTATTCATGATAATAAGATAATTTTTATTTTCTCAAACATTGAAGGTTTTTTATCAATAATTATTAATTTTAATGATTTGTAATTAATAACATCAGGAGACTTAGAATTAATAGCTTATAATTTATTGCCTATTGAAAAAATAGAAAAGATTTTCAAAGCGGAAAATATTCTGATGAGAGCCGATAAGAAATTTGAATTTCCTATTTCAAATTTAAAGATGTTTTTAGAGGAAGTAAAGTTCAAATTATATTTAATATTTTTTTTGCTCAGTTTAAAAATGTGGTTTTGTTTATTTTTTCAAGTTTTTATATTTCCATTTCATTGATTTTTTCTTTATTTTTGAAGGAAAAAAATTCCTTGCTTTTGTTTATAACGTCAACTATGGGTTTTGTGTTTTGTTTCCAGAATATTTTGGAGAAAAAGTTTAATATGGGGAATATGCAAATCAATGAAAACACAAATGAATGTATCACACATTTTGAAATTGAGAAATTTGAAGGAAAAAAGATCATGTTTTTATTTTATTATGATGGGGTTGTTTGCATTTACAATGAAGAAACTTTTGTAAATTTATGAATTTGTAAAATAAAAAAACACAAGGATTTTTTATCATAGGGAAAATGGGAATTGATTTATTCTGAACAAATTAATAATCCAAGTTTAAATGCCTTTATTTGTTCAAAATCTGATGATAAATTTGTGGTGTATGTCTCAGATAATTTGGTGGACATATATTACATTGATAGATTCTTTATAAATTAGAAAACAAATTAAATAATTTTATGATTATAATCTCTATATAATATATATATTCATAGGTTCTTTATTAATTTGATGAATTTTTAGCAATAATATGTGATAATTGTTCGATATATATTATTATTGGTAGATTCTTTATTAATTAGAACAAAAAATTATTAAAATTCACATAAAAACTTTAAAAATATTTCATCATCTTTTAAGGAATTGGTCACATCATCAATAGAAATAGAAATATTCAAATCAAAATCTTTTAAATTCGTCAAATAATAATTTTTAGACTCCGTCTCGTTGGTTTTCTTAGTCCTCACCACATTTTTTTCCTTGACAGTCAACAAATTGATATTCACCATTTGATAAAATATTTGTAATGCATCATTTGATTTTAAACTATCCCTCATTCCCAAATTGGACATCATTGATCTCACTCTTTCAAAAACCTACAAAATTAATTAAATTTTATAATAATCAATTAAATTTACTCTAAATAAACTCATTTAATTATTTCAATTTAACGCTGAAATATTAATAATTCAATTGATAATAATTACCTTTAAAAAGGAAACCCTCCCACAATCTTGATTTTTCGTTTCTAAAGCCAAAGAAATTATTAATAATTTCTGGAACAAAGAGAAATTTTTCAAGCATTCCATATAAGCCGAGCTGTATAGAAGATCATAGCTTGCGCGTATCTGGTCAATATCAATCTTCTTGAAATTATAATTGCTATCTTGATCATTCATCATTTCTTGTTGAAGAATTTCAACAGCTTTTCTGCAAACATTCAAGGTTCTTCGAATATCTGAAGAAAAAGCAGCAATCTTCTTGCTGACAAACGTAACAGCTTGTATTGTGAAAACATCGTTTAGACTACTGATTCGTTCTCGGATTATTTCTTCAATTTGAATACTTGAATAAGGCTTATAAGTTAAACGAGAATTCCCTATGCGGCTGGCTATTTTGGGTTGAAGCCTTTCAGGAAAATCGACTGTATTGGCAATACCTTTGTTAAATTTAAAAATTATATAAGGGTTGCTTGAAGAAATTAGAAGAAACCTGCCATGATTATATTGGAGAATTTGCAATGAGGCCATTCGAAAAGATTGTAAAGAATGGTTTGGTCTTTTGTTAAGAGATAATCGAGTTCATCCAATAAAATAATCCTTATTTAAAAAAAAATATTGTTATTTCTAAAATAATTTTACTTTGTTTGTTTGATGACTAATTCTTTTTTATATTGTTTTGGAAGTCTGTTATTTCTAAATAAATCATCTATTGAATTCGTATTAATAGTTTTTTTTAGAAATAATATTTACTTAAGATTATGCAAGCGGTGCTTCTGCTGACATTCTTTATTCCAGTGATTTCCTCCAATAAAATGAGATAAACGTTTTCAGGATCTTTCAAACTCATGCCATTTATATTAATGAATTTAAATTCTTCTTGCTTTAATTAAAAAAAATTACTTTGTTTAAATTGTAATTTTTTTTATATAAACTGTGTTAGATTGCAAATTTTTTATCACTTCTAAAAAAGAAACCGTTTTGCCAATACCTGGAATTCCTGAAATGTCTAAAAAACAATTTAAAATTAAAATAAAACATTCAAATTTAAAATTAAAAAAACATTTAAAATAAAAATTAAGAAAAATTTACATAATGTTTGATTTGATCCTTTATTTTGAAGCCCTTCCATCAAAAAGTCATTAATACATTTTTTTTCTTTCTCACGACAAGGGATCGTTTCAGGCAAGGAATATTCCTGTAGTTTTTCGATCGCTAAAGCATATTTTTCCAAATTTTTCTCCTTTTCTTTCAAATAATGTAACTCTTTTTTATTAGTCTTCGTCTTTTTTTCAACTGATTTTTCCCCATTTTTTTGAGGAGTTTTTTTTGGAATTTCATGGGTTTTCCCCGTTTCTTCAATTATTTTTTTTTCATTTTTTTGTGGAGTTTTTTCTCGATATCCATTAATTTTCTCCTTTTTTTCAATTAATTTTTTTCCAATTTTCAAAGGAGTTTTATCACGGTTTTCATTTATGTTCTCTTTTTTTTCAAATGGTGTTATTTCATTTTTATTCAGTTTTTCATTTTTCGAAGGAGTTTTACTCCGATTTGAATTGTCCATTTCTTTGTGAGTTTTTTCGCGATTTTCAATAGAATCTTCATTTATCATTATATTTGATTTATTTGAATTTCTGCTTTTTCGAGAAAAGCTTTTCATTCTTGAACTATCTATTGAATCCATAGGTTCTTTCATATAAATGAATAAAGAAAAATTGAAGCCTTTTGAAAAAAACCTGGATATGAACATAATTCTTTTGATTCTTCTGCTAGGAGAGATAAAGAACCATCTTAAAAATAGGTTTATTTAGAGGAAGTTTTTTAAATGAATTTTTAACAGAAACCTTCTTTTGTAATTTCATTAATCTTCAATTTGTTGGTGGATTTTGATGGGAATGAAAGCTGGGGATTTTGGGATTTTAACAGGTAGAATTTTTTCTTTTCGGATCGTGGATTCGCTTCTTCAAGGCTAATTTTTGTGGAAGAGAGAGTGGTTCGAATATTAGAACTTGAATGTCTTGTTTTCATGTTAATTGGGAAAAAAAATTTGGCGGGATTTTTATTTTTTATTTTTTAATTAAAAAAATGCGATTGTACAAAAAACAAAAAGCATTCATTTGTTAAAAAAAAACAAAAAAAAAACATGCAATTAACACAACAACAAAAAATTGGCTTTTTAATTTTAAATAAATTTAGTTTTATGAAGGTAAAAAATAATGTTTTTAAAAATAGCAATTTTTAATGCTTTAGAAAATTTAATGTTTTTGAACGGGATTTTAA
>JFJP01001284.1_pt1 | contig 10646 bp, 10 predicted proteins | sample 431651 | NCBI WGS metagenome assembly JFJP01 (sample SAMN02602958, study PRJNA72255) | Microbial mat metagenome, whole genome shotgun sequencing project. | biome: fresh water; feature: sink hole; material: water; isolation source: purple microbial (photo- and chemosynthetic) mats found in...
CCGTTGTACGCAGGGCGGACAATAAACGGCAAATATAACTCATTATCAACAAGATAAATAGAAATCATTACCGCCGCAAATCTTGGGTTATTGCCAAAAGTATTAGAAGTAGCATCTTCCAAAAGTGGCAATCTCTCTTGTATTTTCTTTATCAACTCATTCATAACTATCCAATAAATCAGGTCTTCGTTCTCTTGTTCGCTTTAGGGCTTCTTCGGTTCTCCATTCTTCTATTTTTGCCTCGTGCCCCGAAAGTAAAACTTCAGGCACTTTCATTCCCTCGAAATCCGCAGGGCGAGTATAAATTGGTGGCGCAAGCAAATTATCTTGAAAGGAGTCAGTCAGGGCGGATGTTTCGTCAGAAAGCACATTTGGAATAAGCCTTACTATCGAATCTACCACTATAGCCGCCGCAAGCTCTCCCCCCGAAAGCACATAGTCGCCCACACTCAATTCTAAGGTAATAAATCTTTCCCGAACTCTCTCATCTACCCCTTTATAATGCCCACAAAGCACAATTAAGTTCCCTAATAAAGACAAGCGATTAGCAGTTTTTTGATTAAAAACCTTGCCGTCAGGAGTCATATAAATTACTTCATCATACTTCCTTTCACTTTGCAACTTATTGATACACTTTGCAATAGGCTCTATCATCAGCACCATGCCCGCTCCACCGCCAAAGGCATAATCATCAACTTGCTTATGGTTATTGATGGCATAATCTCGTAAATCATGCACAACAATTTCTACTATCCCTTTCGTCTGCGCCCTTAGCAAGATAGAATGATTAAAAGGGCTTTCTAACAATTTGGGAACACAAGTAATTATATCTATACGCATATAACAAATTTATTTTTACAAATCTGAAGGCAACAAAAATACAAGATAATTAATTTATTTCCAAATGATTAGCTATTAGGCAAATGACAAAAACAAAAAATGGTACAGAATAGAAAAAAACGAAATAATAGGCGGACAGAAAGTAACCAGCTACGCTACGCAGACCAGATATTTCTTATTTTTCCGAACATACATTTTTTTAAAACCAATTTTAGTTAACCTTATTAAAATAGATTTACATTTTCTGGCTAAAATACGTATATAACCGTCTTTTTTCTAACTTTGTAATTTGGCAGTTGTTCACGATATTGAAGTATGAAAGAATTGAAGTACATAGATTTATTTGCTGGTGCAGGCGGTCTGTCGGAAGGATTTATCCGTTCTGGCTTTAACCCAATTGCTCACGTTGAAATGAATAAAGATGCTTGTGATACGATTAAAACAAGAACCGCTTATCATTGGCTGAAAGAAAACGGGAAAGCAAAAATCTATGATGAATATCTCAAATCAGACATTAAAAACAAGGAAAGTCTTTGGACTAATGTTCCCGAAAATTTAATCAATTCGGTAATAAATAAAGAAATTTCGGAAGCAACGCTACCAGAAATTTTTGAGGAAATTGACAGTGAATTAAAAGATGAAAAAGTTGATTTAATCATTGGCGGCCCGCCTTGTCAGGCATATTCCATTATGAGTAACCCTGACGATCGACAGTGCTAACATAAACCGACAGAAAAAATGAAAAGAAATAGATACAAGAAAAAAACAACCGCACATTTGGTTTTGCCCGACACGCAAGCCACCACTTAGCAAACCAAAAGAACTAAAATTTTCCACCACACAACATCACTATGCCTAATGATTGACAGTTCAAAAATAGCAGAAATATTAAACAACTCACCAAGTGTTGAACTTTTGAAACTTCGTAACAGGGAGGTTGTTATCATTTTTTTGTTCAATACTTTTTCAAATCAACAAGGAACAATTTTATCAGAAAAGATACATAATCAACTGACGGACTATTTGGAGGCTGTTCAGGTAGAAATTGACGAAGATATTGCAATAACATTTGCTGATACGTATGAAATTAAGGCTAAAAAATATATTCAAAGCTGGACAAATAAAGGTTTTCTGACAAATTACCAAGACGAAACAGGGGAAATCTATTATGAACTTTCATCGCATTCAAGCAAAACACTTGACTGGCTTGCAAGTCTGAAAAAAGAGGAATATGTTGGGGCTGAATCTAAGTTCAAAAACATTTTTAATCAATTAAAAGAACTTGTCGAGTTTACTAATGAAGATATTGAAAAACGAATACAATTACTCGAAGACAAAAAGCTCGAAATAGAACAACAAATACAAAGAATTAAAATCGGGGAAGATGTAAAAGTATTTCAGGATTTTGAAATAGTCCCTCGTTTCAATCAATTAACAAAATCTGCCAAAGAATTACTTTCTGACTTTAAAGAAGTTGAAGATAATTTCAAAGAAATAACAAAAAATATTTATCTTAAACACGCTGAGGGTGGCTTAACAAAAAGCCACATTCTTGAATTTACTTTTGACGCAATTGATGAGTTGAAAAATAGCCAACAGGGAAAAAGTTTTTACGCTTTTTATACTTTTATTCTAAGTTCATCGCTGCAAGAAGAATGGGGCGATTTGACAAAGGAATTGTATAAAACACTGGAAGAAAAAGAAATTGAGATTACGGACTATTTTTTAAAAGGAATGAAAAAACACCTTCATTCGTCTGGACAAAAAGTTTCAAAAGCCAACGATAAAATGGCAGAGAAGTTGGGCAGAATAATTCGTGAAAACGAAGCTTCAAAGTCGGAGGTTACAAAAAGTATTATTCAAGATATTAAAAAGTCTTTAATTGAATTGAGTAAAGCCAAAGTAAAACCTAATATTTTTTTTGAACTTGAGGTAGGGGCTGACATTAATATTCCTTATGAACGAAAATTAACTTTTGAGCAAAGTGAAGAACTTATCTATGAAACAAAACCTAAATTGGCAGATGATGATATTTCTCAAGCAAACCATCTAAATAAATTATTCAACCTCTCGGCGATTGACAAAGAAATGCTAAGAAAAAGAATTAAGGAAGTTCTTAGAAATAAATCACAGACAACAATAGCGGAAGTAATTGAGAATTTTGGAGGAATTGAAAAAGGATTAGCAGAAGTATTTGGATATATTGGAATAGCAAAAGAATTTAAACATTCGATAAGCCCCAATAAAACACAAAGGATAGAATTTGATATTAAGCATAAAAAAACAATTTTAATACCTGAAATAATTTTGACCAAATGAGTAGTTTAGAAAAGAATATAAAGCCTTACTCAAAAGCAATTGTGAAATTGCTTAAAGATGGAATTGAAAGAAATTCTACAGTATGGAATGATGTTGTTCATTACCAAACAGAAATCCAAGATTATGTAAGTCAAATTGGTTTAGAACTAATCGTTAAGAAAGAAGAAGGGTTTGCATTTGTAAAACAATTTGAAGACAGCGAAGGTAATACATTAGGGCTTGTAACACGTAGGCAAATTGGATTTGAGGCATCTGTTGTATTAGTGGTGCTAAGACAAAGCCTTGAAGATTTTGATAGTAATCCTACTCAATTTCAGGTTTTTGAAAAATTCATTACCGATTCTGAAATTAAAGAAGAAGTAGAATTATTTTTACAAGAAGGGTATAATAAATTAAAATTTCAAAATTCTTTAGATAAGCACATTAAGAGCGTTGTAGATTTAGGATACTTAAAGGAAGTGAACAAAAAGGAAAACGAAAACAAATACCAAATTAAAAGAATTATTAAAGAAAAAGTTACATTAGATGTTCTTAAAGAGTTTAAACTAAAATTACAAGGATATGTTGAGTCTATTTAGTACGAGTTCGGATAAGGCAGGTTTTAGACTTCAATATATGGAAGTTTATAATTGGGGAACTTTTCACAATAAAATATTTAGGATAAATCCGCAAGGCAATAATTCACTTTTAACTGGTGCAAACGCATCGGGTAAAAGTACCTATATCGATGCCTTGCTGACTTTACTTGTTCCTGTAAAGAAAGACCGTTTTTATAATCAATCATCGGGTGTAGAAAAGAAAGGTGATAGAACTGAAGAAACTTATGTTTGTGGACATTATGGAAATATTCAACGTGAGGGAGAATCAAGCGCAACCACGCAAATGTTAAGAGGGAAAGACACTTATTCTGTTTTGTTGGCATCATTCTCAAATACTGACAAAAAAAACATTACACTTTTTCAAGTGCGGTGGTTTGGTTCTGATGGTAAATTGAATAAGGCTTTTGGCATTGCATACATTCCTTTGGATATTGAAAAAGATTTTAGCCAATTTGATGGCAAAGGCAACTGGAAAAAAAGACTTGATAAAACATATAATGCAAATTCAAGCAAAAAGAAAGTTGAATTTTTTGATGGACCAACTTCCTACGGAGAAAGAATATCGAATGTATTTGGTATGCGGTCAATAAAGGGATTAAGTTTATTTAATCAAGTTGTTGGCGTAAAGGTTTTGGAAGATTTAGATGAATTTATAAGAACCAATATGCTCGAAGAGTATGAGGAGGACAAAGAAAATGCGGAGGAAAAATTTATTAAATTGAAATCCAGTTTTGAAACCTTAATTAATACTAAAACAAATATAGAAAAAGCTAAGGAGCAAATTCAACAATTAACTCCAATCAATGAAATAGCAATAGAATTATCAAAAATTGAAATGGAACTTAAAGCACTTACTATTTCAAAAGAAATGGCGGTTTGTTGGTTTGCTAAAAAAACAGTTGAATTGTTTGAATTGGAGTTATTGAAAAACAAAACTAAATTAGGTGAGCTTAATGAGGAGTTGAAAGTTTTAAAAGAGAGTGAAGATTTATTAAAACAAGATGAAATAAGTTTGTCCATCTCTATTGAAAGAGATGAGATTGGTGGTAAAATCAAAGAATTAGAAAAGGATATAAAGCAATTAGAAAAAAGCAGGGATTCGAAAAAAACGAAACTTAGTGAATATAACACTATTGCACAAAAGATTGAACTTTCTTTAAATCCAAGTATCGAGATTTTTAAAGAAAATAGAGAAATAGCAAAGGATAAAAAGAATGAGTATCAGACAGAAATTGAGGCTGAAACAGAGAATCAAAGAAAACTTAAAAACGAAGAAGAGAAACTTGCTAAACAAAGTAGTGAAATTGAGGATACAATTCAAACACTTCAAAAAAACAAAAATAATATTTCAGGTAGAGAAGCAGCTATTCGTGAAGATATTATTGCTTATGTTGGTGCAAGGAGGGAAGAAATACCTTTTATAGGTGAACTTATAAAAGTTTGTGATGAGGAGAAAAATTGGGAATTATCTATTGAAAAGATATTGTACAGTTTTGCTTTGCGATTAATTGTTCCTGATGAATACTATGCAAAAGTTAATGAGTATGTGAACAAAACCAACCTTAATGGTAAAATAACCTACCAAAGGTATCGTAGTTTTACGTCATTGGGGAACTTGAAAGCAAAAACTATTTCGCAAAATAGTTTGGTAAATAAAATTGAGTTCAAACCAAAAAATCTATACACATCTTGGCTTGAAGATGTGATTGCGAATCAATATGACTATGCTTGCGTAAACGACTTAACAGAATTCAACCGCTACGACGAGAGAGTAATTACAAAGGAAGGCTTAATCAAATTTGGCAAAGGGAAACACGAGAAGGACGATAGACCACAAATTTCAAAAAGGGAAAATTATGTTTTGGGTTGGGACAATAAGGAAAAAATCGCCAATCTAAAAAAGGGACTTGATTACAATGCAAACTGCACAAGGAGCAAACAAGGAAAAATTAACAGCCATCAATGCTCTGATTAAAAAACTTGAGACTTTGAAAGAAGATAGTGCTAATATATACAATACTTACACTAAATATGAAGATATTGATTGGCAAACTTATGCTAATCAAATTCAAGAGAAGGAAGATGCTAAGAAAGCATTGGAGGCTACAAATGATAGGGTTAAGGCATTGCAAGAGCAACTGGCGAAAGTGCAAGCTGATTTAAAGAAATTGACAGAGGTTGATATTTGGAGTAAAGGTCAAGAAATATTTGAATTAGGAAATACAATTAAGCGTATAGAAAATGATTTAGACGAGAATAAGGAATTAATCAAACCTCACGGAAATGTTGATACTTCGGAATTTGAAAAATTGAATGCAGCATTACTAAATGTAGAGTTTGCAAACATAAAAGGCAAGCACATAGAATTTGAAAAAAACACAACATCAAAAATTAGTCAATGCAATACTAAAAAAGGAATTCTTGAATCGGAAGTTAGAATAAAAATTAACGCATTTAAGCAACCCGATGAAAGTATTACAAATAAATTTAAAGATTGGCGTGCAGATGTGAGCAGGTTGCCCGATTCCACTCATTTAGATTTATTGGAGGAATATCAAACTTTCTATAAAAAATTGATAGCTGATGATTTGCCGAAGTTTGAAAAGAAATTTAATGCATATTTGCAAGAAACTATTATCCATAAAATTGGTGATTTTAGAATGTTTTTTGAAAATTGGTCGGATTCGATAAAAGAGAATATCCGTTTATTGAATGAATCATTAAAAGAAATTGATTTTAAAAATTCGCCTATAACCTATATTCAGCTTGTAGCACCAACAAAAATAAGTGATGAAGTAAAAGATTTTAGAAATTTATTGTATCATGCAATTCCTAACATCAAAGAATTAGATTCAATAGTAGATGGTCGTAGAATTCATTTTGAAAATCATATTCAACCATTTTTTGAAAAATTGGAGAAACAAGAGTGGAGAAAAAAAGTAATGGAAGTCCGTTCTTGGTATAGCTATAAAGCTGAGGAGTTTTATAGGGAAACTCATCAGAAATTTAAAACCTACGAAAATATGGGGCAACTTTCGGGTGGGGAAAAAGCACAACTAACTTATACCATTTTAGGCTCTGCCATTGCTTATCAATTTGGACTTACAAAAGAAGGCTTACAAACAAACTCCTTCCGATTTATTGCCATTGATGAGGCTTTTAAAGCACAAGATGAGGACAAAGCTCGCTATCTAATTACACTTTGCAAACAACTTCACTTGCAACTTTTAGTAGTAACGCCAAGTGATAATATTCACATTGTGGAAGATGCAATTTCGTATGTGCATTTTGTAGAAAGAAAAGATGAAAAATATTCTTGGCTTTATGATATGCCAATTGAGCAGTTTAGAGAAGAAAGAGAAAATTTTATCAACCAATGATAAGCCCTAACGAAATAAAAATTAAAGCAGAACGGAAATATTTTTCCTTTCTCCAAGCTGTTGTGCAGGAAATTCCGTTTTCACGAATTACCATCACAGGCGACAAAACATATAATAAAATATCAATTTCCGACTTTCAGAAGGAAATTTTGGAATTGGTAAATCAATCAAAAGAGAAAAAGGGATACGGCTATACAATAGACTATCAAATCATAAAAACAAAGATGATAGGGACACAAAGTATTCCAACTATTATTTACTTTGATACAGAGAAAGACTTTTTAAAATTCTTAGGCAAGGAAAAAGAAGTTGAAGTTTTGATAAAGTATTGGCAAATAATTTATTCTCATTTTCCTGAATTGAAAGATTGGATAATTAAAAATCCAACAAAAATAATGCAGCATCAAGGCAAATGGGAGAGTATATTAAGGGTTTGTAATTACTTTAAAAATTGCCCTAAACCCAATATTTATCTTAGAGAAATACCTGCAAATGTTCACACGAAGTTTATTGAATCAAATCAAGCAATCATTGCCGAATTACTCGATATAATTATTCAAAATCACATTAACCTTAACGAAAGAGAATTTGAAAAAAGGTTTAATTTAAAGTTTGCTGAGCCATTAGTTAGATTTAAAGTTTTAGATAAAGAAATTAGTCAAACTTATTTTTCAAACCTTGACGATATTTCTATTCCTGTTAGTCAATTTGAAAGCCTAAAACTTCCTTTGAGGCAAGTGCTTATAGTAGAAAATAAGACGACACTTTATACAACTTTGACATTGCCTAAAATGGACAAAACTATTGCAATTTTCGGACAAGGTAATGCAGTTACAAATATTCAAAACGCCAAATGGTTAAACGACATTACTGTACTATATTGGGGGGACATCGATGCTCACGGGTTTGAAATACTTTCGAGAATACGAAAACACTTCAAGCATACTCGAAGTCTTTTAATGGACGAGATAACTTTTGAAAAATTCTTTGAAAATGAACACGGTAAGCCGACTACTGACACAACAACTCTCAATTTGACAGACAAGGAAAGAGAACTTTACAATCTCCTAAAAACAAATAATTGGCGACTCGAACAAGAAAAAATATCATTTGACTATGTTAACCGACACTTTGAGAATAGACATCTTTCTTAAATAAATATGATTTTTTAAAGATTTAGATTTACAAGTCCACATATAATTAACCAGACATTATTTATATTTCTTAACCCATTTCTATAAGTTTCTTTTACTATTCTAAAGCATTTACACAATCTATTTACGTGTTCTATCGCAACGGCGAACCGTTTTTACTCTTTTTTTGCGAAATTTTTTGTTTTGTTTAATCTGCTTTTTAGTAAGTTTACCATTGCGAGGTTTTTTATGAGGTATCTTACTATTGGGGTGAATTTTCTCAATTCCTACATAACCCAAATCTGCTTTTAATTTAATTTTAGGATGTATTTCTAACTTTGTTTCCTTTAATATTGTGATATCCGCTTTACGCCCCTCTTCTTCTACTTGATAATGTAAAATAGTGTTATCTTTTTGATTTATAATTAGTTGTGATTTAATAATGTGCTTTTTTTTGCCCCGTTATATTGTTTTTCTTGCCCTTTCAAAGGGCGTTCTACAGCCTGTACAGTTACATCTACAATGAGTGTTTTTACATCTTTATATTTTAATTTTTCAGGATTTTTTAACCCTATTACTTCCGCTAAAATAATACGAATTTTATGATAAACTTTGTTTGCATAACTCTCAGAAATGCCATAGGAAAAACCAAGACTTAAAAATGTAGGATATTGCCTTAAATATTCTAAAGCAAGTAATAATTGATTTTCTAAACTGAAATTTCCTTCTACACCTCTGCAAGAAAGTGGATTTTGGGCTAAAAAATCTAATTCATGTTTTTGTACTTTTTCAAGTATTGTTTTAAAATTTTCATAATTTATCCCAAAAAGGCGTTTACAATATTTTGGGTTTTCTTTTAGAATAGCGTATTTATCGTTCATGACCAACTTTTTTATGCAAAGTTAGTATATTTTATTCAGAAAGATGTCTAGTAGTTATTGTATCATTCCCAGCATTATTTACAACATCTTGGCTTGATGAATATTGGTTAAGCCACTATGGTCGTTCTTGGTATTTAGTATTTACAAATACGGGAGCTATTGGGGATACTATTGCAGGGATTACTTCTCCATTTCTAAATCTAATAAGTATCTATTTGCTCTATATTACCCTGCGTTATCAGGCAGATATTGTAAAAAATCAGGAAGCGAGAGAAACTTCTAATGGTAAAATCGTTCTTTTTTCTCAACAAATAAGAACGATAAAGGATGAAATAGACAATTTCCCCTTCTTCTTTAATGGACAAATTACTTACAAGGGCAATGATGCTTTAGATAAAATGATTAGATACTGCGAAAACCTAAACTCTAATGTTTCTAATAAAATGTTGCAGTTTATAACGTTAATTAGTTATTTAAACGAACTCATTAAAAGTATAAATGAATCAGAAGAAATAGGAAAACAAGATAAATTGTTTTTTAACAAACAGATTGAATACATATTCAAATCAAGATTAGAAGGTTTAATAGTAGAGATAAGTCCTTATGATGGTGATGATGAAATTCAGCTACAAAAACGTCAGTCTATCCAATCTTTGGAAAAAATGAAAAAAATAATTGAAGGTTATTCTATTTAAAAATGTAATAACCCCAAGCCCTTTGCCCCCAGCAAAGGGCTTTTTTTATGCCACCACACTATATTTTTTTAGTAAAATAGTATGTAAAAAAACAAATTAAAAAATACAATAAAATATAAGTACCTTTGCACTTAAATAATTAATAAAATGAAATTAGACTTAAATGTATTAAAAGTTGGTATTATAAAAAATGTAAGAAATTCCCAAGAGTTGATTGATGAAGCGGAAATTTTATTTAATCATGGGAAATATGCTAGAACATATGTTTTAAGTCATCTGGCTATTGAAGAAAGTTCTAAATGTGCAATGCTTTTAAAAGTTATCGCATTCAAAATATGGGAAGAAGAGATTGATTTAAAAGTTGTTCGGAAAAGATACTCAAATCATAAAGAAAAGATTTTAAATTTTGAATTAATTAATATACTAAATAACGAAAATATAAATACCAAAATCAACTTAGATAATCAAATTGAGAGTTTAAATATTTCTAAAAACAATTCACTTTATGTAAGTTGGTCAAATGAAAATAATTTTGTCTTACCAAGTGAAATTTTTAGTAGAGAAGATGTCGAAGAAAAGTTTCAAATAGCTCTAAACTATGTGAAATTATTCACATCTATCTCAGTTGCTTTAATAAATGATGAAAATAAAATATATGATAAAATAAAAGCATCAAAATCTAATAAATTTATCAGTGAAATCATAGATAATGAAAAGGCAAGAAAAAGTAAGTAATACTACTTCATCACCATCACTAACAAATACCCCCAAGCCCTTTGCCACCCAGCGAAGGGCTTTT
>JFJP01027622.1_pt1 | contig 10646 bp, 16 predicted proteins | sample 431651 | NCBI WGS metagenome assembly JFJP01 (sample SAMN02602958, study PRJNA72255) | Microbial mat metagenome, whole genome shotgun sequencing project. | biome: fresh water; feature: sink hole; material: water; isolation source: purple microbial (photo- and chemosynthetic) mats found in...
CTCGAATCTTCCCCAGAAGTTTTCATAAAAGGTTTCATAAAAACCATCGATTTTTCAAAAAACACCTCCACAATCCTGAAACAAGCCCCTGGAAATTCTGATCAAATTCTTACAATTCCTTTGGATAAACTATATCAAACGAACAAAGCCTCATCAGAAGGTTTTGACGATATGGTTGATATGGAAAACCTAAATGAAGCTGAATTATTATACAATATAAAGAGCCGTTTTGAGAAAAACGAAATCTTCACTTATGTTGGCCCCACTTTATTAGTGGTTAACCCATATCAAGTCATTCCCAAGGTTTTAGCTCCCGAAACCTTTGCATTCTATCAAAGAAAAGTCTTTGAATTAGAGTTCGATTTGAAGAAAATACCCCCTCATGTGTATGCGTTATCAGCATTGAGCATGAGGCAATTGTGTGAAAGTAAAAGAAATCAAGCTATTGTGATCAGTGGGGAATCAGGTGCTGGAAAAACTGAGAATACCAAGTTCGCAATGAAGTTTCTGACAACTATGGGTGAGTTTTTATGATAAATTCAATTTTTCAATGTTGTTTTTAGGGAAAATTGCAAATAAAAATACTAATTTAGCTGAAGAATCTGAAGTGGAAAATGATATTACAATAAAAACAAATAAACCTGAGGAGAAAATCGAGGATAAAGTAAAAATAAATTAAGATTTTTCAATTAATTCCTTTTAAAATAATAAAGATTTTGAGCTGTAATCCTATTTTAGAAGCTTTTGGTAATGCAAAAACCGTTCGTAATGATAATTCAAGCCGTTTCGGAAAGCTGGTTCTTCTGTTATTAGAGCATAAAACCAAGAAGATAAAAGGTGCGGTTATCACCAATTATCTTTTAGAAAAATCCCGCGTGATTCAACAGTCTGAAAAAGAGCGAAATTATCACATATTTTATCATTTATTGAAAGGAGCTGATCAAAAATCTCTCATTTCTATGGGTTTATCAGAAATGAAGAATTACGAATATCTGAATAAATCGAAATGTTATGAGGTTGAGACCATTAACGATATTGAATTATATAATGAGATTCAGAAGTCATTTGAAGTGATGAAGTTCCATTCAAATGAGATCAAAACTATATGGGAAATAGTGGCTACTGTTCTGCATTTGGGCAATATAGATTATGACGAAAGCACTTTTGACAGTCAGAATAACAAGCCTTGCACAATAACTGATAGAAAAAGCTTTAAAAAGGCAGTTGAACTGTTAAATATTGAAGAAAAAACATTCGAAGAGGCTTTAACGCATAAAACCCGAAAGATTAATTCGAATATTTATAAGACTCCTATTGCGAAAAGCGATTGTCTAAGTGTTCGGTTTTGAATTTTTCATCTTATTATAAAATAAATATAAATTTATTAATTAAAATATAATAGAGATTCTTTTACGAAAAGCCTTTACGAAAGATTGTTCAATTATTTGATCAAAAGATTAAATAGGTCTATAAGCACACCTGAATATCGTAATATAGAAATAGAACAGCTTATCAATGATAAAAACAGATTCAGCATAGGTTTATTGGACATTTTCGGGTTCGAAGTCTTTAAAAAGAACTCTTTTGAGCAATTATGCATAAATTTCGCCAATGAAAAACTGCAACAGTTGTATATTTCCTATGTTTTCAAAGCAGAAATCAATGAATTTATCAAAGAAGGACTTAAAGAGTTTCTTTTTGAACTGACCTTTAAGGATAATCAGCAAATAATCGATTTATTGGAAGGAAGTCCGTTAGGAATTTTCAATCTTTTGGATGAATGTAGTTCTATTGCTTCAACTGATGAAAATCTATTGAATAACATGATAAAACAACATAAATTAAATGAGAATTTCAAGACAAAGAAAGGCACAAGGGAATGTTTTGTTATAGTGCATTCCGCAAAAGATGTGGAGTATAATGTCATGGGGTTTAGGATCAAAAACAAGGATGAGTTATCGGTAGAATTGGAGAATGTATTGAAGATGAGCACCTCGAAAACTATTGCAAGTATTTTCAATTGCGTTTTGGACAATGGTAATATTTATGATTTTTTTATAAATTTGTAAAAATTATTGTAAAGGAGCTGATGAAGAATCAAAACAAATAGAAAGTGCCAATAAAGCAAAAGGTGACAAGTTTCTTGGGGCAAAATTTAGGAAGGAAATGAAGAATTTGATGTCTGAATTGAACTCTTGCGACTCGCATTTCATCAGATGCATCAAGCCGAATGAAGAGAAAAAAAAGAATTATTTTGTGCCCGTTATAGCATTGAATCAAATAAGGTATTTAGGGGTACTTGACTCGATAAAAGTTAGAAAAGAAAGTTATCCGATCAGAATTAATTATAGGACTTTCTTTGCAAGATTTAATGAATTAGATGAAAATTTTAAGAAGGTGAAAGTGGAAGATATAGATGAAAAACATGATTTTAAAGAGATTACAAGAAAGTTTAATTTTAGTATTTTTAAACGAGTTTTATAATTTTTCGGTAAGAATTGTGGAGAAATCTGCTTCACAAATGGGAAGAAATTTGATTTTGTATGGAATCACTAAGCTTTTCTTGAGGACTGAGGCGAATATTTTTTTGGAAAATGCTTTGATTGAAAAGGTTATTAATAAGTTTTCGATTTTTTTGCATTTTTAAAAATTTTTTGTAAATGGGTTTAGAGGAAATTCAAGCATTCAATGGCTCACAAAATTCAATTCGCGTTCAAACGTCACAAAAAGCTCAAGCTTCTCAAAACGATATTCAAATCCATCAAACGTATCCAAACACTTTACCGCGTTCGCATCGAATATAAGAAATTTCGCAACAAACAAAAGAAATTGCGTCTTCTTCAAAAATGGTTCAAAAGAACTTTATTCAAGCTTCATCTTAAGAAATCCCTTGCAATCCTTAAGAAAAAACGCTTATTAGTCACGAAATTGGCTTCACTTCAGCGAATGCGAACTCAAAAGAAAAAATTCAATGAAATCAGCAATGCAATCGTTTTGATCAACCGCATAGCAAAAGGCTTTTTGGCTCGCAAAAAGCTGAAGAACATAAAGTTTTGCAAAGGGTTACTGACTTCGGGGGTGATCTTCGAGAAAGCATGGAAGATTATCAGGAGAAAATGGGAAAAAGAGGCTGCGATAGAAATTCAAAGGATTTATCGAGGTTTTCTCGCAAGAAAAACAAGAAAAAAAGAAGTGGATCATATCAAAAATTTCAAGTTTTTTCTTTTTTTCTCCAAAAAAACATTTTTTTTCTTTAGAAAAGATCGGGTTGAAAATAAAGCTGGTCTTTTAATTTCTCGAATTGCGAAAGGCCACATAGTTCGCAGCAAAAAACGACATCGTGTTTATGCGATTTCCAAGATCAAAGGCTTTATAAAGATGAAATGGCTGAGCACTTTGTTTCAGAATTTGCGCAGAGCAGTTCGAATAATCCAGGTTTTTTTCTATTTTTATCAGAATTTTTTATTTTAAAGGAAGAATTCTGTGAAAAAATGGTTTTTGAACAAAAAAGCAATGAAAGAAAAATGGAATAATTACAAGCTTTCCGATATGAAATTCTTCGAAAATATGAAATCCGAAGAGTTTCGTGCTATTTTTAACAAGGATTTCAATGAAGAAATCATTACCATTCAGAATAATAACGATTATTCTGTTAATTCTCCAAATAGAAGACTGAGAACTAAAGAAAAAAACAATGATAATGAAGAAGATTTTCTGAAGTATCTTGATCAAATTGACGATGAAGAAGAAGATAATTTCAAAGAAGAGAATTCGATTAAAATAGATGAGGATTTCTGTGAGAATCTGATAACTTACGATTCCAATTTTTCTTCTAAAAATTCAAAAGAAAAAAGAACTCCTTCTTCTTGTAAATTTTTTTCTCTTTCAAAATACATCATTTTCTTCCAATTTTCTGAAAAAAGTTGATTTGGACAACAGAAAAATCGTGTTATTTCCTTTGATTCTCGACCTTGAGCTTATTTCTGATATTTCCGAGCTTTACAAACCTTTATGGTCTGATTGTTTCGTGAAATCTCGTCTATCCTGTGAGAAGAACAATAACTTCATTCAATTGCTGGAATTTGGTGAGTCTTTCACGATCGCCGCAGCAGATTCTGGTGTCCTTTATTCTTGGGGAAGCAATGAATTCAATCAATTGGGAAGGAGAAGTGATTTAGAAGAGCAAAACTCTTCAGTTTCTTCAATAAATTTCAATGAATTCGATTGCAAGCAGCCTCAAAAAGTTCTTAATAAATAGTTTCTTTACAAATGTTTTATTTTAAGATAATAGCTGGTGACTCACATTGTTTTCTTATAGATATTGAGAAAAATGTCTATTGTTTCGGAGATAATTTCACAGGACAATTAGGTCTTGGCCACAATAAAATCGTGAGAGGACCAATAAAAAACTGTTGTTTTCCTCCTAAAAAAGTTCAGGATATACAGTCAAAAGGCAGCATAAATCTATGTTTATTAGAAGATGGCAAGGTTTTATTTTGGCCTTTTCAGAAATCTTCAGGAAACTACCTGTATAGACCAATAGAGCTTCCTTTGCCTCAGCATATTGCGATTTCAATGATTTCTTGCGGGAATAACTTCGCAGTGTATTAAATTTGTTATCCTTTTAAATTACTCAAAATTACAAAAGGCTGTTGAGTACTGGAGGACTGGTTTACACTTTCGGAAAAGAAAATTCTGAAGGACAATTGGGTCTTGGCGATAATTTACCAAGAACCTTGCCGAATTTGATCGTTGTTCTCAAAACAATGAAAGAAGCTATCAAATCAGTTTCTTGTGGTTTTAAGCATGTTATTGCAAGAACAGGACTAGGGAAAATATTCGTTTGGGGGGCTGGGGATTATGGACAATTGGGCTTGGGGACTTTAAATCATGAGCTTATGCCAAAGCAAGTCAATACTGACAAGCTGACGTCTTATAAGATGAAAGTGATTCAAGCGAAAGCGGGCTTTAAATCATCGATGATTTTATTTGAAAACGGCGGGATTTTCTGGTGGGGGAGTAATTGTAAATTGAGGATGTGTACAACTCCTGTAGGACTTGATTATTCTGCTAAAATTGATGTAAATTATTATTTATTGATAATAAACAAAATTATTTTTTTTGGGGATTGATTTTTTTTGAACTTGATGTAATTTGATGGGAGTTCATGTGGGAATGTTGGATATTATAATTTTCATTAATTTAATTATTATTTTATACATTAAATAAGCAAAAATGAATAATATTTATTAAGGTGGGCTCTGAAGAAGAAAAAACTTCAAATTTTATTCCAATCAGACTTTTATCTTCTTGGAGCAGAACTATGAGTGTTTTTTATGTTACAATGGCTGACACTCGAGAAATTGATAAATCCAAGAATCAATTAGTCATCAAGAAGGTATGCAATACATTAAGCTCCTATTGGGAAGATCAATCAATCGACCCTCCTTTTATTGATTCAGTGACCAGGCATTTTAGTTTCAAGGCTTTGAAGAAAATTATTTTAAGGCACCCTGCTGAAAAAAACACAAGGATCCAGGATATTATTAATCAGAAAAAATTGACAAAAGAAGAAAAAGAAAGGATTTTGAATGTGTTTAGCATGGTCGATATTGAGTTAGATAGTCCTAAACTCAAAGAGAAAAACATTCATGGAGGATTTCTAGGAGTCAAAAGCCCAAATAGACTTGAAAGATTCATTGAAAATACCAAGTTTTTTATAATTAGTTAGAAATTTTTTTGAATAAAAATAAAAATTAGAGAGGAGAAATTGAAGAAAATTAAGAGAAAAGTCATAAATTTATTGAAAATTCCGAAAGAAAATTGGAATGAAGATGAGAAAAAACTAATGCAAGTGCTTAACGACCCTAAAATGATGAATTTAATAAAAATCATATAATAAACAAACAAGTTGATTAATTAATATCCTAAATACTGAGCAAATTTTCTAAGGAACCTAAAATTTCCAATTTAAATTTCATTTATTTCTCCTATTTTCTTAAAAAAACAACAATTTTTTAATTTTTTGATAAAAATTACAAGAAAATATATTAAATACTTCGTTTTGAAAATCAATAAAAAAAGAAATATCTTTTTAATTAATAAACCCCAAACTTAAGATCAAAACCCCCACAAAACCACAATGCCATCAAAAAGACGTAACAATGGTCGAAATAAAAAAAATAGAGGACACACCACTCCAGTTGTCTGCACAAATTGCGCCAGATTAGTCCCAAAGGTTTTTTTCCTTTTACTTTTCATCATAAAACTCTCTTTAAATCTCTCTTCTCTTTATTTAGGACAAAGCTATTAAAAGATTCACTGTGAGAGATATTGTGGACGCCTCAAGTAAAAGAGATATTAAGGATAATATGGCATTCGAGAGTAAAAACACAACAAAAAATTTAATTTTGCCCTGAAAATAATTTTCTAATTGTTATTGTTTTTTCGTTATTTTTTCTAGATTTGGTGATTCCCAAACTTTACACTAAATTGCAATACTGTGTTTCTTGTGCCATTCACGCCAGAGTGGTCAGAGTTAGATCAAGAGAAGATAGAAAAATCAGAACCCCCCCAAAGAGATTCCAAGTATTTACTTTAAAATGATTTAAATATTCGGAAAATTTAATGTATTCTGCCAAAAATTTAGAGACCAGATCAGAAAAAAGGAGAAAAAACCAACGCTCCTGGAAAAGTAGCCGAAAAAAAATAAGGACTTTAAAGAAATATGAAATAAGAATTGATTATAAAATTATTTGATTTTTGATTGTTAAAACAAAAAAACTTTTTTTTTTTTTAACAATTTTAAGTTTTCTCCTTTTTTTTTTTCTCTTAAAAATTCATTCATTCAACTAAAGAATTCAATGTTATTAAATCATCTTTCTCCTGATATGTCAGTTTCTCACATAATTGAATGATTTTCACCTTGTTTTTTGAATAAGCAACTGCAATTAAATTAGTTTGTTTCTTGTTGAATTGGAAATTCAAACAAGCTCCATTTTCATCTGCATTGATTTTTTGAATAGGAGTTTGAGCCCCAGCGCTTATATCAAAAAACAAGAGTTCCCCATCAGCTTAAATAATTTTTAAATGAATTAAAATTTAAAAATAAAATTACAAGAACAAGCTGCAAATACACATGGACGGGTTGGAGACCATAATGTTTTGAAAATGTAATTGTTTCCATTTTCAACAAGCAATATTGATTTTGTCTTAATATTATAAAATTACAAGAATTTTCATTAAAACAAACAAACGAAAAACACACACATTAATTTTTTTTTCTTTCTCATTAACAATTTTATACAAATTAAAATAAATGAAGTTTTACCTGTAAAAGATCATAAACCCTTACCGATCCATCCAGTGAGCAAGTAATAAACAAATTCCTATGAAACGGTGAAAAATGTACACTGTAAACCGGTCCCATGCACGGTTCAAAGGCCGAAGACACAGGATTGGGGTAGATTTTTCTGATTTCTGGTTTAGAATTAAATATATGTTTTGGAAGAATCTCTTGTATCCCTTTATTTTTTGCATACTCTTCAACAAAGAGCTTGATTTCCGGTATTATTTTCGGATTCAAATTTAGCATCACAGGCAAAGCTTCTTCTTTCCATTTCAAGTTTTTGGAGCTTTGATCGAAAAGAACCTTTTGTTTTTTTTCAAATGAAATATTCGTGGCGAAGGCCCGTAAAACTGATCCAGCTTCTGTGCCGATGATAAAAGTGTTTTTATCTTCGATTGATTGTGAGAAGCATAAACCTCCTACATTCGAAACAAACCCGTCTTTTTTCCTCAATAAACTGAAACCTTTTATAGGATAATTCAACAGAACATTGTCAGCTTTCTCTTCATATTTCATATTCCAAATCAACATCTTCCCATCTGTTGATAAAGAGATCAAATTGTATTGGACATTGGAGTTATTTGAGGATAAAGAAGTGTGTTGTTCAACCCATAATAACTGAGTTATGGCTTCACGATGATAATATTCATCTAAAGATGAAGAAGATATTAAATTTTCATCCTTTTTGCTGATATCCCAAAGAAAGATCTCGCCGTTAAAGGACCCTCCTGCCAAAAATGATGGCTTTGTTGGATGGAATAAAAGGCTCATTATACATGAATTTGTCTCGATTACCAAGGAAGGAACATCAGGCTTGAAATCTCTTCTATTCATATTCCATAAATATATAAAAGATTTATCCTGACAGGCTCCTTCATGATCAAATTTACCTAAGCTTTTATTGATGATTGATTTATTTATAAAGCGAAAAGTTTTAAAAGGGGTCTACGAAATGGATAAGATCATTCCTGTGGAGTTCCAAGAGAGATCTGTGAATTGCAAATCATTATCCTTTTCGTAAGGGTGGTTGTTCTTATTGTGCAATGTGTGCACACATCGATTTTCTGAAACTTGTTCATTCCATTTCACCTCATAATCTACAAAAAAACATCAATTTTATATGTTAAATTAAGGCTGTTTTGAAGAACTTTGTAAGGATTTTAAAGAGGAATTTTCTTCAATTGATTCGAAAATTAAAGGGACTGTTCTTTGTAAAAATTGAAGGAGTTCCTTTGGATCGACTTCTTCTGGCTCAGAAATTAAAAATAGTTCAGATTCATCAACTTGAATCTTTCGTTTATTTTGAAGAAAAGTCAAGGGGTTTGAACTTTACTTCGATGGAGATTTGAGTTTTTTTCATATTTGTGTAGGAGTTATTATATTTGATTTCTTCTGTTTGTATTTCGATTTCTTCCTGGTCTTTTTTTTCATTGCTTTGATAGCTTTTTTTAAAAAAATTGAAGATGTCAAAAAACAAAACAAATAAGAGAGAGAAAAAACTTGAAATTTAAATCTTCTAATTCTTCTTCATCGAACTTCACAAACCCCTTAGCTTCTATCATAAATAAATGCTCAATTTATTTCAAAATTAATAACAAAATTAACAAAATTAAAAAAAATTAAAAAAAATTACAAAACAAGCAATTCCAATTTTTTATTTATGATGGAAACAAATGATTGTTCAATTCCCATTGAGATCCCCTATCTATTCGATTTGACGAAAGACTCACAATTTCTACAAGAAGAGATCAAACTTTCAGATTCTATTTACATTGACTCGAATAATAATCTTTATGTCCCTACCCAACAAAATATCTATATCTTAAGTTTAAAAAAACGAGCCCTTAATAAAAATTGGATCAAGCAATTTATTGAAATGCCGTCTTTGTAACAAATTATTTTCTTTGTATTTATTCATTTTTATGAAAAGAATCAAGAAATATAAAGCCAAAGACAATCAAGAGCTTTTTTTCCTCGATAAATACACTTCGATTTTCAATAATGATCATTCAAATGAAAAGAAAGATGATCTTGATTTCCTGAATTATTCAACTTCCAAAGAATTCGTGTTTAATTCTGATATTTTTAGAAATAGATTACTTTATTTGAATACCTCTGACAATTTTTCACTTAAAATAGCTAAATTCATGATATCTTCAATTGGATTAACAAGAGGAAATAAACCAGTTTTATCAGTTATTATGAACAATTCTGAATGCTATTTGCTTTCTTTTGATGATGAAAACTCTATTAAAGAGTATAAAATCGTAAATAATCATTTAAATTTCTTTTAAACACGCTTAACACAGGAGTTTTGCATTAATGAATTTTTGATTAAAAATGGGAAAATAATGGATTATGATGAGTTATTTTCTTATGCATGGTCAAATGAGCTAATAAATTCAAAAGAAGACATAATTCAATTATTTGGAGCTCATTTTCCTGGAAAATTCTTTTTATGGGAAGTCTTAAAAAATGAAAAAGATTCAAAAATTAAGATAAAGTAAAAAGTTTTACAAATAATGGAAATTTTAATGATATTTATATTTTCAGCCTTTTGAATGAAATTAAATTAGATGACTTTGCCTATAATTCTTCCCATATGCTTATTGATTCCTGTGACAATATTCCAGAAATTATCCATATAACCCTTTTTTCTCATTCCAAAAAAATGTTATTCCTAGAATATAACATGAACACACAGGTTTATTTTAATCAAAAAACAATAGATTGTGAGTTATATTCATCTGAACTCATTAAAAAAATTGAATATAAGTGTCAAAGTACTATTTTTAAATAAAAATTTTAAATTATTTTTCTTTTTAAAGCGAATGAAAACACTTGCAAATGTTCAATTTTAATTGCGTCAAACAATAAAATTTTCGAGCTAACATTAATGGATTATAAAATCACTCAATTTTTCATGATTGATCAACCGATTTATTTTACCAGCATTCTGCAACAAGATGAAAAATTCATTTTTTCTGCAATAAACAATCAAGTTTATTTCTACCACAAAAATCTTTCTACAAATGATTCGAATAAAACAATGATCTCATATACCTTCAAGACATTAACGAATTTAAAAGGTCTGATTTTTTCGCGAAATAAGCTTTTAAAAATCGCCATTGGAAGTGCAATAAAACAAAAGAATTCAGCAACAAATATTGTGATTTTAACAAATATTAAATACACAATGCCCGCTGAAGAAATTTTAATAAAAATGATAAAATCTTTTCAGCAGAAAATCTACAAAGACATGGTTTTGAAAGAACCGTTGAATTTTGATGATCTTCTA
>JFJP01034885.1_pt1 | contig 10645 bp, 7 predicted proteins | sample 431651 | NCBI WGS metagenome assembly JFJP01 (sample SAMN02602958, study PRJNA72255) | Microbial mat metagenome, whole genome shotgun sequencing project. | biome: fresh water; feature: sink hole; material: water; isolation source: purple microbial (photo- and chemosynthetic) mats found in...
TAAAATAGAAGCCTCAAAGTTGATCATGGGTCTGCCGTTCTACGGAAGGTCCTGGACCGACAAGCGTCTGGCCCGTGCATACAAGCATTCGGGCGTACTTGAAATACTTGCGGAGAAAAAATCCGTGGACCTGCAGTGGTACGCCGGCATTCCCTGGTTCCAGTACGAAGAGACCGTATCGGTGACCTTGTATTTCGACAACGCGACCTCGACAGCGTCGCGTCTGCGCATGTACCAGGATACCGGCGTCCGCAATGTCGCGTTCTGGCGGCTCGGGCAGGAAGATCCTGCGGTGTGGGGACGCTTGATCCTCGAGTAGCGCAAAACGTGGAGATTGTGGATATACGTCCTGCGATGCAGTATACTAAAATCCCAGGTATTCGAGTCGGAGGTACGTATGCGAACACGGTCCGGTAGACACTCATGGCTTGTCGCCATCCTGTCCATGCTCTTTATTGCCGTGGCGGTGTTTTCGTGCGCTTCGCCGTTCAACACCTCCACTACCGGCCAGGTAGTCGTCAACTTTGGATCAGGTAGTGGAAGCAGGGCGCCGGGTGTACTGCCCGGCACAGTAGCCTCCATCGATATCGCGATAAAGGCCGCGGATATGGCTGAGATCAAAGTCACCATGACGACGCCGTCCCTGAGCGCGACCATAGAAGTTCCGGCGGGTGCCTCCCGCAGCTTCGACGTGACGGCGAAAGATTCATCGAGCATTCCCATATACCACGGCTTAGCCTCGATGGACATCGAAGCAGGCGCGGTCCATGACCTGAGCGTCACGATGGCTGTCCTGTACGCGCTGAGCTATGAAGATACATATGGGGCGACGGGCACTCCTCCTACGCCGGTCTACCGGGAAGCTGGCAAGCAAGTCACGGTAGCGGTGGTTCCGGGTACGCTGGTGAGGACCGGGTATGCATTCAGCGGGTGGAACACCGCATCCGACGGGTCTGGTACGCCGTATGCACCAGGGGCTCTGTACACTATGCCCGCGTCCGATGCGATTCTGTTTGCGCAGTGGACGGTCATAACCTATACCGTCACCTTTGACAGCCAGGGAGGGTCAGCAGTATCTCCAAGAACAGGAATACTTTATGGTGGTATTGCTGGAACACTGATGCCAACAACAAGGAGTGGCTACACTTTTGCCAACTGGAATACATTGTCAGGCGGCGGTGGTACAGTGTTCGATGGAAACAGCACGCCCGTAACTGCTGATATTACAGTCTATGCCCAGTGGACGGCCAATCCTTCCTATACAGTAACCTTTAACATTAACGGTGGGTCAACAGGAACCATGACCGATCAGTCTATAATAAGCGGTACCAGCGCAAATCTGACTTCAAACGGATTTGGCAGGCCCGGCTATACGTTTGCCGGCTGGTCGACAGGTTCTGGTGTCATGACCCCCGCATACATGGATGGCGCAAGCTATACGATGGGCGGTGCAAATGTGACGCTGTATGCGCAGTGGACGGCCATAACCTATACCGTCACCTTTGACAGCCAGGGAGGGTCAGCAGTATCTCCAAGAACAGGAATACTTTATGGTGGTATTGCTGGAACATTGATGCCAACAACAAGGAGTGGCTACACTTTTACCAACTGGAATACATTGCCAGGCGGTGGTGGTACAGTGTTCGATGGAAACAGCACGCCCGTAACTGCCGATATTATGGTCTATGCCCAGTGGACGCTGAATACCTATACCGTCACCTTCGATGGCCAGGGAGCGACAACTCCTCCGGTGCCTCTCGCTCCTGTAGTGAATCATGGAACGCCTGTGGGAATACCGTCTGATCCCAGAATTGATGAAAACGCTTTCGGAGGCTGGTATATCGATGCTGGCTGTACAACAGCATGGGACTTCAGTGTTCCTGTGACTGCCACGATGACGTTATATGCGAAATGGACACCGGCATCGACAGGGCTGCAATTTACTGTAGACGGCTCCACGTATAAAGTATCAATTGGTACCGCAACAGACACGGCAATGATAATTCCTGATTATCATTTAGGTGATCCCGTCACGACTATCGAGACTAACGGTTTTAGCGGTTTTGCATCCATGATAAGCGTGAATATTCCAAAAACCATTACCTCGGTTGAGAATAATGCGTTCATGAATTGCACTTCCTTGGCAACAGTGCTTGTATATCCGATATCGCCGCCTCTGGCCGGAACAACGATGTTCGCGGGGTGCACAGCAATTGTTGCTGGTTCAATCAAGGTACCGGGAGCGAGTTTAACTGCTTACTCAGGAGCTGTCTGGTGGTCCACGTATTCTGCATATATGATGGCTCAGTAAGGATTGTGATATGAAAAGCTTTTATATGATTGCGTTTTGTATTTTTGCGGGCTTTTCCCCCCTCTTCGCCGACGTGACGGTGCAGACGGTCAAGGGGACAGTCGGGGTGATGGACGCCAAGAAGCTGACGCCCGTTACTGCCGGCATGAAGCTCAAGGACGATGCGACGGTGGTCACCGGGGCCAACTCCGAGGTGACGTTAGTCGTCAACAACGGCACGATCACGCTCAAGTCGCTCACTACCGCAAAACTGCGGGGAATCGCGGTAACGGCAAGCAGCAGCAAGGCCGATGTAGCGCTGCGCAGCGGCACCGTCGTGTCCGATGTCAAACAGATCACCGGGCTCAAGACCAGCTTTACGGTGACGACCCCGGTGGGTACCTCGAGTGTGCGCGGCACATCGCACAGCGTAACCTTCAGTCCGGCTCGCGGTATGGAGGTAGCGGTCAGCACAGGCGTGGTGGCGGTATCGTCCAGCCGGGGCGGAACCAAGCCGGTAGCCGCGGGCAACAGCTACGTGCAGGCCGCTGCGAGCGCGGCTCCTCCCCAGGTGACGTCGCAGGCTGCACAGGAAGCTGCCCCGGTGAGCGCGGCGGCGGCATTTGCGCCGGTGGAAGAAGCTGCCGTAGCGGTAGACCTCGGGGGCGATTCGTCGGCATTTACCGAAATGGTCACCCTTATCGACAACGCGTCGACAACGGCCAGCGTCAACCTCAATCTGGTGTTCCCGTGATCGGGATGGTTATAATCATATCAAGACGGGGTTTCCCATGAGACGTTTCTTTCTAGCCCTGACGGTCGGCGCGGTTATGGTTGTGCTTCCGCACGCGCAGAGCCTCGAATCGATCGTGGCGATAGGGGACAAGTTCTCCTGCACCATGGAGGATCTTTCCGCCATGATGCCCGCAATAATCGAGATGCTTCCCGATGATGCAGATCTACCGGCCCGGTTTGAGAAAGAACTTGGCAAATACAAATCTGACCAGCCTCTGACCAAGGGCAGGGCTGCAGTGGTCGTGGCCAAGGCGCTCCGTATTCGGTCGTCGTTATTCTTCCTGCTCTTCCCTACGATGCGCTACGCCTTCAGAGCGATGGTTGTCGATGGCGTGTTCGGGTCGACCAGCAGCGCCGGCGATGTGATGAGCGGTGTCGAGCTTCTTGATTTTATCTCTGTGACCAGCCAGAAATACGTCGTGATGCCATGAAATCAAATACCATTGTATCGAGCCTGTTGTTTTTTGCACTCTCTGCGGGCGTGGTCCTCAGCGCGGCTGCGCAGGATCCCTTCCCCGAGGAAGAATTCTTTGTGCCGGAAGCGGTGAAGGCTCCCTGGCTATTCGACTGGGGATCGACGGTATCGCCGGCGGCGCTCTACGAGAGTCAGGGTGGAGATGCGACCCTGGTTGCTGGACTGAGCGGCAATCTTTGGGCCCGGCTGAGCCTGTCGGCTGGATGGCAGTTCTACGGCCGGGTCCGTGACAACGCGCTCCTGACCGCACTGCCGCTGACAGACGGCGCGATGAGCCTCGGCAACATCTGGGAACTCAACGCTGCCTACCTGCAGTTGATGGACTCCGATGCCGGTTTGACGCTCGCCATCGGCAGGAAACCCTTCCTCCTTGGTTCAGGGCTTCTGTTGTCCGGCTCCGGCGACGGGCTCGAGTTCCAGCTTTCCAACCAGCTGTTCGCGGTCAAGGCTTTCGGTTTTTATACCGGGCTGCTCAACCCGGACTTCTCGAGCTACGGCATGCATTCCTGGGACTACGCGAACGGTGCCAGGCGTTATGTCGGCGGCTACTCCCTTGGAACTGGCATAGCCGGACACGAGGTCTCTTTGCTCGGCATGTACCAGGGTGACTTTGGCCTGAGCCCCGATGCTCTTTACACCAGCTGGTATTCGGGCCTCCAGGCGCGGGGCATGCTGTACGGCGGTGAGTACCTTGTCGAGTGGTATCTACAGGAGGGTTACAGCCCCAGCGGCGTCACTACCTCTGGCATAGATGCGTTCGGCGGAACCTGCCGGTACCAGCGTGTCTTCCAGGCGGCAACCAAGCCGAGCGTTACTGTGCAGTACTCGCTCGCCTCCGGTGATGCCGACCGAAGCTCTACAGAAGGTTCGCTGGGCAACACCACAGGCCTCGATACAGCGTTCCAGAGCTTTGGGCAGATCAACTCGGGTTCCGTGTTCAGGCCGTACTTCAGCAACATCCACATCGTGCACCTTGGATTCAGCTTCAAGCCGCTGGAAGCCGCGGGGCCGCGCGTTCGTGATTCAAGCCTTGGCCTGCGGTACTTCTACTATGCGAAGTACGCGGCCGCCGGTGTCGTCAATACCGGCGATGCAGCCCTCGCTGCCAACGACCTGGGGCACGGTGTCGATCTGGTGCTCCGCTGGTCACCGTACAACGACGTGAGCACCTTCCTCAACGCTGGACTCTTCCTGCCCGGCGCCGCCTTCCCGGACGGCGAGCCGCTCCGCTACACCATTTCCGGAGGCATGAGCCTTTCATTCTGAGCACTCAGGGGACGAGCATGAAGAAAATCCTGGCCCGGCTGGGCACGCTGACAAAGGGTGTTCCCGGCACCGTCCTGACTGCGTTCATCGTCTCGGGTCTCGTCATCCTTTTTTCCCTGACGCCGGCCCACGACAAGCTGGAATACGTTCTCTACGACCTGCGCTTCGAACTCAAACCCAAGGCAGAACCGCTCCCCGAACTGGTCCTCCTCAATGTCGACGACGCCAGCATCTCGGCTCTCGGTGTATACCCGTGGCCGCGGCACTACTACGCCTACGCGATGCGCCAGTTGAAGGCGGTGGGCCTCTCGAGCCTGCTGTTCGACTTCCAGTTCCTTGACGCCTCGCCTCCGCTCCTCAACCCCGATGGCTTCAACACCCTGTACAATGCAGTCGCCGGCGGCCAGCAGATACAAGCTGAAGATCTGTATTCCGTCATGATAGACAATGACCGTGACCTGGCGATGGCGACTGCGGAGTTCGCGGGAACCATCATGCCGTTTTCCTTTGCCAAGGTCGAAAGCAAGCTGACCCTGAGCCCGGAGGCACAGGCCAAAAAGATGGAAGCCGTCGCGCGCTTCACCGAAAAAGCCTCGCTGCCGCTTCCGGCGGGCAAGGAAGAATTGTTCCGCGCCCTAGCCGACGCGGACCGGGTAGAGGTCAGCTACCCGATACCGGAAATCATGAACGCGGCCAACTATTTCGGCTTTGTCGACAACGATGCCGACCTCGACGGGGCCCACCGGCGCGTCCGCCTGATCCGCGTTTTTGGCGACCGCATCTACCTGCATCTGAGCCTGGTCGGATTCCTGCGCATGTGCGGTGTCGGCATCGCGGATTTGGAGATTTACCCGGGCGACGCGATAGTCATCAAGGACGCTGTCCATCCGGTCAGCGGCAAGCGGGGTGATATCCGCATTCCTGTCGACAAGACCTGCGGCATCTATTTCGACTGGACGGGCGACTTTGCCCACACGGCGAGGCCTGTCTCGGCCCACGCCCTGATAGAGTACCCCTTCTATTCCGAGCAGTTCGAGATGCAGCTGATGCTCAAAGACATGGCCTCGGGACAGAGTGTAAGGTCTGAACTTGCCGCGGAAATCGACGGGTTGAAGGCGGCCATCCTTGCCGAGACCGATTACGTGAAACGATTCCCTTTGCGTGCTCAGTACAAGGAGAAGCTCGAGCGTTATAAAAAAGTCATACAAACTTACCTTGACGAAAGTCAGGCTGAACTGGACAGCCTGCTCGCCCGCAAGGAATCCGGCGAGACCGTAGACGAGGAAAGCATCGCGTCGATACGGACGCTTATTACCGCCATCAACATCAAGACCCAGGTCGAATACCTGTTCGACTCGGTCGCTGTCATAGGACTGACCGCAACAGGCACCCAGGACGAAGGGGTCACGCCCTTGTCGAATTCGTACTGGATGGTTGGATCTTACCCGACCGCCATCAACACGATGGCCCGCGGCCGCTTCATACTCAAGGCACCCGTGTACTTCGAGTATCTGGGGTTCGCCTTACTCGCAGTTGCTCTGGCGTTGTTCATCCACGACCGTTCCGCAAAATTGTCGTATGCCGTTATTGCCCTCGTGGTGGTCGTCGCAAACGCGGTGATCATGGTGCTGTTCTTCAAGGCCTATCTGTGGGTTGACCAGGTAAGCTTCAACCTTGCGCTCATCCTGCCCTCGGCTATCATCATGGTCACCAAGTTCGCCGGCGAGGAAGAGAACCGCCAGTTCATCCAGGGCGCCTTCTCCAAGTACCTCTCGCAGGATGTTATCGACCAGATCATCGCCAATCCCGACGCGCTCAAACTCGGCGGAGAGTTGTGCACCATCACGACCTTCTTCTCGGATATCCGCGGCTTCTCGTCGATTTCCGAACAGTTGACGGCGGAAGGCCTTGTGCACCTCCTCAACGAATACCTGTCGGAGATGACCGATACGATAATGCGCAACCGCGGGACTATCGACAAGTACGAAGGCGATGCGATCATGGCCTTCTGGGGAGCGCCATTGTCCTTCTCCGAGCACCCGTACCAGGCGTGCCTGTCTGCGCTCGAAATGCAGAGGAGCCTCGTGACAATGCGCGCCGCTCTGCGCGAACAGGGTCGGCACGAACTGCACGTGCGGATGGGCATCAATTCTGGTCAGGCTGTCGCGGGCAACATGGGCTCGCGGACGCGCATGAATTACACCGTGATGGGCGACTCGGTCAACCTCGCTTCCCGGCTCGAAGGAGCGAACAAAATCTACGGCACCTACACGATGGTCAGTCAGAATACCTACGCGTCGGTGAAAGACCAGTTCCGCTTCCGCGAACTCGATACGATACGAGTCGTCGGCAAGAGCGAGCCGATCACCGTCTACGAGCTTCTCGAGGTTCCGGGTAAGGTGCCCGAGCGCAAGGAAGAGATTCTGGTTCATTACAACCAGGCCTTGGTTATGTACAAGGAACGCCGCTGGAAGGACGCAATGGCTGGTTTCGTGCGCGCCCTCAAGCTCGACATGGAAGATTCCCCGAGCAAGCTGTATTACCTGCGCTGCCGGGCCTATATAAAAACGCCGCCCCCGGTTACCTGGGACGGCGTCTCGAACCTCAGTTCGAAGTAGGGCTCGGACTAGAACCCGCCCTTGATTGCCCGTATGCTCATGAATACCACCGCTATCACGAATGACGCACCGACGGTCAGCACGAGGCCGGCTTTGGCCATGTCCTTGATGCTGAAGTAGCCTGTGTTGAACGGTATCACATTGGTCGGTGTAGTGGTCACTAGGATGAATGCCAGGCTGGTTGTCAGGCCGGCAGCAAGTGTGATGCCGGTGACGTCGATGCCTGTCGCCTTGCCAAGACCGATTATCAGCGGTATCAGGATGGTCGCCGTCACGGTGTTCGACGAGAAGACCACCTTGAGGAGGCACACCCCGAGGGTGACAAGGAAGAGCTGGGCAAAAACCGGTACATCGCCGATCCGTCCGAGCAGGGTGACGGCGAGCCATTCCGCCACGCCGGTCTTGTACAGGTAGGTACCGAGCGATATGCCGGAGACGATCAGGATGATTCCCGCCCAGTCTATCTCGCCCTCGATATCCTTCCACTTCGCCTTGCTCATGCCGGGCATGAAGAAGAGGCAGGCGGCGAGCAGGGCAGGCATTGATATTTCTATCACCATCCCGAGCGGGCCTTCGAGCAGGGGAGTTGCAATCCAGATGATGATGGTGAGGACGAATACTACGAGAGTTATTATTTCTTCCCGGTTCATCGGGGGCATGGCTTTGAGCTCTGCCTTGAGCTGAGCCTTGGTTACCTTGAGGTGCTTCATCTCGGGTGGGAAGAACAACATCAGAACGAGCCAGGCTACCGGCATGATAAGGAGGGCAGAAGGTACACCGTAGACCATCCAGTCAAGGAAGCTCAGATGGATGTCTGCCATGTTGGCCAGGAACTGGAGCGCTATCGGGTTGGCACCGGTTCCGGCTGGCGTACCTATGCCGCCAACGAGGGCTCCCCACGCAACAGATATCATCAGGGCCTTGCCGAAGTTCGACTCTTTGGGCTTGCAGCCTTCTTCCAGCAGGATGGCGCGCGCCAGCGGCATCAGCATCGCAGCTACCGCCATGTCGGTGATCCACATCGACAGCAGTGTACCGGCTACCAGGAAGCCGAAGACTATGGCCTTGGTGGAGTTGCCGGTAATTGACAGGATAATCGCCGATATGCGTTTGCCGAGTCCCGACTTCGTGATGAAGGCTGTTATCACCAGGACGCCTATGAAGAAGACGACGATGTCATTGCCGAAGCCGGTCGATATTATTTCCTTATATTTGCCGACCTTCAGCAAGGTCAGGAGAATCAAGGCCAAGAGGCCAGTGATATGGAACGGCAACGCTTCGGTGATCCACAGGATCAGCGCGAAGGCCATGACACCGAGTGCCGCCATCGCGGGACCGCCGGAGTGCATCGTCTTGGCGTAGGACGGTTTGAGTGTCCCTGGATCGACCGCGTTCACAATGGTCGATACGAGCGAGCCAGGCGCCGGTGCCAGCGTTATGGCCAGTCCGATGCCCAGTGCCACCGCGAGAAGGATGCCGTTGCGGACGGACTGGTTTGTTTTCTTGAGTGTGCTCATCTGTGTTTACCCTCGTTTCTTCCCGGACAGGGTCTGCACGAGCAGATCCCCGACCATCCTGGGCCTGTCGGCGACGAGCGCCCCGGCCTTTTCGAATGCCTCTATCTTGTCTTTGACCGAACCCTTGCCTCCGGTGACGATCGCGCCCGCGTGGCCCATCCGTTTTCCTGCAGGCGCGGTGCGTCCGCCCAGGAATGCGACCACGGGCTTAGTGAACGCCCCTGAAAGCATTGCGTCGGCGACTTCCTCTTCCATTGTGCCGCCGAGCTCGCCGATTATCACAACAGCGTCGGTCCCTGTGTCGGCCTGGTAGTCGGGCAGCATCTCGGCGAAGCGCGTGCCCGGCACCGGGTCACCCCCGACGCCTATCAGGCTGGATACGCCAAAGCCGGCGAGTACGACCATAGCGGTCACCTCGTTTGTCAGCGAGCCCGAGCGCGTCATAACTCCTATGCGTCCTGGCTTGTAGACGCGCTCTATCCAGTACGGGAACATGCCCATCATCGCCAGCCCGGGGCTGATGACGCCGGAGGTGTTGCCGCCAACAACGCGCGCGCCGCACGAGAGGGCAGCCTTGCGTATCTGGATGGCATCCTGCAGCGGTATGCCGTCCGCTATCGTCACGATTTTTTTTATACCGGAATCGAGCGCCTCGAAGACGGCGTCCTTGGTAAAGCGCGGCGGGACGAACAGCATCGCAGCGTTCGCCGGCTTGTCGGTGACGGCGCGGCGTATCGTATGGTACACCGGCACTCCCTCGACGGCTTGGCCTTCCTTTCCCGGCGTCACCCCGACAACAACCTGGGTGCCCAGGTCCATCATGTGCTTTGTCCAGAATGCACCTTCGCTGCCGGTGATGCCTTGCACGAGTACGCGGTCGGTTCTGTCAATGAATATGCTCATGAGCGTCCTCCGGCTTTGCCTGCGCTGGATGCCTTCGCGAGCGCGACGGCCTTGCGCACGGCTTCCTCGGTGTCGAAAAGCGGATCAAGCCCGACTGCCTTCAGCGTCTCGACCGCCTTCTCCTCGCCGGTGCCGCGTATGCACGCAACAATGGGGCAGCTCGGCTTGAGCTTGGCAATTGCCAGGGCGATGCCGTCGGCCATTATATCGGCACGCGCGATCGTCCCGAACGTGACAATGAGTATTACCTTAGGATTATTGACAAGGCACAGTTCCATCGCCCGCACGGCCTTCTTGTAGTTGGGGCCGCCGAACTCCAGATAGTTGGCCACCGAGCCGCCCTCGTAGTTGACCAGGTCGTAGACCACAGTTGTCAGTCCTGCCCCCGCGCACATCAGCGATATGTCGCCGTCGAATTGCAGGTAGGGTATGCCTTCGACTGCGGCCTCGTAGGCGACATCGGAGTCGAAGTACTCGCGGGATGGCTGGGCGCCGCCTTGCCGGAACGCGGAGTTGTCGTCGATCACCAGTTTGCCGTCGCCGGCGACAAGGGCGCCCGAGCCTGTGACGAACAGCGGGTTGATCTCGACGAGTTCGGCGTCCTTTGCCCTGAACACGGCCCACAGAGCCTCGAGCAGTGGTACGAACTTCTTGACACCGTCCGCGTCGAGCCCGAGCTTGTAGGCAATATTGCGCGCCTGGAAGGGCAGGAGTCCGGTGTCGATGTCCACCTTCTCGCGGATGATCTTTTCCGGTGCCGTCCGCGCGAGTTCCTCGATTT
>JFJP01040802.1_pt1 | contig 10645 bp, 6 predicted proteins | sample 431651 | NCBI WGS metagenome assembly JFJP01 (sample SAMN02602958, study PRJNA72255) | Microbial mat metagenome, whole genome shotgun sequencing project. | biome: fresh water; feature: sink hole; material: water; isolation source: purple microbial (photo- and chemosynthetic) mats found in...
TTTGGCCATGCGTGGATTGAGCGCGGTCCTTCCCACGGAAGAGGAATTTCCCTACTCTATCCGTGTGGTTTCAGAGGTTTTGGAATCAAATGGCTCCTCGTCTATGGCTACTGTTTGCGGTGGAAGTATGGCCATGATGGATGCAGGAATCCCCCTTAAAAAACCTGTCTCTGGTATAGCCATGGGGCTCATCAAGGAGGGTGGTAAAGTTATAATCCTCTCTGATATTCTTGGCGACGAAGATCATCTTGGGGATATGGATTTCAAGGTTGTTGGTACAGAGGACGGAGTCACTTCTCTGCAGATGGATATCAAGATTGATGGAGTTGATCGTGATATAATGGGTAAGGCCTTAGCTCAAGCTAAGGAAGGACGAATACATATTCTTGGTGAAATGGCTAAAAGTATTTCCATGTCTCGTGCCAATGTATCTGACCATGCGCCTAAATATTACACTCATAAGATTAATCCAGATAAAATTCGTGATATTATCGGGCCAGGTGGTAAAATTATTAAAGAACTTTCTGCTGAATACGATGCCAAAATCGAAGTTGATGACACCGGAATGGTAAAGATGTTCTGCAACAATACTGAAAATGCCAATGCCCTTGTGGAAAGAGTTAAACAGATTACTGCCGAGGTTGAGGTTGGAGCTGTTTACAAGGGGATCGTCAAGACCATCAAAGACTTTGGCGCTTTTGTTGAAATTATGCCAGGAACAGATGGATTGGTTCATATATCCGAGCTTGATGTTAAGCGTGTCGAGAAAGTGACAGATGTGGTTAATGAAGGTGATGAGATAGAAGTGAAGGTTTTGGAGGTTGATAACCGAGGTCGCATTCGCTTAAGTCGAAAGGCTTTGATGTAGTCTTTAAAATTTTCATTTCCTTGATTTTAGAAAGGTCGTTTCTTAAAAAGAACGACCTTTTTTTATTGTAATTGCTAGCGTAGAAGAGCATTCATTTAAATCGGATTAAAGTAACTTGTCTGAAAGAAAAAAGAAATTCTAAAAAAAGTATGGTGGGGTGGGATAAGTGAGAGATGTGATTTTAAAGTTTTGCTGGATAGATCCTGCACAAAGTGATGATCTTGAATTGCCTCGTTACTACTCAGCACATGCTTCTGGTCTGGATGTCTCTGCTGCAATAACCGAAGCTCTGTCCTTAATTCCTGGTCAGATCCATTTACTTCCCACCGGCTTCGCTGTTGCTATTCCTCTTGGATATGAACTACAGGTGCGACCTCGAAGCGGTTTGGCGATCAAGCATGGTGTGACGGTGATTAATAGTCCTGGAACTATTGATGCAGACTATCGGGGAGAAGTTCGTATCGCACTGATTAATCTTGGAAAAGATCCTTTTCTCATTAATCGAGGGGATCGTATCGCTCAACTTGTGTTAGCGCCTGTAGTACGACCGCAAATAGAGTTAGTGGGAAAACTCGATACCACAAAGCGCGGTAATGGCGGGTTCGGCCACACGGGGAAATAGGGATGTTTTTTTCGGTTCTAGGCAGTGGCAGTCAAGGAAATAGTATCTATATTGAGTCAGGATCCACTGCGATTCTAGTTGACGCAGGATTTTCCGGCAAAGAGATAGCATCCAGACTCCAGGCAATTGGTCGTCGCATTGAAGATCTTGATGCTATTTTTGTCACCCATGAGCATCACGATCATATACATGGTGTCGGGGTCCTTTCCCGCCGTTGTCAAATTCCTGTGTATAGTAATTATAAAACGATTAAAGCTGGAGAGAAACTTCTGGGGAAATTGTTAAAACATTCTGAGTTTGAAACGGGTGAGAAAATTGAGCTCCAGGAACTTCAGATTCGTTCCTTTGCAATTTCCCATGATGCGGCGGATCCTGTAGGTTTTTGTATTAATAACGGGGAAACGATGATTGCATGCTGTACCGATACGGGTAAGGTCTCACGTCTTGTGCAGCAAAGATTAACAGGGTGTAATGTTTTAATTTTGGAATTTAATCATGACCTTCAGATGTTAAAGGAAGGGCCTTACTCACCTGCCTTGCAACAGCGTGTTCGTTCTGATCATGGCCATCTGTCCAATAAGGACGCTGCTGATTTTTTACAAACTCTCGTTCATGATCAATTGCACTATGTAGTTCTGGCTCATCTCAGTGGCACAAACAATCATCCAGATTTGGCTATGACGGCAGCAAGAAGTGTTATAGGGAGTGAAACTGAAACGACACTGAAACTTCAAGTCGCGGCACAGAATGTGCCCTTAGGGCTTGTATGTGTGGAGAAATGAGCAAATCATGTCTCACATAGAATCGGTATGAGTGGATGTTATCGAGGCAGGATTATTCGCTGCTCTCTTTCTATCTCTGGATTCTCCTTGTAAAGGAGCAGAGTCTTGCCAATAAGTTGAACGAGTGTGCTTTCAGTTACCTGTGGCATTAACTCCGCCGCTTCATCTTTACTGATATTGCTGTTGTTGCCGATTTTGACTTTGATCAACTCTCTAGTGAAGAGTTCTTGTCGAGTAGCTTTGACGACGTTATCAGTCATTCCCTCCTTTCCTATGCAGACCAAAGGGGTAAGGTGATGTCCTAGTCCTTTGAGGACTTTTTTTTGCTTTCCTGTTAACGTTAAGGGAACATGTTCAATGTCTTTCGTCATTTCTCTAATGTCCTTGGAGGAAATAAATCAATTGATTGGGTAGTTAATGTTGTTTTGTAGGTAAGCGATTTTTATACTGGAGAACAATGAAAAACTTTGTCAGCTCCATACTAATATAAAAGCCTCCTGTATCGTGAACCGATCAGAGTCACGAAAAGGAGGCGCATAAAAAAATAATCATATGAACGTATTTGAAACTTTCATATGATATAGATTCCAAGAGTTTAGCGTAAACACCTTCCAGTTAATTCTTCACTATCTTTAAAGTAATATTTTTACTCCCGAAACGTGCGATAATGAAATTGGCATAGTTTATACTAAAGATTGAAGGTGAATGACAAGTTCTCGTATCGAGTAATTTTTGTGGTTCAAAAATAGATATTTGATAATTTGTAGTTAGAAAATATATTTAAGACTCTGGGTTAAGCCGCGTCCATTCTTAATCCGTACTATTTTTATAGTCAATTATTAAATTTAGACATCTTTAATTTTGAGGCGTTTTCCTGGTAGAATTACATTCGACTGAAGATTATTTAATTGTTTTATTTGTACGGGTGACAATTTGAACTCCTTGGCTATGGTCCAAAGTGTATCTCCATCCTGAACTTCATACCAGCTGAGCTTGGATTTATTGTTATCTACTGTTTGTATTGAATTGATAGTTACTTTGGAAACGTTGTCATGTGTTTGCAGTTTTTTAATCTGTGTGGCCAAAATAGTAGGAGTGTTTGTTTTCTGGTCTTTAGGTGTAGACGCACTGATTAGGTTTTCTTCGGCGGTGGGTTGACTAGATTTTTTTGGATCTGGATAGAGAGAAAGTTTTTGACCGACATTTATCTTGCCGCTTTCAGGTAGATTGTTCCAAGAGGTGATCAGTTCGACTGGTATTTTATATTTACGGGAGATCTGTAAAACTGACTCACCTTTCTTGACTTGGTGGAGAACGATGTTTTCCTGGGGAGCACTTGCTACGACAACTTTATTACTCCCTTCTGCCAACAGTTGGTATCGAACAGTTTGAAAGGGAATTCTTAATCGTTGGCCGGAAGCAAGCTTTGGACTGCGCAAATTGTTGACCTTGAGCAGGGTTGTTGTATTGATATCGTAACGACTACAAACCTGGGCTATGCTTTCTCCTTTTGAGATAATATGAGTTTTATAATCTGTAGAGACGATTTGATGTAGTCTGGAAAGATTTTTACTTGCGATATCTTTTGAGCCTGCAGGGATTTTAATCTGGTGGGTGCTTTGATTCAGCGGAGTTTTATTAGAGCATAATTCTGGGTTCAGAAGATCAATAGTCTTGCGGTCACAATTGCTTATTAGGGCTGCTGCATCAAAAGTAAGACCTGGCCCCACCTCCAGGGTGTCATAGCAGTAAGGCTCTTCTAATTGAACATCCTTAAAGCCATATTTTTCTGGATTCTTTGCGATGATAATCGAAGCGATGAGTTTAGGAACATAACGCTTCGTTTCCATTGCGAGGTAGTCATTTTCAGCGAGTGACCAAAAATCTGTGACATTATATCGTTCCAAGCCCTTGCTGATTTTCCCGGGACCTGCGTTGTAGGCAGCAACAGCAAGATGCCAGTCTCCAAACTCATCGTAGAGATTGGACAAAAATCTGACAGCTGCTTTTGTCGATTTCATAGCTTCGCGCCGCTCGTCGATATATTTATTTATCCTCAGGTTATATTGGGAACCTGTTCCAGGAATAAATTGCCAGAGGCCAGATGCGTTAGCTTTTGAATATGCCTTTTGGTTGTATCCGCTTTCAATCATCGCCAGGTAGGCAAGATCTTCAGGAAGTCCCGCATCCTTAAGCTCTTTTCGCATCATTGGCAGATACTTACCTGAACGGCTCAGCCAGATCGCAAAACTTTTTTTCTGTTGGTTTTGGAAAAGTTCCAGATAAACCTGAACTTGATTGTTAATAACAATGGGGAAATCAGAAAAATTTGTATCAGGGAATAGATTTTTGTTTAAAGAAGAATTGCTGGACCTGCTCCAGTTCCCCGCGCGGCGGAGTGCCTCTAATTCGGTGGAAATATCTGAGTCTGGATCTTCAGCATCAGCCGGAGCAGAACTTATGAGTTCCTGGTCATCGGAAAGGTGGTGATCAGCTGATTGATGTACATCAGCACAAGCGGAAAGAAACAGGGGAGGAAAGAGCAACGCACATATACTCAAACATCTTATAAGGAGCTGAGTCATAAGAAAAGTCTTTATGTTGTAAGGCTTTTTCAGGTGTGTTGGGCACTTGAAATCAGAAAAGTATACAAAACTTCATTGTACTCTGCAGAGTAACAAAGTACATTCGCACCCAAGTTTAAAGTTTATTATTTAAACTCTAAGCAATACGTATTTGCAAGTAAAATATGGCAACCGGATTGTCAAAGTTTTCAGCGCCATTTTTTAATTATAAGAAAACATTACTGAAAATCATACTGTTGTATGTTGTGCTTCATTTATTATGGTTAAGAAATTATTTTTTCTGTCAATTTTCCTACTATTGTTAGGAGGGGGTGGCGCTGCTTGGTGTTACCACTGGTTTGTCGTTCTGCACCCAGGTGTTGAGATTGAACCAGATAACATTCAGCGTATCTTGGGAAGGGAAACCCCAGTTTTTTATAGTGATGGCACTACCAGGCTTGGAGTTTTTTTTGATCAGGCCCATCGACAATATGTAAATTTTGAGGAGATTCCTAAAGATTTTGTCAATGCCCTTGTGGCTTCAGAAGACAATAGGTTCTTTTTTCATTATGGTTTTGATCCATTTGGCATAGCCAGGGCAGCTTTTAAAAATTATCAGGTTGGGCGAGTGGTGCAAGGGGGAAGTACCCTTACTCAGCAGACAGCAAAAAATCTTTTTAAGCGAAGTGGGCGATCCTATCAGGCTAAAATAAAAGAACTGCTCTTTGCCTTACGATTGGAGCATTATTATTCTAAAGAAAAAATTTTTGAATTTTATGCGAATCAGTTTTACGTAAGTGGAAACGGCCATGGCCTGGGTATTGCTGCCAGGTATTATTTTAATAAACCGGTAGGTGAATTGTCGTTGATCGAGTCAGCTTTTATCGCAGGAAGTGTTAAAAAACCCAATTTTTACAATCCCTTTATTAAAAAAACTGAAGAATCCGCAATAGAAGCACAAAAAAACGCCAATATTCGAATGCGATATGTTCTAGAAAAAATGTACGAAGCGGGGATGATCACAGAGGCACAATTCCAGGAGGCCTTTTCCAGCGAGCTTTTGTTCCATCGTGGCACCATCGGGTATGCTCAGGATTATGTGATGGATATGGTAACTGATGCTGTCTCGACCTTAGAAGTTCAAGATGCCTTGAAAGAAAAAGGAATCGACAACCTGGCCACTTCCGGGTTGCACGTTGTGACGTCTGTTGATGAGAGTTTACAAAAACAGACACTTTATTCCCTCCGTCAAGAGCTTTCACGCTTGGATGTTCGGTTGCGTGGTTACAATCGGGGAGAGGTCCAACAGGAATTGCAACGACTTGACTATGTAGGAGATATGGCTCTGAGAAAGAAGGCCTTTCTTTTTGGTACAATAGAAAAAATTTCCCGAGATACTACGAAAGGGAAGCCTTCAGTCCAGATTGAGGTGGATCTTGGAAGTAAGCTGGGATCTGGGGTTATACAGGAGCAGGGACTTATGGGGTTGCTTGCCGCCCAAATGAAATGGAAGCAGGGTCGCTGGAATGATGCCACGGTGAAGGATCTCCCTCTGTTATTGTCCGAGTTAAAGGAAGGAGATCGTGCCTGGGTGAGTGTCCGGGAGATTTCTGCTGACGGAGAAGTCTCCCTTGAATTAGAGAAATTTCCTAAGGTTCAAGGGGGTGCCTTGATCATTCAGGATGGCCTTATTAAAGCGATGGCGGGGGGCGTGGAAAATCGTTTCTTTAATCGGGCCATTTCTGCCAGACGAACCATGGGGTCGGCCTTTAAACCTTTTGTCTACACTGCCGCCTTGCAGCTTGGTTGGAATGCAACGGATCTGTTGAGTAATAAAAGAGACGTTTTTGTTTTTCACAGGCAGCCCTATTTTCCGAGGCCTGATCATAAAAGTGATCACAGCCAGGTCTCGATGAGCTGGGCTGGTGTTCACTCTGAAAATCTTGCCTCCGTCTGGCTCTTATATCATCTGTGTGATCATTTGAATATTATACAGTTTCAGGATGTAGCCTCTCATGTAGGCTTGGCGCCTCAAGCCCTCAATGGAAAGACGGATTCATATGAGACCTATGCCGCGCGCATCAGGGATCGCTACGGTATTCTTGTTAATCGTGCGGTGCTTGAGAATGCTGCTTTTGATCAGGCTATAACTCGTCTGGAAACAGATTTTATCTTTGAAAATCGTCTTCCGGAGTATTCTGTAATTAAAAAACTGCATTATGGATTGATGGCAGCAGGGACAAATTCTGAGCTTGATGATCAGTTGGGCGAAAAAGGCCTGACGGAAAAAGAGAAGCAGGAAATCTATTTGCGAAAATCTCTTCTTGTGGGCCAGAGTTATCTTGGATTAGTAGATCTTCAGCAGGATTTGATGTCATTTCGTCGAGAGGTCGAAGATTTATGGAATTCGCTCGATTATTTTGCAGGCCGGGAAAATCAAGGGAAGCCACTATTGTATTATGACCCGCTCAGTGGTCGAAATTTGTTTACCCGGAGAGGGAGAACAGATTTACAAGGAATTGATGTAACTCAGTTGCGGGACAGTTTGTCACAGCTGGATATGGCTGGTCGGGACAAATTCTGGTCTGATATTTTTTTGGATTCTTTGTTGTCGTCGGCCACCATGGATATGGTTCGTAAACAGGTGGATACCGAGTTCAGACGATTATCTTCTTTGCAGCCATATAGCTTTGAGGTGTTATCTGCGATAAAGGATTTCAGAATTTTGGTGGGCTTGAGGTATCTGATTAGCTTTGCCCGCGAACTTGGAATTCAAAGTCAGCTGGAGCCGGTGCTTTCCTTTCCTCTTGGTTCAAATGTGGTGACCCTGCTCGAGTTTGTTCGGATGTATGAGGGAATTGTAACCGGTGAGGTGGTTTTAAGTGAGGGACAGGAAGAAGGGTCCAGGGACTTACTCTCCATTATTGATCGCATTGAGTCTGAAGAGGGTGAAGTCTTGTACCGCCCGAAGCGTAAACGGGTTCGTCTTGTTGCGCCTGAGACGTCCCTGGTTGTTGGGCATATCTTGGAGAATATCGTAAAGTTTGGTACTGGCCGTTATGCGGATAAAAACGTCAGACTCACAGGGATTGACGAGGAATCCAGCAAGAAGTTTTCCGGTTTTGATCTGGCAATACCACTTCTAGGAAAAACAGGAACGGCCAACAATTATACCAATGCCTCGTTTTTTGGTTATCTGCCCGGTGCTTCACCAAGCGGGGAAGGTTTGGTGACTCAAGGCGGTTATGCCGTTGGGGTTTATGTGGGGTTTGATGATAACCAAGACATGCGAAGATCATCCACTCGCATTACTGGCTCTGAGGGGGCATTGCCCACCTGGACTGAACTTGTTCGTGTCTTGTTAAAAGAAAAAGGCTACGGACAGAAGCTTGATCCTGTTGAAATTTCTTTTTCCGGCCTTATCTTGCAGCGTAAGCCATTAGGTCAGTTGAACCTGGCAGTTCAACCTGATCTCGGGGGAGTCTTGTCCTCTCAGGTCAAGGAGGTTGATGTGAAAAACCGTTCAGTCCCTTCAGTTATGACCTTTGGTGAGTTGGATGAAGATGGACGATTTGTTCCGGCTCGCCAGTTTAAGCCTTACTGGGCCAATTAAGCGCTTTGTGTTGAAGTTTTTTCTATGAGCAATTTGTAACATGTGTTTGAGATTGAGGAACCGCTTTGTGATGCGGATCGTTTGTTCATGGATGTTACTGCGAAGATTTGCGATCCTGCATTTTTTGACAGAAGGAATTGATCTGATTTCTTGACGATATGATTTGAATAAATAGGCAGTTAAGCTCTTATGTCGAGAATAGGTACGTTGTGATTTCACGAAAGCTCAAATTTTGTTAAAATATTATCAAAGATACTAGGTAGATATTGTATGAGCCAAATAAAACTTTTACTGTTTTTTGTTTTTTGTTTCCTGATGTTGAACGGTTGTCTTTATAATGAAAAAAGAATCGATCCTGCGGCACCAGGTTCGATCGGATCTGAAAATATATCAGCTAAATCTTCTTCTGCTAAGTCAATTGATCGCTCGCAAGGAAATGTTCAATCGAGTGAGAAGCTAAGCACTTCTGTTCCCGAGAATGAACAAGTTAAGCTTTCCATCGAACAGGTTGCATCTCGCATAGCTGAGTATAATAAAAAAACGGAACGTTGGAAGAAGCGTGATAATCAGTCGGTAGTTATGCGAATTTCGACGGATGATTCTGAGAAGATGGTCCGTTGTTTTTTAGAACTCCAGAAAGTTCTGAATGGATACAATCGTCTTTATGAAATTCTTTTGCAACAAACGTCCGTTCCGAGAAGCACAGCGAAAGGAGCGATAAGCGCTCGAGAGATTTTTGAGTTGCAGCAAAGTGATATCGCTTTTGTTGATGGAGTCTGTGGTCAGACAGTCGCATCCGGAGATGTAGACGCAGGATGGATGCAAGGTGGAGAGGCGGGTCAATTCGACTCCATGGAATCGACAATAGCAGAACATGCAGCCAATGGACAAAATGAAGAGTTGGTTCAAGCCTGGCGCAAGATCCCAGAAACGATGGCAGACAGATTAAGTTTGCATGCCAAAATTGCATATGGCAAGGCCTTAATGGCTTTGCGGCAGGAAGAAGATGCCGAGAGGGTATTTGATCAGATTCTCGAGCAAGCTCCGCTTTTTGATGGTCAAACAGCAGATCTTCTATCGGTAAGAAAAATCCTGGCTGATCTTTATGTTGCTTCAGGTAAATATAAGGATGCAGAGGCACAATATCTCCGGATATCAAAAGAATATAAGGAGCTAGGAGGTGTTGAAGAATGGTCTGTATTGCAATTGTCGATGTTGAAAAGAAGTGATCAGGGGGGGGCGGAGCTGAAAGAATATTCTAATCTTTTAATGAATTATCTTGCCTTTAATCCGGTGAAAGATGGGTATACGGTGGTATGGCAAGCTGATAAGTTTCTTAAAAGTTACCCATACTCGCCAGTAGCATCGAACGTCGATCATATCAGGACATCAATAAAGGCAAGGGCTGACAAATGGTCTAAAAATGTTTTACCAGGTGTTGAGAGGGTTGCTGAGAGTCCGCAGGGGGAACATGACAATGTGGTTAGTTCAGAGCCAGCGCCTGCTTCTATAGAGGGTGGTAGGCCGGAAATTTCTCAGCCGATTATGAAAAACGCAGAAGCGAGAGTGCTTCCTTCATTAGATAAGGTTGAAAGTGGTGGTGTAAAGACTGAAAAAACGGAGGATCTCGATGGGCGATGGAATGAAGGGCAGATATTGATGGAGGGGGCTCAATATGACAAGGCCATTGAAAAGTTCAATTCTTTGCTTACGACCGAGTATTCAGCAAAAGCTGAAAAGAAAATTCTGGAGGCATCCCTGCTTGCAGCCGAGGCAGAACGTCGTAAGGCAGCAGACACTTTTATCCGTTTTACTAAAGCTTCTGATATTGAAAGTAAGAAAAAACTGTTAATTGAGTCCCGTAATCGTCTTTTAGATATTTTGCTTAAATATCCAATGGTGGAAATTAAGGATAAGATTATGGGGAACATAAAAAGAGTAGAAAAAGAGATGAACGCCATTGATCCGAATCTTATCAGGCAATCCGGTCGTGTAGGTGTCTGAAGAAATTGGAGTTATATGTGAGATGCTTGTCATCGAGCTATAGATATTGACGTGATATGGGTTCGTTTTGTTCATGTGAGACTCGCTAACCCTCATTTTAGTGTTGACATTAGGGTATGGGTTATAGTAGTTTCGCGCCTTCTCATCGGTCATGAATTCTTGAAGAGATTGTCATTCGTTGAGAGGTGTGGG
>JFJP01018794.1_pt1 | contig 10643 bp, 7 predicted proteins | sample 431651 | NCBI WGS metagenome assembly JFJP01 (sample SAMN02602958, study PRJNA72255) | Microbial mat metagenome, whole genome shotgun sequencing project. | biome: fresh water; feature: sink hole; material: water; isolation source: purple microbial (photo- and chemosynthetic) mats found in...
CGGATTAGAAATCCGTTGCTCTATCCACTGAGCTACGGGGGCGGAATGGAAATACTCAAAAGTTGCGGCATTATGCGCTGCCACCAAATTGTTGGCAAGCCCTTTTGACAGTCCCTATGGCCCTTACGTTGTTATGAATATTTTTCTGTATTAGTTGGGTATCATAGGCTAGGCTTGAACAAAGGTTTTGTTATTGGGATCCTGTTTACGAGGGGTTTCATGAATGGTGTGTATTGGCGTGCCGGGGGCTTGCTGGCGGTTGCGGCGGTGGTGGTCGCGCTGCCTTTCGTGTTCCGGCGGGACCGGCTGGAAAGCGACTGGAGGCGCGGGGATCCCGAACTGATCGTCATCAGCCCGCACAACGAGGCCATCCGTACCGAGTTCGCGACGGCTTTCAGCGCCTGGCATCAGAGCCACTACGGGCAGCCGGTACGCATCGACTGGCGCAGCATCGGCGGCACGACCGAGATCATGCGCTACCTGGAGGCCGAGAGCATGGCCGCCTTCAAGGCCTGGCGCAAGGCCAACGGTCAACCCTGGCCCGAGGGGGCGGAAAACTTGACGCTGGACCGGCGTTTCAATGCCGCCAAGTCCCCGGCAGACGACACCGAACGCGAGCGGTGGCTTCAGCAGCGCGACCTGCATACCGCCTTCCGCGGCAGCGATGATCCGCAGGCCTTCGGGTGCGGCATCGACCTCTTCTTCGGCGGCGGGACATACGACCATGGCGCGGCGGCGGGAAAAGGATTCACCGTCGCGCCCTGGCCTTCAACGCAACCGCCCGACGAGATTGTTTCCGCCGACGGCGTCGAGCGTTTTCCCGCCCGAGCCGGTGGCGAGGTCTGGCGCACGGACACTTTCTTCGGCACCGTCCTGAGCACGTTCGGCATCTGCTACAACCCCGACCGGCTGCGCGACCTGGGTATCGGGAAAAACCCGGCAACATGGACCGACCTGGCGGACCCGCGCTATTTCGGACAGATCGGCGTCGCCGACCCCACCAAGAGCGGCAGTATCGCCAAGGCATTTGAGCTGATCATCCACACCGAATGCCTGAAAGCGGTCGAGAGCGCCGGCTATGCCGATCAGGCCAATGCGTTCGAAACTCTGATCGCCGCTGCCGGACTGCCAACGGGCATCATGCCACCAACCGTACCGGACGCCTACCAGCAGGCAGTCGAGCAAGGCTGGGAGGCGGGAATCCGCCTGATCCAGCAGATCAGCGCCAACGCACGCTACTTCACGGACGGGTCAGGCAAAGTCCCGATCGACGTCAGCGCGGGCGATGCCGCCGCGGGTATCGCGATCGACTTCTTCGGACGCTACCAGGCCGAATCCACACGCGACCTCCACGGGCAGCCGCGCATGGCGTACATCACCCCGATCGGCGGGTCCGGGGTCAGCGCCGACCCGATCAGCCTGCTGCGCGGGGCCCCGCACCGCGAGCTGGCCGTGCGCTTCATCCGCTTCGCGCTCGGCACCGAAGGCCAGTGCCTCTGGACCTACCGCGCCGGGACGCCGGGCGGACCGGTCAAGTATTCCCTGCGGCGGCTGCCCGTGCGCCGCGATTTCTACCCCGATCCGGCGGATCCCGTCCAGCACGCGGTGCATCAGGAGCACCTGCGCCACAGCACCGATGCGCTCGATGATCCGGCGGTCGACCCCTACGCCCTCGCGAAACGCTTCACCTACCAGCCGCGCTGGACCGCCGGACACTTCAACATCCACCGCGACCTGATCCGAGCCATGGGCATGGATGCCGCCACCGAGCTGAAGGCTGCCTGGCAGGCGATCCACGCGCATCCCGATCCCGAGCGCCGGGTGCGCGCCCTCGCCCTGCTCGAACGCCTGCCCACCTGCCCCGAACCGCTCGACTGGAAAAGCGCGCTCACCCTCTCCAGCCGTCACTCGCGCCTCGACACCATGCGCGAATGGACCCTTTTCTACCGCCAGAGCTACCGCGAGGCACTGGCCTCTTTAGCAGAGGAATCGCCATGAACCAGAACCGTGCACGCCTCGTCTTCGCCCTCACCTGCCTCACGTTCGGCCTGTTGTTCTTCTGGCCGCTGTCACGCGTGATCGCCGGCGGCTTCTTTACCGACGGCGGGTTCACCCTCGAATTCCTCTTCGGCGTATTCCGCAATCCGGTCTATGCCGAAGGGCTGCGCAACAGCCTGCTGATCGCCATCGGAACCACGACCCTGACGCTGCTGATCGCCCTGCCGCTGGCCTGGATGAGCACACGGTTCGATTTTGGCGGCAAACGCCAGCTTTGCGCCCTGCTGCTGCTGCCGATGATCCTGCCGCCGTTTGTCGGCGCGATCGGCTTCCAGAAGATATTGGGGCAGTACGGCGCGCTCAACGCCGCGCTGGGGCTGGGCCCGATCGACTGGCTGGGGCACGGGCGCTACTTCGGGGTGATCCTGCTACAGGCCTTGTCGCTTTATCCCGTGCTCTATCTCAATGCGTCTGCCGCCCTGGCCAACGTGGATCCGGCGATGGAGGAGGCCGCCGCCAGCATGGGTTGCGCCGGTTTTTCGCGGTTCCGCCGCATCACGCTGCCGCTGATCATGCCCGGGCTCTTCGCCGGCGGCACGATTGTCTTCATCGCCGCCTTCACGGAACTGGGCACGCCGCTGATCATGAACTACAACCGCTGCGCACCGGTCCAGGTCTTCGACGCGCTCAAGGAGATCTCCTCCAGCGCCTTCCCCTATGCGCTCGTGTTCGTGATGCTCTCATGCAGCATGCTGCTGTACGCCGCAGGCCGCCTGGCGTTCGGGCGCCATGCCTATGCGATGCAGGCCAAGGCATCGACGGGCGCGGTCACCCGGCAGGCACGCGGACTGGCCGGCCTGCTGGTGCCAGGGTGCTTCGTCGTGATCGTCGCCATCGCCCTGCTGCCCCATGCCGGCGTGGTGCTGACCAGCTTCAGCGTCCCCGGCGGCTGGTACCGCACGCTGCTGCCCGAGGCATTGACGACGGCGAATTACGCCGACGCGCTCGGGCATGAGATGACCCTGCGCTCGATCCGCAACAGCCTGGTGTTCTCCGGCCTGGCGGTGCTGTTCAACATTGTTTTCGGCCTGGCGATCGCGTTCACAGTCGTGCGCTCGCGCCTTCGTTTCCGCGGCATGCTCGACACGCTGGCGATGCTGCCGCTGGCGGTGCCCGGGCTGGTGATGGCCTTCGGCTACCTGTCGATCAGCTCCATGCTCAGCAACCAGGCGTGGGTGAAGGAGAGTCCGTTCTGGCAGGGGATCTTCGATGTGCGCGTCAATCCGGCATTATTCCTGGTGATCGCCTACGGGATCCGCCGCCTGCCCTACATGGTGCGCAGTGCCGTGGCAGGCCTGCAGCAGACATCCGAGACACTGGAGGAGGCGTCCGCCAACATGGGGGCTTCCCCGGGCGTCACGTTGCGACGCATCACGCTGCCGCTGATCGCCGCCAACCTGATTGCCGGCACGCTGCTGGCCTTCGCCTTCAGCATGCTGGAGGTCTCCGACAGCCTGATGCTGGCCCAGCGCGCGGATTTCTACCCGATCACCAAGACAATCTACGAGCTGTTCCAACTGATCGGCACCGGTACCTACGTCGCCGCCGCGCTCGGCGTCTGGGCAATGGTGTTCCTGGCCGTGGTGATCCTGGGTTGCAGCCTGCTGCTCGGCCGCCGCATGGGCGCGATCTTCCGGATTTAAAAAGGCGCAGGTTCAACATTTTGCTTGCAAGCCCCGCCTTTGTTGTCCAGCATTTCACCCCCATGCGGCAAACTTGACGCATACATGGCATTCGGACAGGATCCGTTTCGCCAGGTACGCGCTGTGTACAGGTTGAGAATACGAGGTGAAATGATGGCGAAGTTCAAAAAATCGGCAGATATCAAAGTGGGTGTGGTCGGCTATGGCGGCGCTTTCAACATGGGCCGTCACCATCTCAACGAGATGAAACAGGCGGGGATGAGCCCCGTGGCGGTATGCGAGATCGATCCGGCGCGCCTGGCGGCCGCCAAAACGGATTTCCCGGGCATTGAAACCTATCCAGGCGTGGACGAGATGCTGGCCTCCTCGGCGGTCAACCTCGTGACCATCATCACCCCCCATAACACCCACGCGGACATTGCGCTACGTTGCCTCAATGCCGGCAAGAGCGTGGTGTGCGAGAAGCCGCTGGCGATCACGACCAAGGAGTGCGACGCGATGCTAGCCGCGGCGAAAGCGAATAAATGCGTCATCTCGACCTACCACAACCGGCACTGGGACGGATGTATCCTCAAGGCCCTCGAGGTGATTGGCGGCGGCACGATCGGCGAGGTCTTCCGGATTGACGCCCGCATGGGCGGTTTCGGCAAGCCGGGTGACTGGTGGCGCAGCAGCAAGAGCATCTCCGGCGGTATCCTCTATGACTGGGGTGTACACCTGCTAGAGTACGCCTTGCAGATCCTGAAGGGCGAGAAGATCGACGAGGTCACCGGGGTCTCGCAGAACGGCTTCTGGGCCCCGCATACCGCCTGGAAGAAGGACACCAACGAGGACGAGGCTCTGGCTCTAGTCCGTTTCAAGAGCGGCAAATACCTCAGCCTGTGCATTTCCACCCTCAACGCGTTCCCCTCCGGCAAGGTTCTCGAGATCCGCGGAACCAAGGGCGGCTACGCATTTGATATGCGCACGTGGGAATTGACCACCTACAAGGAAACCGGCGAGAAGGTTGTCGTCAGCGGCAACAATCCGCCGTCGGAAGGGTATAAGCTGTACCAGAACATCGCCGACCATCTGGTCAAGGGCGAGAAGCTGATTATCACAGGCGAGTGGGCGCGCCGCCCGATCCATATCCTGGACCTGGCGGATCAGAGCGCCCGGAAACGGTGCGCCTTGAAGGCCAGCTACACCTGATCGGGATTCCTGTCAGTTGCCGATACGACCCTTGCTGGAGGGGATGCGAGCGTCGCGCGGGTCGGCTTCGAGCGCCATGCGCATCGCGCGCGCCAGTGCCTTGAATACCGATTCGTAGGCGTGGTGCGCCTCCTGGCCGAGCAACTGCTCGATGTGCAGGTTCATGCGCGCCTGGACCACGAACGCCTGGAAGAAATCGTCGAACAACGCCAGCTCGAAATCCAGCAGCTTACGCTTCTTGCAGGCCATGTTCTTGACCAGGTACGGGCGCCCACCCAGGTCCACCACCACCCGGCACAGCGACTCATCCATCGGCACATAGAAGAAACCGTAGCGACGGATGCCCTTGCGGTCGCCCAGCGCACGGTCGATCGCCGTCCCCAGAGCCAACCCGACATCCTCCACCGTGTGGTGGTAATCAACATCCAGATCCCCCGTAGCCTTCAACTGAAGGTCGATCAGGGAATGCCGCGAGAACAGTTCCAGCATGTGGTTCAGGAACGGCAGTCCCGTATCGACGGAATATACCCCGGTCCCGTCCAGGTTCACCTCGATGCGGATCCTTGTCTCGCGTGTCTCGCGCGTCTCCGTAGCGGTCCTTGCCTTATTCATCATGCCTCCCCTTCCGAGCTCTTGAAATCCTTCAGGCTGAGCTGGATCGTGTCTTTTCCCATGTACGTGTTTTGCTGCACCTGGAAAAGCAGGTCATGCCCGTTGCGCCCCAGTTTTCGTCCGGCCATGCCGAACCCGATCGCATCCATCTGCGTCGCCCCGCAGGAGACGGTCATCTTTAGGTGATTGCTGCCGACCAGTTTCGGCTGCCCGAGGATGCGGACGCCCTTGACACCCCAGATCGGGGTCGGGTTGCCAAGCCCCAGCGGGCGCAGCGCCTCGACGGATTCGATCAGCGCCTGGTCGGCATCAGCAAGAGAGATCCAGGCATCCACGGTATGCGTCAGACCGAGGTCCTCGTCATCAATCAGCCCGCTGCAAGCCTCGTTGAACCGGGTCCGGAAGGCCGCGACGTGTTCCTCCCGGATGGTCAGGCCCGCCGCCTGGGTATGTCCGCCATAGGCCACCAGCAGATCCGAGCAACGATCAAGGATCGAGACCAGGTTGACGGAGTTCACGCTGCGGCAGGAAGCTCGCCCGAGGCCATCCTCATCGATGGAGATCACAACGGATGGACGCTTGAAACGCCCAGCGAGCCTTGCCGCCACGATACCGATGGTGCCGATATGCCATCCCCGCCGGCTGGCAACCAGACCGAATGACTGGCGAGGATCGAACGCGGCCTCGATCTCGGACGCGGCCTCCTCGATGATGACCTCCTCGATCCGCTTGCGCTCCCGGTTGCTGGCATCCAGTTGGCCAGCCAGCCGCCTGGCCCGCGCCGGATCGTCCGTCATCAGCAATTCCAGCCCCACGTCAGCACTTCCCAGCCGTCCGGCGGCATTCAAGCGGGGCCCGATCAGGAATCCGAGATGATAGCAGTCCAGCCGCGTCCGGATACCGGCCACCCGCACGAGGGCCTGGATACCGCAGCGCGCAGCGGAACCGTTCAGGCGGTTAAGACCGTGCCGAACCAGCGTACGGTTCTCGCCGGTCAGCGGCACCACGTCCGCTACCGTTCCGATCGCCACGAGGTCAAGGTACTCGCGCAAGTCAATCGCACCGGCCTGCGAGCGCCCGTCGGATAAAGCCTGCTTCACCAGCCCGTGACAGAGTTTGAACACCACGCCGACTCCCGCCAGCGGTTCGACGTCCGCCGGTGCGCCAAGCTTGGGGTTGATCACCGCGACGGCAGCCGGCAGCACCAGGCCCTGTCCTTCATGGTGGTCGGTGATGATCACGTCAATGCCCTGGGCCGCCGCATCGGCGACAGTCTCGATCGAGCGCGTCCCGCAGTCCGCGGTCACAATCAGCGAGGGATGCGTCTCCTCGATCACTTTTTCAAGCGCACCGATCGAGAAACCGTACCCGTCTTCCAGCCGCCGGGGGAGGAATGAACTCGCCGTGGCGCCGAAGCGTGTAAGGACGAGCATGAGCATGGCCGTGCTCGTCACTCCGTCGCAGTCGTAATCGCCGTAGACGGTAATCCGCTCGCCGGCATCGATGGCGCGCCAGATCCGGTCGACCGCCTCGCGCATCCCGTGCATCTCGAACGGATCCGACAGGTCACTGAGGCGGGGATGAAGAAACCGCTCGGCCGCCGCCGGCGAGTCAATCCCGCGCGAGAGCAGCACTTTGGCGACGGGCAGAGACAAGGCGAGCACAGAGGCCAATGCCCGTGCGCGCGCCTCGTCCACCTCGACGGTTACCCATTGTGCGATTTCCTCTTCCATCGACTAGACCTGGGCTGCCTCGACGGCGAAGGCCGGCTTCCGCCCGCGATACCAGAAAATCGCCACCGGGGTCGCGATGAAGACCGTGGAATAGGTTCCCGCCACCACACCGATACACATCGCCAGTGCGAAATCGAATATCGCGCCGCCGCCGAAGATCAGCAGCATGACCACGGTGATCAGGGTGGTGAATGACGTCAGGATCGTACGACTGAGTGTCTGATTGATGCTCAGGTTGCACAAGTCCCTGAAACTGGTCTTCTTCGTATCCAGCTTCAGGTCTTCACGAATCCGGTCAAAGATCACAATCGTATCGTTCACGGAGTAGCCGACAATCGTCAGCAGCGCCGCCACGATCGTCAAGCTGATCTGGGTGCCCATCAGCGAGCAGATCCCGAGCGTCACGAGTACGTCATGCACCAACGCCACCACCGCACCCAGTGCAAAACCGAACTCGAACCGCCAGGTCACATAGATGATCATGCCGATCATGCCGAGCACCACGGACCAGACCGCGCTACGCTTGAGTTCGCTGCCGATCTGGGATCCGACCTCGTCCACCTGAGAGACAGTGAATCCGGCCTGCGGAAATGCCTTGAGCAGTTCCCGGTGAATCACCTCCGAAGGTTTCTCGCCGTTTACAAGATCCGCCCCCGATTTGATCTGCAGCGAGGTCGCGACCTTGCTCTCCAGTTCCGTCTGGTACTGGATCACCGGCTCCACAACGCCCGCTTTCTCAAGCGTTGAGCGCAGTGCATCCACCGGCACCGGAACGTCGCCCTGCGTGGGCGCAAACATGAACGTCGTCGCTGAACCGCCCGTGAAATCAACACCGAACACACTGCCTGGCGCCCGCACCGCGCGCACTGCCAGCAAACCGCAGGTGGACACGATAATCACCAGCGACAGGATCGTGGCCGGCGCACACTTGCCAATGAAATCGATATGCGTGTTGGCTTTGACAAACGTCAGCATCCGGAGTGATTTGATAGAGGTCTTCGCGGCCATCAGGCCGAAGATCAGCTTCGTCACCACAAGGGCGGTGTACATGCTGACCACAATGCCGCCGCAGAGCGTGACGGCAAAGCCGCGGATCGGACCGGTGCCGAAGATGAACAGGATCACACCCGTCATCAGCGTGGTCAGGTTGGAGTCCACAATGGCCAGGAAGGCGCGGTCATAGCCTGCCGTCACGGCCGCCAGAAACCGCTTGCCCGCCCTCTGCTCCTCCCGGATGCGTTCAAAAATCAGCACGTTCGCGTCCACCGCCATGCCGATGGTCAACAGGATGCCCGCCACGCCGGGCAGCGTCAGGACCGGCAGCGTGATCGCGCCGCCGCCCTTGCCCATGCTCATGAAGCCGGCAGCCAGGATCATCCCCAGCGGCAGCAGCAGCAAGTTCAGCACCAGCGCCACATTGGCCACAACACCAGCCAGCATGTAATACACACACATGAACAGCACGACACCGATAAAGCCCATTATGACCGACTTCAACCCGCTGTCGATGGAGTCCTTGCCCAGGCTCGGGGCGACGTAGCGTTTCTCCTCGATCCGCACACGGGTCGGCAACGCGCCGGAACGCAGGACGTTGACCAGCCGCTTAGCCTCGGGCATCTTGAAGCTGCCCGTGATCTGTGCGCGCCCCCCACGGATCGGCTCCTTGATGCGCGGCGCTGAATAAAGCGTGTTGTCGATCACGATTGCCAATTGGCGCTCGCCCGAGGGATTCAGGGAACCGCCGGGCGCGTACTGAGTGGTAATCTCCTCGAAGCGCGTGGCCCCGCCGCCAGTGAACTCGAGACCGACCGCAGGCTGGTTCAGGTCGGTCATCTCCAGCCGGGAATTTTTCAGGTCGCGACCCTGAAGGACAGCATGGCGATTGACGAAATACGGGCTGTAGACCAGATGTCCCTGGACCTCCTCCTCCTGGAAAAGATACTCGTAGCGAGGATCCGGAGCCTCGAAAAGCCCTTGCGCCTGCAGGAAGGCGGCATCCCGCTTGTCGGCCGGCACGTCATCGGTCATACTGCAATACCGGCGGCCCCCGAGTGTGACGATCTGCCACCCCGGCGGCACCTTGCCGCTGTCGAGCAGGCGGTCGACCAGCTCCTGGCTGCGCTCATGCACCATACGGAACTCAAGGAAACCCACGCTCAGGATAAGCTGCTCGGCCTCATCGCGCTTCTCCTCGCCAACGCCCGGGAGCTGGATCTCGATCCGGTCGGCTTTCTTGACGATGCTGGGCTCCTCGATCCCGAGACGGTTCAGGCGGTTGCGCAGCACCTCGATCGAGCGGTCCAGCGCGCCGTCGAGCGCATCCTTGACCTGTACATCCAGCTCGATATCGGTGAGCTTGACCCCGTCATCCCCCGAACGGATGTCGCTGGCGATCTTCTCCTCATCGACCTTGACGACAAAACTGATCCCGCCTTTCAGATCCAAGCCGAAGCGCACCTTATCACTCCAAGGGATCACGCGCGAAAGCGATCCACCCAGCAACGCCACCAGCAATATCCAGTTCCACCAAGCATGTTTACTCATCTGTTCAGTTCCTCGCAATAACCGTTCTGTTTTTCAAACGCATTTTCCAGACGACATCCGCCGCCCCTTGAAACGCTATTTCTTCTCCTCGTCCTCGACCTTGTCACCTTTCTCAAGTACACGCGAGACCGACGCGCGCAGCGCCTCGACCTTCATGTTGTCGGCAACCTTGATCACAAACGTGGTTTCCTTCACATTCGTGATCGTGCCGACCAGCCCCCCGCCGAAGATCACCTTGGCCCCGCTCTTGAGGTTATCGATCATCTGCCGGCGTTCCTTCTCCTTGCGCTGCTGCGGCCGGATCATCATGAAATACATCACGCCGATGATCAGCACCATCGGCATCATCATCTGCATCAACCCGCCGCTACCGCCCGCGGACGGTCCGAAAAACGCCATCATTTCAAATCCCTGCATAATCCTCGCTCCTTAATTGTTCCAGACCTTAGACTACAGACCATAGACTATAGACTGCAGACTACAGACTCAAAATCCCCCACTCAACTTCCTTCACCACCAGCACCAACCTTCGCTCAAGCTACGGCTTGGCAAGCAAGGCCGGCGGGATCGAAACCAATACACTCCGAATCGTCACTCTCCCACATACCAGCAAACTCACACACCCACACACGCATTTTCCACATCAGCCTGCTGCCGAGCCTCGAATTCATCGCGGAACTCGCGGAAAAAGCCGCCGCGCACCGCCTCCCGTATCTCGGCCATGAAGGCCATATAGCGGTAGAGGTTGTGCAGCGTCAGCAACTGCAATCCCAGTATCTCCCCCACATTCAACAGATGCCGCACATACGCCCGCGGGAAATGCGTGCAGGTATAGCAGCCACACCCCTCCTCCACCGGCCTG
>JFJP01040803.1_pt1 | contig 10643 bp, 7 predicted proteins | sample 431651 | NCBI WGS metagenome assembly JFJP01 (sample SAMN02602958, study PRJNA72255) | Microbial mat metagenome, whole genome shotgun sequencing project. | biome: fresh water; feature: sink hole; material: water; isolation source: purple microbial (photo- and chemosynthetic) mats found in...
CGGGCTGTCACCACGTAGGGCTTTTTTAGTTCATCCAGAAGATTGGCACGCATGACGCGGATCATACCCGCCGTGCCTTCGATACCCATCACGAGGATTGGCAGCCAAATATGCTTGAGCAGGTCTATCACCTTGGGTATGGACCAGCCGGTCTGTGCCGAAAATTGAGGAGAGAGCAGTCCGGACACACTGACACCGAACCATACCTCGGAGCCGTACATCATCAGGAGCGCCAGCAGGAAGCCGGGGATGCACATGCCCAGAAAACCGCTGATGGTGAAGACATAGTCCAGGGTCGAATACTGCTTGACCGCCGAGAAAATTCCGATGGGTAGCGCGAACGCCCAGGTTACAAGGATTGTCCCCAGCGAGATCAGGAACGTGAACAGCAGGCGGTCACCGACCTTCTGGTTGACCGGCTGCATATCCAGCATGGAGCGGCCCATGTTGCCCTGTAGCAACCCGGCGTCCTTGCGGTCGTAGCTCACGAACCAGTCCATTCCCATCCACCACGTATAGCGGCGCCAGGCAGGCTGCTCGACACGGAAGAGGCGCTTGATATCCTGGATCTCGGCCTCGTCGACTTGTCCTCCCTGTTCCTGCATGTCCATGATGCGACTGGTGATGGCATCCCCCGGTGGCAGTTCGATGACAATGAAGGAGATGACGGAAATTATAAAAAGTGTGGGGATCATCATCATGGCGCGGCGTGCCGCATACGGTGAGCGGATAATGACCAGCACAACCAGGAGGGACATCGCCACCCACAATCCCCATTTGATGACGGTGCCGACGAGCGGTGGCGATTCGGACGCACGACCGGCGCCGCTGTTGCCCGTCATTGAGGTCGCGGTAGGGCTGTCCAGAAGCGGGCGGAGCGACTTGATGCGGGTAAGTTCATCGGCCAATTCCGTCAAGGCACGCGCCGAGGATTGCGGCGGGTCATCCCAGAACCAGGTTTCCGGCCCCAAGTTCGACGGGGTCAGGAATGGCCACGAGGAAATGCCCTTGCGTGGTACATTGCGGTAGCCATTCTTCACCACGGCCAGGGCAGGCAGAGGCGTGTGGAATGTCAGTACTTGGCAGTTCTCCGAGGCCAGCTCCAGGATCTGCCGGAAGATCGCATAATGTTGCGCCTGGGAAGGCGTTTCCAGAATTTGCTCATACAGCGCGGTTGCCTGGTAGAGGGGATTGTCTTTGGGCGGAGGATCGCCTTGGACCTTGGCCGGATCATCGTTGTAGAAGCCACCGGTCGCGTACCATTTCCCGTAGCGTACCGCGTAGTTTGACTCGTATGTGGACGGAAGGTAGTAGCGCGGGTCGAGCGGGGGATAGAAGCACCCATAGCCACCCCATACGCTCATGTCGTGCAGGCCCGCTGATTTCTCGACGTAGAATATCGAACGTTCCTGCGATCGCATTCGCGCCTTGATTCCCGCTCGACGCCAGTCGTCGACGATGAAATCGCCTGGGCCATCGCCGGAAAATGGGCTGTAGTTGATATCGAACAGCAGGGTGGGTTCGCCGGGAACACAGCGGTAGCCGTCGGCATCACGGGCAGTTAGGCCGCAAGCATCAAGCAGCGCGCTCGCGCGTACCGGATCGAACTTGCCATACGGATCGTCAAAGTCGCCGAAGGCGAATGGGGAAGGCTGTGCCGAACCGATCTGGCGCGGTTCAGCCATGCCGGCATATAGCGCGTCCACGATCGCCTGGCGGTCAATCGCCAGGGAAAGAGCCTGCCGAAAACGCTTGTCGGCGAGTAATTTTGCCTTGCGTGTTGTCTCGATATCGCCTGCCTCGACACGTCGCAAAAGGTTAATGCTGATGCCCCAGTTGCCACCATCGCCGTTCACGTATTGGCGGAGCTGGTAGCCGTACTGCTCTCGCTGGCTCATCAGCATGGTGTATTCCTGGTTTCGGATGTAGCGAGCCTGCATACTCACTTCGCCCTGGGCGGCGGCGATGGTCATCATATCCGGAGACTTGTCGTTGACCACGATACGGTCGTTGTACGGCAATTGGCGACCGGCTTCATCCACCACCCAGTAGTAGGGATTGCGGATATAGATCGTCGGAGGGGTAGCCCGTTCGGTCCGGATGATCCAGGGGGCGAGTGACGGTCTCTCGATATCCCGGCGAGCGAAGGCATAGACGGCATTCTCGTTGATTAGGTTGTGCTTCTCCATGACCCGCCGGATCAGTGCCCTGTCCCCCAGGATGGGGTGAAACCGCTCAAGGAAATGTCTTGGCGACTCGCACAAATACGGGTGACTGGCCATGCGTTCGAGGAACAGCGAGAAGGGCGCGACAAACGAGCAACGCACGGTGTAGGGATCAGGCGTTTCGATCTGCATGGGTACGCCCTTGTGTGTGAATTCGTTGCGAGGCCCCCCCGGGGAGACCTCGCGGTCAAGCTGCTCGTTGTTCCAGTAGTAAGCGACATCCGCAGAGGTGAACGGTGTTCCGTCACTCCACTTCATGCCCTTGCGCAGGTGGAATGTGTAGGTCTTTCCGTCCTCGCTGACGTCCCAGGATTTGGCGACATTCGGCACGATCGGATACCCTTGCGGACTCCAGCGAACCAGCGCGGTCGGCGTCATGCGCGCCCCGCCGGTATCGCGCAATTGGTACATATCGCCACCGTAGTTGCCAAGCCCTTCCATTCCGCGTAAGACCAACGGTTCGGGCCCTACCCGTTCCGCAACCGGAGGCAATCGGCCATCGGCAACCATGCCGGCCAGGATCGGCGCTTCTTCTTTTGGGAACCAGCCGCCTGACGAGCCTTCGCTGTAATCCACCTCCACCTGCAAGCGCATCGGATGCGCCGGATCAATGGATTGATCCTGGCTTTCCTTGAGCTCAGCAAGTGCTTGAGCATCAGGGGCCACCTTATCCCGCTCAACATGGTTGATGAAGGGCAGCGCACTCAGCAGCAGCATGGCCCCGATCAGGACCGCGCCTAGGAGGGATCCATAAAGCACCTTTGAAATCAAGCGAAACACAGCCATTTTGACATTCAAACTATTCCCCTCATACGCTTTTGATTAGAGTCTAGAGTCTTATGCCGGTTTGCAGTGTCATGGCGATCACGGATGTTTCTATTCCGCCTGCCCCTGGAATCTCGGTTATTTCGTCCTCCTCCGGATCAATGATCAACATATCACCACGTGCCTCTGGGATCAAATGACTATCCACGGCAAACGAAATAAACCAGCGGTTGTTGATCTCCACCTTCAATGCTGCACCCGCGCCAATATAATCGATGTTTTCATAGGTTTCTTCGAATTTCAAATTCCGTAGAATGTGATGGTCATAATCCTCGGCCTGGACGAGCGGGCTATAAAGAACGTAGATCGTCGACGAAAGGCGCCCCCTGTTGAGCTGGGCACCGACCCCGGCATAGGGAATGTTAAACCGCTGCTCGTAGTCAATCCCGTTTTCCCCGTAGAGATTACCACGATCATCCCGGAATCCAGATTCGGAATAGATGTAAGACCGGCCGTACTCACTCCAATCCCATAGCAACCGCCGGTAGCCGGCCATTGCATAGAGTGCTACCGACGGACGGGTCAAGAAGGTGTAGGCGCAATTCACATCAACGACGGAGGCCGAATTAATCTCGACGTCGCCATCTGAAAAATGGGTCCAGTCATATCCGGGGACAAACCAGTCATAGTCAACCATTGCGCCGTTTCCCTCATTGATGGCGACCCACAGGCCTGCATTGATATGGAATGACGTTCCCAGCCTGGCCGATGCCGAGCCGCCCGCCAGCATCAGTCCGGAGATATCCCAGACGAGTTCGCTGAGCTTGTGGTTGCCGTCGAAGACCAGTTCACGCGCTTCGCCTGATTGCAGCATCACGCCAGCCTGCACGGAAAATGCATAATCAGTGGCGCTATGCTGAACGATGGCCGATCCTTGCTCCGGTTCGATGGTCATGGTCATTCCCTCTGCAAGGGTAAGCATCGCCAATCCTGTCGCTATGCACATTATCTTCATGTCGTTTTCTCCCTTTCTTATTTTTGTCGATGTTGTCGCAGCCACGCCTTGGCACAATCCACCAACCCCGCCACCGATTCCACGTTGAGTTTATACTTGATGTTGGCCCGGTGCGTTTCCACGGTTTTGATGCTGATTTTGAGCTTGTCGGCGATCTCTGTCCGGTCGAGCCCTTCGCCGATGGCCTCGAACACCCCCAGCTCACGGCTGCTTAGCCGTTCAACCACAGGTGCCGTATCCGTTGCCGTCGAGTGCTCCGCCTGTCCAGGCAGTGTGATCGATGACCGCATGGCCTCGCTGATAAACAATTCACCGTTCAATACGGTGTGTATGGCCGTCAGGATGGTGCGCGAGGCCTCCTGCTTCATCACATAGCCGCGTGCGCCTGCCCGTATCGCCCGTTCGGCATAAAGCGTCTCGTCATGCATGGATAGGATCAGGATCTGCACCGATGGCTGGCGTTCACACAGCATCTTGGTAAGCTCGATCCCGTTGATTCCGTCAAGGAATACGTCGACTAGCACCAGATCGGGATGGGTATCCGCGACCACCGTAAGCGCATCGGATGCCCCCGATGCCTCTCCGCATACCGTTAATTGCGGGTCCTGCTGGATCATCTGCTTCAGGCCATCACGGACAATGGGGTGGTCATCAACCAGGACGATCCGTTTAGCCGCCGCGTCTGCCGTACCTAATGTCCGAAGCTCATTCATTATTCCATCTCCCTGCATATCGCCCCCCTAAAAAAACTAGGATACGGTATCCTCATCCAATACAACCGATGGATTGAAGGTGCAGACCACTTCGGTCCCACCATCTTCCAACGCGTGAACATCCAAATTCCCCCCCGCCAAAGAGGCCCGGTAGCGCATGATCTTCAAGCCCATGCCGGCGCCCGTATGCTGGGGACGGATTCCCGTGCCATTATCGCGAATGCGCAGGACGCCCTTCCCGTCGGCAACATCCAGTAGGATCCGGATCTGCTTTGCCCCCTTGGCATGTTTTGCAGCATTGCCAATGGCCTCTTGCACAATCCTGTACAGGTTGGTCGCCATGGCATTGTCATGAATCCTGCAAGCCTCCTCGTTCTGGCACTCGAACTGGCAGTCCAGTCCTGCCCCTTGCGAGGTCTCCCGGGCGAGCTGCGCGATGGCCGCCAGCAACCCCTTGTCCATCACATCGACGGGTAACACGCCCCTGACGATCCGCTTCATATCCACAACCAGGCGATCACACTGATCGGCGATCCGCGCAGCCGCCTGGGCAGTTTCCGATTCCGGATCGCTGAACCGTCCTGCCAGGGCGCGGCTCAGGAAGGCGATCCCTACCATTTGCTGGCCGATGGAGTCGTGCAGATCCCGCCCGATCCGGGCGCGTTCATAGCCGCTGATGTGCAGGATTTCCGCAGCCATGTGCGCACGCTCCGCCATCTCCCGCTCCAGCGCGACATTGGCCTCCGCCAGTTGCCGGGTCCGCTCCTGAACCCGCTGCTCCAACTCGTCGCGTGCCGCCTGCAACGCCTTGGTCTTGCTGGCAACCTCGATCTTCAGGGTGAAGTTCCAGATCATCACCAGTCCCAGTACAACCGCCACTACCAGAAGCGCGACGCCGGCGGCATACCAGAACGAGCGGTTCTCATAAAAGGGTTGCACATCAAAAACGATCCAGCGCTCATAGATGCTGCGCCGCTCCTCGCGGGTAATCTGTGCCAGTGCCTTGTTGAGGATGCTGTCCAGCATCGGCAGATCGCGCCGCGAGGCAAACGAGAACTCATACAACGAGCCAAGCGTTGCTGCCAGGCGCAAATTGGTCAACCCTTCTTTCTCGATGTGATAGGAGGCTGATGCCAGATCCGTTACCATCAAGTCAATCTCGCCCAGCGATGCCTTGATCAACCCGAACAGGTCGCTTTCGACAGGCACCAGGTTGTAGCTCCCCCCCTGCGCCCGCATGAAGGCATCCACCCCGTATCCATGGCCGACCCCCATCCGCAAGGTCGGCATAAGTTCCGGGGAGAATCGATCCTTCAAGGAGTCACGCATCAGCACGACGATGGGAATCTGCATGTACGGTCTTGTATAAACCCAGTTTGCCGAATGTGCAGAGGCCCCCACCAGCACCGGGTGGATATCGATCTTGCCTTGTTTTTCAGCCTCGAGGACCTGCTCCCACGAGGGTGCGTAAAGACGGAGGAATCCGATCCCCAGTTTACGTTCAACAAGGGTGATGAAGTCATCGCTGATTCCCTTGTATATCTTCTGGTCGGCGACCGCCTCCTTGGGGTGCCAGCGAGGATCGGTTGCCACCACCAGGCGCTGATCCTGCGTGCGCAGCCACTCCCGCTCCTCCGCCGTGAGGAAATCCGCTTTCGGACGAAGGGCTCGCAACAGGAACAGGAACGCGAAGGAGAGCACAACGAACAGCGCCAAACCTTGTAAAAAATGCTTCATTTTGCATAACCTAGCAATAAAGCCACCCGATGCACACTAAAAAATAAGCCCGCTGCAACGTTCCAGCTCGGCGAGTACGGAATCATCCACCCGCACATTCCCGAACCCGCGCCCCAGGTGGATGGCAGGGTTCAAGGTTCCGTGATAATCGGAGCCTCCGGTCAGGATCAGGCCGCGTTCATGGGCCAGCGTCGTGTAAAGCTGCCGCAGCGGATCCGGATGTTCGGGATAGAACACCTCGATCCCGACCAGGCCCGCCTCCTTCAGGGCGTCCAGCAAGCGGCGCAGGGCGGTCGTCGAAAGATCCAGCGTGAAGGGATGCGCAAGCACAGCCGCGCCACCGGCTTCCCGGATCGAGGCCACCGCCACGTCAGGGGCAAGCCGGAAACGGTCGTGATAGGCAGGCTTGCCCTTGCCCAGGAACCGGTCAAAAGCGGTTCGGCAATCCGGGACATAACCGCAATCCACCATCGCCTGGGCGATATGCGGACGCCCCATGACCGCTCCCTCAGGTAATGCCCCCGCGAGCTGCTGGTCAACGGGTTTCCCCAATCCGGCCAGGGTTTCCAGTATGCGCTGATTGCGCTCGGTCCGCCCCTCGCGTATCTGCTTCAAGTGCTGTGTGAACCCGGCTCCGGGCATCGCGGGGAAATAGCCGAGCACGTGCATGGTGCCTGGCGAGAAATCCGCGCTGATCTCTACCCCGGCAATCCCGCGCACCCCGACTTTCGTGCAGGCCGCCTTGAACCGGGAAGTTCCTTCCATGGTGTCGTGGTCGGTCAGTGCCAAGGCGGTCAGGCCGAGCGACCCTGCCAGCTCGGCAAGCGCCTCGGGCGACAACGTTCCGTCCGACACGGTTGAATGTGCATGCAGATCAATCACGCGGCCGCACCTCTATTCCCAGTAGCTGGCCTGGGAGCCTGGTGTCTCATGCACCGTCACGCGGGAAATCCGATACCGCGCACAATTCACGCTTGCTCCGATCCGCTCGTAAAGATACCTCGCAATCCGCTCGCTCGTCGGGTTCTCTTTCGAGAAATAGGCGTGCTCGTTCAGGTCGCTGTGATCCAGCTCGTCGACCACGGTATTCACGGAGGATTTCAGGACCTTGAAGTCCACTAGCAGCCCGAGCTCATCAAGTGTTTCGCCCTGCACAAAAACCTCGACATCCCAGTTATGTCCGTGATGCACCACGCAGGCGCCCGGATAGGCCACCAGATGATGCGCTGCCGAGAATTGCGTCTTGATGCTTAATTCAAACATGGGGCCTCCATCAAACAATCTTATAGCATCCAGCGACCTCGGCGGTGGACCGAGCTGCGAAATATCCGGCAATGGCCGTATCATATGCGGCCGTGTGTGCAAACGCCTTTTTCATCAACGCCAGGCGGTGTTCCAGGGGCAGCGCCCCGCCATTTGCGCGCAATGCCGCCAGGACACTGGCATAATCGGACGGATCCGTCACCGAGGCCGTCCGCAGGTAGTTCTTGGCGGCGGCCCGGATCATGCAGGGGCCGCCGATATCGATATTCGTTCGGGCAGACTCCGCCGTCACCCCGGGCTTGGCGACGGTCTGGGCGAACGGGTAGAGATTGACCACCACCATATCGATCGGCACGGCACCCGCCCGTTCCAGATCCTGTACATGGGCCGGATTGTACGTCTCGCTCAGCAACCCGAGGTAGATCTTGAAGTCCAGTGTCTTGACCAATCCTCCCTGCATCTCCGGCTGCCCTGTATAGGACGAGACCGATGTCAGGTTACGCGCCGCCCGCTCCGGTCCCAGCAGCGTCCGGATGGTTTCGAACGTCCCGCCGGTGGAATAGATCATCGCATCCGGATGAATGTCCAGCAGCCCGAGCACGAAGGAGTCCAGTCCCGTCTTGTCCGAGACACTCGCCAACACCCGCTTGATTTTTACTGCGCCGTCAATCTTCTCCACAATATTCAATGCCATAGTCTTCATTCCTCCATGGAAAATGCCATAATCTTTCGGTAATCTTCGCCATCATAGCGTCATATTAGACAGGCGTCCAAACATCTTTTCAAAAAAGATGTTTTTAAGGTTGCAATACGGACCAGGTTCAACTAATATCTGGCCCGTGTTGATCGGAGTACCTGTAGCTCAATTGGATAGAGCACCTGACTACGGATCAGGAGGTTAGAGGTTCGATCCCTCTCAGGTACGCCACTCGAAATACCCGTAAATAGGCCGTTTTTATTAGGAAATTCGGCCTTTTTTGTTTCTGGCGTGTTCTTAAGTGTATCTACGTGGTTGCTTAAATATGTACTGTGGTTGGCCGAGTTAGACAACCATAAGCAACCACATTTTATGCATCTTCCATTTCGCTTCGCCAGCAGGATGCCGTCGAGGCGCGTTATACCGAGTGATGTTACTGGGCGATCCAGCGCGGGCTTCCTCACCCCGAACGCACCTCGAATCATGCCGCTACGGTCGTAGCCCTACGACCCAAGCACGGCAATAAGGCAACCTTTTTCGATCAGAATCCGGTAAGCAGGTGCAAAACCCTACGAGGAGAACTCGGCAATAAACACGACCAGAATTCGGCTCGCAACATGTACAGGGTGACGTCGTGTCTTGTCCGCGAGCAGGTGCATTCGCCCACCTTCCGGATCGATGGAAGGGGGTGGCGTTTTGCCACCCCCTTCATATTTCGAGAGGGGGGCGGCGAGTGACAGGCCGTTTTGCTGACCATATCGCGACAATTCCTAACGAGCAAGCCGTCTCAATTCCCTTAAACCACCATATCAAGTACCGGTATGCGTATACGGCGTCTTCGGGTCTCTCCTTTGAGCAGGTGCTGTTGCCTCCAAGAGGGGCGGTCGCGTTCCGCGGCAGGAGCCGTGTTGAGCGAGAGGCCGGTAGCCAGGAACACCGTGTGCTTGCCGTGACGGCGCTGCAGGCTGTCTAGCGTAGCGCCGATCCGCCGCTTCTTTTCGACCGCCTCGGGTGTCTCGAATAGCTCGTACTGGCGCTTGCGGTCATCTTCCAGGCTGGCGAGCACGACACCCGTGGACCGGTAGGTCGCTCCGCTGACGTAAAGCCTGTCGAACATTACCCGTACCGCCGGGATCGCGTCCTGCGCTATATGAATCGCCTGCGGCAGACTGACGCCAAGCGCACTCTCTCCATAGTCGCGTAGCCGGAGCGAAACCGCCACTTCCGAGGTCCGTAGCTGGTGGCGTCGCAGTTTGATAAACGCCGATTCGAGATTACGGACCAGTTTGGCGTAGATGAAGTCCCGGTCATCCGACGGCGTGGAGAATGTCTTGCTCTTGGAAACAGAGTCCTGCGGCCGCCATGGCGTGGTGTCCACCGCTAGCAGCCGTATACCGCGCAGCTCGTGCCAGATCTCGGCACCCGGCTTGTGCAGCAGCTTGCGAACCCAGGCTTCCGGACGCAGGATGAAGTCATAGGCGGTTTTGATGCCATGGTACGCAAGCCGAGCCACGCGTGCGCTCCCAAGGCCCCATACATCGGATAGGGGTACGCGCTCAAGGAATCTGCCAATGTCCTCTCCGGCGACGACCGTCAGTCCGTTAGGCTTCTTGAAGTCGGAGGCGATCTTGGCCAGGCCCTTGGATAAGCTTAATCCCACCGATACCGTAAGATCGAGTTCGCTATTGATCGCCTGCTGCATGGCGGCGGCAATGTCGGCATAGCGTTTAGCGTGGTACCGCTCCATGCCGGTGAGGTCTGCAAAACCCTCATCGATTGAGTACTCCTCTACGTCGGGTGTGTAGCGGCGCATGATCTCGAACATGCGCTTACTGAAGAGGCTGTAGCTTTCGTAGTCGCTGGGCAGCACGACCAGTCCCGGACAGAGCTTTCGGGCATCCCACAGGCTCACACCGCGCTTTACGCCTAGCGCCTTGGCCTCGTAGGAGGCGCAGGCAATGATGCCGCGCTCCTTTCCTGTCACTACCGGTTTGCCTCGCAGCTTCGGATGCAGCGACTGCTCCACGCTGGTGAAGAAGGCGTCGCCGTCGACATGGACGATAGCATGGGGAAAGCCGGAGGGGATGTCGCTGGCGGTAGGCATGGTGGCTACTCGTACTTGCGGATGACCGCCCGGACGATGCCGCCAAGGGTCAGCGACTGGCGTGGACGGATCCTTTGGTAGCGTGAGTTGGCCGGGTTGAGATAAACACCCTCGCTATCCTTGC